>Ga0116226_10003650_pt1 | contig 13562 bp, 12 predicted proteins | sample S1TSphfallax_FD_89692 | JGI IMG/M metagenome (GOLD analysis project Ga0116226, IMG submission 89692) | Host-associated microbial communities from peat moss isolated from Minnesota, USA - S1T2_Fa - Sphagnum fallax MG | ecosystem: Host-associated > Plants > Peat moss > Unclassified | place: USA...
ACCTCTTCGGAGCCCAGGTCCACGAACTGCCGCTGATCTGGCGCGAACTGATCGCCGCGGGCTTCGAATCCGGCCATGCGTATGGCAAGGCGCTACGCACGGTGAAATCCTGTGTGGGTTCCATCTGGTGTCGCTACGGCGTACAGGACAGCGTCGCACTCGCCATCGACCTCGAAAATCGCTACAAGGGACTCCGTGCGCCCCACAAGATCAAGTTCGGCGTCTCCGGCTGCACCCGCGAATGCGCCGAGGCGCAGAGCAAGGACGTCGGCGTCATCGCCACCGAGAAGGGCTGGGGCCTCTACATTTGCGGCAACGGTGGCATGAAACCGCGTCACGCCAACCTGCTCGCCTCCGACTTGGATCGCGCCACGCTGATCCGCTTCATCGACCGGTTTCTGATGTTCTACGTGCGCACCGCCGACCGGCTGCAACGCACGGCGGGCTGGCTCGACAACCTCGAGGGTGGCATCGACTATGTCAAGCAGGTGGTGTGCGAGGACTCGCTGGGATTGGCTGCACAGCTCGAAGCCGACATGGCACGGATCATCGACACCTACGAGTGCGAATGGAAGAAGGCCGTCGAGGATCCGACGACCTTGAAGCGCTTCCGGCATTTCGTCAACAGCGACCGGACCGACGCCGACGTGGTCTTCGTCGAAGAGCGCGGCCAGATCCGCCCGGCGACCGCGGAAGAGCGGCGCGTCCGCCGCGCGGAAACCACGTCACGCGCCGCGGAAGGCAACGCTCGCGCCGCGCTCGTCGAGGAGACGCCGTGAACCCGGAGGTGCTTTGGCACGAGGTCTGCGAGCTCGACGACATACTCCCGGATGCCGGAGTATGCGCCGACATCGGTGGCCGCCAGATCGCGGTGTTCCGCGTCGATGATGTGCTCTACGCCATCGACAACTTCGACCCCGCCAGCGGCGCGAACGTGTTGTCGCGCGGACTCGTGGGCGATCTCGGTGGCGAACTGGTGGTGGCCTCGCCGATTTACAAGCATCATTACAGCCTCGTCTCAGGCCGCTGCATCGAGGAGCCCGAGCACTCGGTGCGCACCTACCCCGCCCGCCTCGATGGCAAGACGGTGCAGATCAAGGCCGCGGTCGCGGGCGAGGCAACCTCGGAGCGCCGTGCCCGCGACGACGTCAAGCGTCGCTTGGTGGTCATCGGCAACGGCATGGCGGGCATGCGCACCGTCGAGGAACTCCTGCACCTCGCGCCAAACCTCTATGACATCGAAGTGTTCGGTGCCGAGCCGCACGGCAACTACAACCGCGTCTTGCTGTCGCCGGTGCTCTCCGGCGAGAAACGAATCGAAGATATCATGTTGCATCCGCAAGAGTGGTATCGCGAGCACGGCGTGACCTTGCACAGCGGCGACCCCGTGCTATCGATCGATCGCGCACGGCGCCGCGTCACCGCACGCTCTGGCATCGAAACCTCCTACGATCGACTGCTGATCGCCACCGGCTCGAACCCCATCGTGCTGCCCGTGCCAGGCAAGGATCTCGACGGCGTGGTCACGTTCCGCGATCTCGACGACGTGAACACCATGGTCGCCGCCGCAGTCCCAGGATCCCGTGCGGTGGTCATCGGTGGCGGCCTACTCGGGCTCGAGGCCGCCAATGGCCTGAAGTGTCGCGGCATGCACGTGACGGTGGTGCATCTGCACGCCCGGCTGATGGATCGCCAGCTCGATGCGACGGCCGCGGCTTTGCTACAGCGCTCGCTCGAGAACCGCGGTCTCGATTTCAAGATGCTCGCCAGCACCCAGAGCATCCTGGGCGAGACGCGCGTCACCGCGGTACGTTTCGCCGATGGCAGCGAACTGCCCGCCGATCTCGTGGTGATGGCCGCCGGGGTCAGGCCCAACATCGAGATCGCACGCGCAGCGGGCTTGCGCTGCGAGCGCGGCATCGTGGTGGACGACACGCTGCAAACCTATGATCCCTGCATCTACGCCGTTGGAGAATGCGTGCAGCATCGCCAGACGACGTTCGGCTTGGTGGCTCCGTTGTGGGAACAGGCGCGAGTCTGCGCCGCGCACCTGGCCGAGATCGGAGTCGCCCGTTACGTGAGCACCCAGCCCCCGACGCAACTCAAAGTGACCGGTATCGACCTGTTCTCGGTCGGGGACTTCAGCGGCGGCGCACGCAGCGAATCGCTGGTGTTCAGCGACATCAAGCGCGGCATCTACAAACGGCTGATCGTCGAAGATGACACCGTGCGCGGCGCCGTGCTCTACGGCGACACCGTCCACGGTCCGTGGTACGCCGAACTGATGAACGAAGCGCGCAACATCGGCCCGCTGCGCGACACGCTGCTGTTCGGGCCCCTGGCGAGCAGCGCGACCTCGAGCGCCGCCACGCTCCGCGGCGGCGCATGAACGCCGCGGCGGCGGTACGCACCACCTGCCCGTACTGCGGCGTGGGCTGCGGCGTGCGGGTCACACCGCATGCCGCGAACGTCACCGTCGCCGGCGACCCCGAGCACCCCGCCAACTTGGGCCGGCTCTGCTCCAAAGGATCGGCGCTCGGCGAAACACTCGGCATGGACGGTCGGCTGCTCAACCCCCGCGTGCTCGGCCATGACACCGACTGGGCCGCCGCGCTCGGGTACGTGGCCGATGGCTTTCGACGCATCATCGCCGAGCACGGCGCCGACGCGGTCGCCTTTTACGTCTCCGGACAACTCCTCACCGAAGACTACTACGTCGCGAACAAGCTGATGAAGGGCTATATCGGCTCGGCCAACATCGACACTAACTCGCGCCTGTGCATGTCCTCCGCCGTGGCCGCGCACAAGCGCGCCTTCGGTGAGGACGTCGTGCCGGTATCCTATGAGGACGTCGAACTCGCGGATCTCATCGTGTTGGTGGGCTCGAACACCGCCTGGTGCCATCCCGTGCTGTTCCAGCGCATCGTAAAAGCCAAGGAACGACGCCCCGACCTCAAGATCGTCGTGATCGATCCGCGCACCACCCCCACCGGCGAGATCGCCGACCTTCATCTACCCGTCGCTGCCGGCACCGACGTCCGGCTGTTCAATGGACTGCTCCACCATCTGCATCGACACGGCATCGAGGATCACGAGTTCATCGACGCGCACACCGAGGGATTCAACTCCGCGCTCTCGGTGGCACAGGCCAGCGCCGCCAGCATCGCCGACGTCGCCAGCTGCTGCCGCCTCGACGCCGCCGCGGTCGAACGCTTCTATGAGCTGTTCGCCCAAACCCCGCGGGTCGTCACCCTCTTCTCGCAGGGGGTTAACCAATCCTCCGCCGGCACCGACAAGGCGAACAGCATCATCAACTGCCATCTGATGACGGGACGCATCGGACGTCCCGGCGCCGGCCCGTTCTCGATCACCGGGCAGCCCAACGCCATGGGCGGGCGCGAGGTTGGCGGGCTGGCCAATATGCTTGCGGCGCACCGGGATCTCGAAGACCCGGAGCATCGGCGTATCGTGCAGGAATTCTGGGCCAGCCCGACGATCGCCTCACGTCCTGGCCTGAAGGCCGTGGATTTATTCGAAGCCATGCATGCCGGGCGGGTCAAAGCGATCTGGATCGCCGGGACCAATCCGGTCGTGAGCATGCCGAATGCCGACCGGGCTCGCGCCGCGCTACGCCGCTGTGAATTGGTGGTGGTCTCCGATTGCGTGACCAACACCGACACGACCGCGTTCGCGCACGTGCTGCTGCCCGCGGCGGCCTGGGGCGAGAAGGACGGCACCGTCACCAACTCCGAGCGCTGCATCTCCCGACAGCGCGGCTTTCTCGCGTTGCCCGGCGCCGCCAAGCCGGATTGGTGGATCTTCGCGGCAGCGGCACGCGCGATGGGATTCACGAGCGGCTTCGACTTCCCGTCCGCACATGCCGTGTTCGTCGAACATGCGCGGCTGTCCGCGACGGCCGACGAGGGTCGCCACGTGCGCACCGGCAACCGCCTGTTCAACTTGAGCGACTGGGCAACGCTCGATGCCGACGCCTACGCCGCGCTCGCGCCGCGCCGCTGGGGCGATCACGCGTTCGGCGACGGCCGCTTCTCGCATCCCGATGGCCGGGCACGCTTCATCGCCACCCCGCCACGCCCACCCGCCCATGCGCCTGACGCGGAATATCCGTTGGTGCTGAACACCGGCCGGCTCCGCGACCAGTGGCACACCATGACCCGCACCGGCAAGTCCGCGCGGCTGATGGCGCATTCGCCCGAACCCTATGTCGACATGCACCCCGAGGATGCGCGGCGGTCCGGCGTGCGCGTCGGTGAGTTCGTGCGCGTCGTCACGCGCTGGGGTTCGATGCTGGCGCGGTGCCGCGCGAGTGGCGCGATGCCGCGGCGGATGATTTTCGTGCCCATCCATTGGAACGACACGGTGAGCGGCGCCGCGCGCGTGGGGGCGCTGGTCAATCCCGCCGTCGACCCAGTGTCCGGCGAACCCGAGTTCAAGCACACTCCCGCCCGCGTCTGCGCCTTCGAGGTCGCCTGGCAGGGCTTCGCCCTCGCCCGCACGCCACTCGCACTCGAGGACACGACCTACTGGTCGCGCGCGCAGGGCGACGGCTGCCAGCGCTATGAAATGGCTGGACGCCGCGTACGCGGCGATTGGTCGCCGTGGGCGCGCCGCCTGCTCGGCGACGCAGGTGCCTCGGGTGCAACCGCCGGCCGTGCCGCGAACGGCGATTGGTTGGAGTATGTCGATCGCGCCAACGGCGTCTACCGCGCCGCGCTGCTGCGCGAGGATCGCCTTCAAGGCTGCGTGTTCCTCTCGCCGAGACCCGACCTTCCGCCGCGTGAATGGTTGTCGAGTCTGTTCGCCAAGGAAAGCCTGACGCACGCCGATCGCGCAGGACTCTTGCTGGGAAGGCCCGCCGATGCGGCGGCCGATACCGGCCCGGTGGTGTGCGTCTGTTTCAACGTCGGGCGCAACACCCTGGTCCAGGCGATTGGCGACTTTTCCCTGGACTCACCGCAAGCGATTGGCAAACGGCTACGCGCCGGCACCAACTGCGGCTCCTGTATCCCCGAGCTCAAGGCCCTGCTGTCGACGCAGCAACCAGCTTGTAAAGCGCCGTCTGGGTCTGATTCGCCACGACATCCTTGAGCGTAAAGCGATCCAACTCCCGGATGAAGCTGCGCTCAGCGTCATCGAGCGCGGACTTCAACAGGCATCGGCCCGCCAACGGACAGGGGCCGCGCCGGCAATCGACCAGACAGCCCGACCCCTCCAACTCGGCGACGATGGTGCCCAACCGCATCGATGCCGGGTCTTTCGCGAGCCGCACCCCGCCGCCGCGACCCTGAAGCGCCTCGATGTAGCCTCCCCGCACCAGCCCCTGCGCCGCCTTCTGCAGGTGATGGAGGGAGATGCCGAAGGCGCGCGCCACATTGGGCGTCGTAGCCCAGGCGCCGCGTTCGATGGCGGCCAGATACATCAACAGCCGCAGCGAGAAATCAGTGTACAACGACAGGCGCAGAGAAACTCCTTCAGATAGGCACGGGATCACGGCCCACGGCGAATCACACGGCACGAAATTATGCGCCCATTTTAAACTAGTATATTATTTACTTGTTTAAGGCGGGGCGTACGCGTCAGGACGACTGCGCCCAGCGCTGACCAACCCAACCCACACGGAGCCTTCCATGACCCCAGAACAACAGTCACTCGTGACGAGCAGTTTCGCCAAGGTGGCGCCAATCGCGGATGTCGCCGCCACCCTGTTCTACGAGGAGCTATTTCGCCGCGATCCCGGGTTGCGCTCGCTGTTCAAGCCGGATATGACGGAGCAGCGGCAGAAACTCATGGCGATGCTCGGCACCGCGGTGACGAATCTCGGTGAATGGGAAAAGATCGCCGTCGCGGTCAAAGCGCTCGGCCGCCGCCACGAGGGCTATGGCGTCAAACCGAGCGATTACCAAACCGTCGGCGCCGCACTGCTCGCAACGCTCGAAAAGGGGCTGGGCGAAGACTTCACGCCGGCGGTGCGCGCCGCCTGGTTGGCATGTATCAACAAAGTGGCCGGCGAAATGCTCAGCGCAGCCTGACGCACGCGTCAGCGCCGCGGCGCCATGCGCCTCAGCACAGCATCTGCGGTCCCGCTTCCGACACCCGCGACGTGCCGGTGAGCGCCAACGTGACCTTGAGTTCGTCCCGAATGATATCGAGCGCGCGCGTCACGCCGACCTCACCGCCCGCGGCCAGCGCGAACAGGAAGGACTTGCCGATCAACCCGGCACGCGCCCCGAGCGCCAGCGCCTTGGCCAGGTCCTGACCCGAGCGGATGCCGCCGTCGAAGTACACTTCGCACCGGCTACCGATGGCCTCGACCACGCGCGGCAACACCGCGATCGTCGACGGCGCGCCATCGAGTTGCCGGCCGCCGTGATTCGACACCACGATGGCATCGGCGCCCGCCGCCAAGCCGAGCCGCGCATCGTCCGCATCGAGGACGCCCTTCAGGATCAGCTTCCCCGGCCAGCGGCTACGCACCCACTCGACATCACGCCAGTTCGCGGTGGGATCGAACTGCTTCGCGGTCCATTCGGCCAGCGTACGAATACCGCTCGAACCGCCGATGCGTCCCACGAGATTGCCAAAGGTGCGCCGCTTCCCGAACATCACCCCCATGGCCCACGCCGGTTTGGAGGCAAGGTCCCAGACATTGCGCAGCGTCACGCGCGGTGGAATGGTGAGGCCGTTGCGAGGATCCCGATGCCGCTGACCCAGAACCTGTAAATCCAGCGTCAGCATCAACGCCGAACAGCGCGCAGCGATTGCCCGGTCGATCAACTCCTGGTTGAAGCCGCGGTCGCGCATCAAGTATTGCTGGAACCAGAACGGCTGATCAGTCGCTGCGCGTACATCCTCGATCGAGCAGATCGACATAGTGCTCAAACAAAATGGAATGCCAAACGCCGCCGCCGCGCGCGCGCCCAAGATCTCGCCGTCGGCATGAAAGAATCCCGCGAGCCCGGTGGGTGCGATGGCCAGCGGCATCGTGACCGGCACACCCAAGAGCGAGGTCGCGAGACCAATCTGCGACACGTCCACCATGACCCGCTGCCGGAACGAGAAGGCATCGAGGTCAGCCGTATTTCGACGCAGCGTTCGCTCCTCGTAGGAGCCGCCGTCCGCATAATCGAAAATCGCTTTAGGAATACGCTTGCGCGCGATCTCTTTCAGATCGCCGACGGTGTAACAGGTTTTCATCCAGGAAGGATAACCGGTTGGCCGCCACCCCGGGAGGCGCCACCGCGGGAGGCGCCAAGACGCCCGCGGTCGCCGGCGGAGGCCTCACAGGCTTACGCTTACCGGCGGCCTCCAACAACTCATCCTCCTGCGCCTTCGTCAGCGCATGCACCGCGATGATCGGCACCTGCGGTGGCTGCCAACCCGGGACGAGCAGATTGTCGTTGGCATTGTTGCAGATCTGTCCCGTGTGTTCCTGATCCTCGAAGCCGAGGCCCTGTTTGAAGCTCAAGTTGAACACCGGCTGGAACAGCTTGATCACGTAGGCATCCTTGGGCAACGGCGCATGCACGATCAACGTCGATTCATTGAGTACCGTCCAGTCCCCTTGGAAGTTCGACTTCCAAAAGCAACCGGGCTTGCCGGGCAGATTCTCGACCGAGGTCAGATGATCGAGCCTTGCAACGGCCGGCGACGGAGGGGCCATCGCACAACCCGTCACCCCGAGGGCCACCGCGTAGATGGCGCCAGCGGCGGCCGCGAGCTTAAGTAGCGGACGAATTCCAAGCGGACGAATTGGCATGGTGCAACCTCCTGTGAACGTCACCCCCACGTCGAACCTTTGGCCGCAGTGTAACGGCTCCAACCCGTCACTCGCCCCCCAAAAATTCCTCAAAAAGTGTAGGACACGCCCGCGGTCGCGAGATCCACGTTGAATTGACCGACGCCGCCGCTGTTGCCCACCTTGTTGAAATGCAAGAGATCGAGGCGCACGGACCAATGCCCGGCAACGGTATAGGCGCCGCCGACAGCCACCAACAAACTCGAATGGCTGGAGGACAGCGATGTCACCGAGTAGGTCGAGTTGAGCAGCAATCCCGCCTTGAGCGCCGACTTGCCCAGATAATCGCCGATGCGAAAGTCCGCCTCGAAGGCATCGGTGAGCGGTAAACGGCCCACCAGCGAAAGGGCGGGCCCATGCGAGGTGACGGTCGCCGTCGTGACCACCGGCTCGTTGCCGCTCGGGGTGTCGAGTGTTGCGTTGGCACGATGGGTGAGTTCGGGCAGGCGAAAGAACGCCGCCTCGAGCCCGAAGAATTGCCAGGGCAGATAGCCGCCGTTCACCCACCACGCATCCTGGTAGCGATGCGCGGACGAGCTGGAAAAAGCCAATGTATCGCCGGCCGCCACGGCTGCCGCTCGATATTGGTCGTCGGGGTAGGAGGTGTCGTAGGCGTTCCTGCCCTCGCCGATGTTGGCGCCGAGATACCAGCCACCAGTATCTTCCGCGCGGGCAGCCGGCGCGAGCATCACTCCCGCAAGACCGAGTACGCCGAACAACGGCATGATGTAAAACGAGTCGCTCGAGGGGGCGCGTTTCATGAATGGACTTAGGTTGCCACCGCGGTATCGCGGCGGAGCGCACTATACGCGCGGCTCATGACACTCCGGAGTAGCGACGGACCTGTCACTCTTGCAACAGAACTGTCATGCGCGATCCCTATGATCCGCGGTCCGTTCAAGGAGAATACAGTGTCCCAAGCATCGCCATGGCGCATGCGGCTCAGTATCGCGGCGCTCGCGATCCCGATCATGTCTTGCTCGAGTCAGCACGCCACCTACGCGCCCGACGGCCGGCGCGGCTACGTCGTCACCTGTGCCGGTTTTCTGAACAGCTGGTCATCCTGTCTCACCAAGGCCGGCCGCGCCTGCGGCGCCAAGGGCTACGATACGATCCAAGGCACGGAGGATGATCGCAGCATGCTGATTGCCTGCAAGCAGTAGCCGGCTTTAGCTCTCTTCGCCGGCAACCGCGGCGAAATGCTCGACCACCGGCGGCACCGCGAAGAACGGACCCACCGCGGCGCGCCAGTGCGTAAACGCCGCCGAGCCGCGAAACACCACGGTATGATCCTCGAGCGTGGCCCACTCGATGCGCAACAGGTAACGCTCGGGATGCTCCACCGACCGCCGCAGCTCATGCGCGAGGTAACCGGGGCTTCCCGCCGCCCATTGGATCGCGTCTTGGAAGGTCGCCTCGAAGGCCGCCTCTCGTCCCGCGATGACCGTGATTTGGGCAAGCTCGACGATCATGGCGCTTTCCCGGGAATCCACGACGTCCCGGCGAGCGGCACGCCGGCCATCGCCGCGGCCTCGACGGTGAGCGCCACCAAGTCCTCTTTTTCCAAGTGGTGCACATCCTGCTTGCCACAGGCGCGCGCCACGGTGGTCAGCTCCATGTTCAGCGTCTTCAGGTAATTCTTCAGCCGCTTGGCGCCGACCGCCGGCTCGAGCCGCCGCTCGAGTTCAGCATCCTGAGTCGTGACGCCGACCGGGCATTTGCCGGTGTGGCAGTGATGACAGAACCCCGGCGCCGTACCGAGCGCGGTGTAATCCGCGCGTGCTGACACATGCTGGCCGTCCATGACGTACGACTCGCTGTTACAGCCGAGGGCCACCAGCACGCCTTGGCCGATCGCCACCGCATCCGCGCCCATGGCCAGCGCCTTCGCCACGTCCGCGCCGCTGCGGATGCCGCCGGAGATGACCAGCTGCACCGTGCCGCGCATATTGAGGTCATCGAGAGCATCCACCGCCTGGCGCAAGGCCGCCAACGTCGGTATGCCCACATGCTCGATGAACACCGTCTGCGTCGCCGCGGTACCCCCCTGCATGCCATCGACCACCACCACATCGGCACCGGCATGCACGGCGAGCTTCACGTCGTTGAACGTCCGCGTCGCGCCCACCTTCACGTAGATCGGCTTTTCCCAATCGGTGATCTCGCGCAATTCCTTGATCTTGATCACGAGGTCATCGGGTCCGGTCCAGTCGGGATGGCGCGACGCCGACCGCTGATCCACACCCTCAGGCAAGGTTCGCATGCGGGCCACACGCGGATTGACCTTCTGACCCAGCAACATACCGCCGCCGCCGGGCTTCGCGCCCTGGCCAATCACGATCTCGATGGCATCGGCGCGCCGTAGATCATCGGGATTGAAGCCGTAACGCGAGGGCAGACATTGGTACACCAGTGTCTTGGAAGCGGCGCGCTCTTCCGAGGTCATGCCGCCATCGCCGGTGGTGGTCGACGTTCCGACTTCGGTGGCGGCTCGGCCGAGCGCTTCTTTGACCCGCGCCGACAGAGCGCCGAAGCTCATGCCGGCGACCGTGATCGGGATCGCCAATTCGATCGGCTTCGAGGCAAAGCGCGTGCCCAATAGCGTCTTGGTCGAACAGCGCTCCCGGTAGCCTTCCAAGGGATAACGCGACATCGAAGCCGCGAGGAACAACAAGTCGTCGAAATTCGGCACGCGCCGTTTCGCGCCCAAGCCGCGAATCTCATAGAGCCCGCTGGCCGCCGCGCGTTGAATGTAATCGATGGTGTGGCGGTCGAAGCCGGCCGATTCTTCGAGTTCTCGCTCCGCCATCTCAATACTCCTGATCGGCATCGGCATGCCAGTGATAGAGGCTTTTTGCCGAGGCCACGCGCTTGAAGTCGGCCGGATCCTCGACGCGGCCCGCCGCGGTGAGGAGTCCCTTGAGCGCCGCGCGATCGGCATCCGTCATCGGTTCATAGCGCGCATCGGCGCCCAATGAGCGGACCTTGCCGCGCACATAGATCACCGCCTCGTACAGCGAATCACCGAGCGCATCCTCGGCATCGCCGCAGACCACCATGCGCCCCGCTTGAGCCATGAAGGCCGAGAAGCTACCGACGCTGCCGCCCACAACGATGTCCGCGCCTTTGAGCGAAATGCCACAGCGCAGCGAGGCATCGCCGTCGATGATGAGCAACCCGCCATGCGCCGACGCGCCGGCCGCGGTGGAAGCGAAACCCTTCACATGCACGCGGCCCGACATCATGTTCTCCGCCGCGCCGGGTCCGGCATTGCCGTGCACGGTGACCGAGGCATGTTGGTTCATGCCCGCCACGTAGTAGCCCACATGCCCGTGAATCTGCACGTCGAGTTCGGCATTCAGGCCGCACGCGATCGAATGCGCCCCATCCGGGTTGTGCACCCGAACCTGACCCACGCCGTCGCGCACCGCATCCTTGTGCAGGAAGAGGTTCAGCTGCCGCAGCGCATCGCGCGAAAGATCGAACTCGCGTGGTTGCGCGCCTTGCCGCTCCACCGGCGACGAGCGCTCGGCCGCCGGCCGCTCGGTCGCCGGCCGCTCGGCCGCCGAATTCATATTTGCCATGAGTAGATCTCCTCCGGCTTGGGTTCGAACAGCGTGGCGTGGCCGATGTCCGGCAGATGCGCGAGCGAACGGAACTCCGAGGCGATCGCGACATAGTCGTCGGTTTCGGCGACCACGGCCGGCTTGCAGGCGAACGCGTCGCGCACGATGAGCATCTCGTTCTGCGTGCCCATCAGAAAGGTATAAAAACCATCGAGTTCGCGAAAGCCACGCGCCACCGCCTGCCTGAGGTCGTCGCCTTCCCGCAACCGCCACTCGAAGAACCGACAGGCCGCCTCCGTGTCATTGTCGGTCTCGAATTCGATGCCGAGCGGCTCCAAATGCTTGCGCACCAGGTGCGGATTCGACAACGAGCCATTGTGCACCAGACAGAAATCGCGTCCGGCCGTGAACGGGTGCGCATGCGCGGGAGTGACCGCCGATTCGGTGGCCATGCGCGTATGAGCCACCAGATGACTTCCCGCGAGCGCCTCGAATTCATAGCGCCGGGCAATGTCGGCCGGTGCGCCGACATCTTTATAAAGATCGATGGACTGCCCCACCGACAGCACGGCGAGCGCAGCGACATGCGACTTGAGCCACCCCACCACCGCATCCGGATCGGCCGACGTGGTGAGCACCGCCTGGTTGCCGTGCGTCGCGATCTCATGCTCGCCCGCGAAGGCCTCGCTGATCCGGCCGAGCAGTGCGGACCACTCCACCGCGTGCTGACCGCTGTACAGGCTCAACTTGGCGAACCGGTCCGCCACCGGCGTGGTGTACACCGCGAGGCCCGCCGAGTCCGGTCCGCGCTCGGTCATCCCGGTCAACATCGGCACCATCAGCGCGCCCAAGGAGGCGCGCAAACCGGGCTTCTTCACCAACAAACCCACGATTCCACACATGCGGCGACTCCTTAAAAAAACTCCAGATAACGTTTCGATTCCCAATCAGAGACATGACGCGAGTATTCGGTCCACTCCATTCGCTTCAATCGAATGAACTCGCGCGCAAGGTCCGCACCCAACCCGTTGCGAATCACGGCATCGGCTTCCAACGCGTCGATCGCTTCGCCGAGCGACTGCGGCAATAACTGGATGCCCTTCGCGGCGAGCTCCTCGAGCGACAGCTGGTACAGGTTGATGTTCCGCGCCGGGCCCGGATCGAGGTTTCGGTCGATGCCATCCAAGCCCGCTGCGATCAATGCCGCCGACACGAGATAGGGATTGCAACCGGAATCGGGCAGCCGCACTTCGAGGCGTCCGTGCGGCACCCGCACGCACGCGGTCCGGTTGTTGTCGCCATAGGCGATGTAGGCCGGTGCCCATGTCGAGCCCGACAACGACCGGCCGACGACCAGGCGTTTGTACGAATTGACGGTGGGCGCCGCGATCGCACAAAAAGCGCGGGCATGGGTGAGCACGCCGGCCAGGAATTGGTAGGCGAGCGTGGACAGGCCCATTCCGGATTTGTCGCCGGGATCATGGAAGGCGTTTTTCTGAGTCGCCGTGCCCACCGAGACGTGGAAATGCGCGCCGCTGCCGGTGCGATTCGAGAACGGCTTCGGCATGAAGGTCGCGATCATGCCGTGCTTGTGCGCGATCTCGCTCACCGCCATTTTCACGAACGTAAAGTTATCCGCCGACTTCAGCGCATCGGCGTAGGTGAAGTTGATCTCGAATTGACCATTGCCGTCCTCATGATCGATCTGGTAGACGTCGATGCCAACGGCACGCAGGCCGCTCACCATCTCATCGAGCGCCTCGCGTGTGCGGTACAAGCCCTTGTAGTCGTAGCATGGCTTGTCGAGATCGTCGGTGGGATCGGCGGGCCCCAGGCTGCCATCGGGCCGGCGGGCGAGCAACATGAACTCGGGCTCGATGCCGGTGAACATCGTCAGGCCGCGCTCGTCGAGCCGTGCGATCTGAGTCTTCAACGCGACGCGCGAACAATAGGGATACGGTTTCTTGTTGACCACGCCGTTGCAGATCAGGCGTGCGTAACCCGGCATCCAGGGAATGGGCTGCAGCGTCTCGAGTTCACCCACCGCCATGTAATCGGGGCCTTCCGGTCCCATGCCGAAGCCCCACAGCGCGAAGCCGGCGAACCCCGCCCCATCGGTCAACACCATCTCGAGATGTTCCACCGGCACCGCCTTGGCCTTCGCGGAGCCATGGATGTCG
>Ga0116226_10003651_pt1 | contig 13561 bp, 9 predicted proteins | sample S1TSphfallax_FD_89692 | JGI IMG/M metagenome (GOLD analysis project Ga0116226, IMG submission 89692) | Host-associated microbial communities from peat moss isolated from Minnesota, USA - S1T2_Fa - Sphagnum fallax MG | ecosystem: Host-associated > Plants > Peat moss > Unclassified | place: USA...
CCCGAGGTACTCGACGGCATCCCCGTCGACACCTGGGAGAATGACCCCGGTCTCTGGCTGCACGCCTTGCCGACGGCGCGTACGGCCGGCAACAAGTTCAGCCGCGGACATGCGCTGGTATCGGGCGGCTATCCCATGACCGGCGCCGCGCGCCTCGCAGCCCGCGCGGCGGCGCGCGCCGGCGCAGGCTTGACGAGCATCGCCGTGCCGGAGATTGCGTTGCCGATCTACGCCGCCGCACTCACCAGCATCATGGTCCGGCCGGTCACGCGGCCCGAGGATTTCGCCCAGCTGTTGGCGGACTCGCGGTATTCCGCGTTGCTCTTAGGTCCCGGTGCCGGCGTCAGCGAGGCGACCCGCGAGCGGGCGCTCGCCCTGCTCGCCACCGGGCGCGCCGTGCTGCTCGACGCCGACGCGATCAGCGCGTTCGCGGGTCGGCGTGAGCAGTTGACGGCGGCGATCCGCGGACCCTGCGTGCTGACCCCGCATGACGGTGAGTTCGCCCGGCTGTTCGCGACCACGGGCGACAAGCTGACGCGCGCGCGCGCCGCCGCGCAGCTGTCGGGCGCCATCATCGTACTCAAAGGTGCGGACACGGTGATCGCCGCCGCCGATGGACGGGCCGTCATCAACGGCAACGCGCCACCGACCCTCGCCACCGCCGGCGCGGGTGACGTGCTCGGCGGCATCATCCTCGGGCTGATGGCCCAGGGCATGGATGCCTTCCTCGCGGCCTGCGCCGGAGTTTGGTTGCACGGCGCCGCCGCTCGCGATTTTGGGACGGGGCTGATCGCCGACGATCTGCCCGATCTGCTGCCGGCCGTGCTGCGGCGCCTGACTTCTTAAGGCCGCGTGCAAGCCTGGATCCCGCGAGTCACGGTCCATTCGCTGATCATCGTCATCAGCGTGCTCACCTATGTGCTCACCACCCGTGCCGAACGGGAACGCCGGCCGCCGGCCATCGCCATCGCCTGGGTGCTCGGGTTGTTGGCATTGCCCTATGTCGTCCTGCCCATGTACCTGTTGTTCGGTCGTCGCAAACTGCCCCGCAAGTCGTCGAGCTGGTCCGGCCGGCGCTCCTACACGCAGCACTGGGCGGAGGATCTCATCGAAAGCTTCGGCCTCGCGCCGGCGGCGAATTCGCGGGTGGAGTTTCACCGCGACGGGAGGGAGTCGCTCAGCGGCTTGCTGGCGACGCTGCGCGGTGCGACCCAGCGGCTCGACATTTGCACCTACATCTTGGGCACCGACGCCATCGGCACGGCGCTCATCGAGGAACTCACGATCTGCGCGCGCCGCGGCGTGCGAGTACGCTTCCTGCTCGACGGCGTCGGCGCACTGTCCGTGCCGCGTGCGGTGTTCCGCCGCTTGAAGTCGGCCGGCATCGAGACCGCCGTGTTCAGTCCGCTGCTCGCGCGTAAGACCCAAGGGCCGCGCAATTTGCGCAATCACCGCAAGTGGGTGGTGGCCGATGGCGCACGGCTCTGGGCGGGCGGCCGAAATTTTGCGGTGGAGTATTTCACCGGTAGTGCCGATGCGCCCGCCTGGGGCGATCTGACCTTCGAATTGGAGGGACCGGCGGCCGGCGCCGTCGCCTTGCAGTTCGAAGCCGACTGGGATGCGGCGGGCGGTGCCCCCGGCGACACGCTGTCGCCGCCGCCGGCGCAGCACGCCCACGGCAAGACTCAATTCTTGCCCAGCGGTCCCGATCAGGTCGAAGACACGGTGCATGCCTTGTTGATCGACGCCTGCTTTCACGCCAAGGATCACATCCTCGCCGTCACGCCCTACTTCGTTCCCGATGTCAGTTTCGAAGCCGCGCTGCGACTCGCGGCGCGGCGCGGCGTGCGGATCGATCTGTGCATTCCGCGGGTCTCCAATCACATCCTCGCCGACTTCGTCCGGAACCGCGCCCTGCGGGCCTTGTGCCGCGCGGGTGCGCGCGTGCATCTGCTGCCGGCGATGAATCACGCCAAAGCCATCGTCTTCGACCGCAGCATCGCGCTGTGCGGCTCCGTCAACCTGGATTCGCGCAGCCTGCTGCTCAACTATGAATCGGCGATGGTGTTCTACGACACGCGCGAGATCGACTGGCTCGCCGGCTGGATCCAGGGACTCATTCCCGCCTCCACGCCGTTCGATGATCGTTCACCCGGTCTGTGGCGCGACGTCTGCGAGGGACTGCTGTTGACGGTGGCGTACCAGCTATGACGGTGGCATACCAGCTATGACGGTGGCATACCCGCTATCAGCACGTAGGACTTCGCCTACCCCCGATGCTAAGGCGTAACTTTGCGCGCCCATAGTATCCTTTGCTGCCGAGTGTGCGGGTCGACGACGCAATGGTGGTGATGGGTGGAGTTCAAGGACTACTATCAGGTCATGGGTGTGGCACGGGACGCCACCGAGGCCCAGATCAAGCAGGCCTACCGCCGCCTCGCGCGCAAGTACCATCCCGACGTCAGCAAGGAAAAAGACGCCGAAGCGCGCTTCAAGGATCTCGGCGAAGCGTACGAGGTATTGAAGACCCCCGAGAAGCGCGCCGCCTACGATCAACTGGGGCGCGGTCCGCGGCCCGGTGAATCATTTCAACCACCGCCCGACTGGGGTGCCGGCTTCGAATTCAGCGGCGCGGGGGCGGGCGGCGGCGGTATGGGCGGAGGCGGCCGCGGCGACTACAGTGATTTCTTCGACAGCCTGTTCGGTGGTGCGGGCCGCGGCCGGCGCAGCCGCCATGACGAGGACGGCCGGGAGAGCGCCGCGTCAGGTGCCTCGAAGGATCATCACGCGCGGGTCATGCTCGATTTGGAAGCCACGCTCGACGGTGGGTCCCGCACCTTCACACTGCGGATGAACGAACGCGAGCGGGTGCTCAACGTCAAGATACCCAAGGGTATTCTCCCCGGCCAGACCATTCGCCTAGCCGGTCAGGGCTCCTCCGACGGCGCGGATCCCAAGACCGGTGCGGATTTCAGCGCCAAAGCCGGCGATCTTTACATCGAAGTGGACTTCCAGCCCCATCCGCTCTACCGGCTCGAGGGCCGCGACTTATATGTGGATCTACCGCTCGCACCCTGGGAAGCGGCGCTCGGCGCCGCCGTCAAGACCCCCACGCCGAGTGGCACGGTCGACCTTAAAATCCCCGCCAATTCGCATGCCGGCACCACCTTGCGACTGAAAGGTCGCGGCATCCCCGCGACACCGCCGGGCGACTTGTACGTGGTGCTCGAGATAGCCCTGCCGCCGGCCGTCGATGAGGCGGCGAAGGCGGCCTACCGCGCGTTCGCCGACGCGCTGCCATTCAATCCGCGCTTGAGCCTCGGAGTGTAATCACCATGACATCTGCCGAAGAGACGATGCTGACCGGTGAAATCATCGATGAACACACCCTCCTCGACGTCGCGGAGTTGTGCCGTTGTTGCGGCCTCGATCGCACGTACATCATCGAACTGGTCGAGGAGGGTGTGCTCAGCGTCACGCGCATCGATGCGGGCGATGCGCGCGATGCGGTCGACCCGGTCGATGCCGCGCGCCTCGACGCCGCGCAGTGGCGTTTCGCCGGCACGACGGTAAGGCGCGCCCGCACGGCGCTGCGTTTGCAGCGTGACCTGGAAATCAATCTGCCCGGCGTGGCGCTCGCCTTGGAATTGTTGGAGCAACTGGAGCGACTCCGTCGCCAACTCAATCAGGAGCGCGTATGAGCGCCACCATCGAATCCGATGCTTTCGTGTTTTTCGGCGCCACCGGCGACTTGGCCTACAAGAAAATCTTTCCCGCGCTGTATGCGATGGCGCGGCGCGGGGCGCTCGACGTTCCCATCATCGGCATGGCCCGCGCCGGCTGGACGGTCGACAAGCTGCGTGAACGGGCAGAGGCCAGCATCAAGGCCGCGGGCGATTTTGACGCCGCCTGCTTCGCCAAACTGTCAGGCTTGCTGCGCTATGTCGACGGCGACTACGCCGATGCAAACACCTATGCAGAATTGCGCAAGGCGCTCGGCCTCGCGCAGCGTCCCATCCACTATCTGGCGATTCCGCCCAGCCTGTTCGCGAGCGTGGTTCAGGGCCTCGCGAAATCCGGCTGCGCTGACAATGCCCGCGTCATCGTCGAGAAGCCCTTCGGCCGCGACTTGTCGAGCGCACAGGCGCTCGATGCCACGCTGCACGAGGTATTCGCCGAACAATCGATCTTTCGAATCGATCATTATCTCGGCAAGGAGGCGGTGCAAAATCTCCTATATTTCCGCTTCGCCAACACCTTTCTCGAGCCGATCTGGAATCGCAATTACGTCAAGGACGTGCAGATCACCATGGCGGAGCAGTTCGGCGTCCAGGGCCGCGGCGGTTTCTACGAGGAAGTCGGTTGCATTCGCGACGTTGTACAAAACCATCTGCTGCAGGTGATCGCCCTGCTGGCGATGGACGCGCCGGTGGGTCACGAGGCACAGGCGATGCAGGCGGAGAAGCTGCGGCTGTTTCGCGCCATGCGCCCGCTCAATCCGCAAGAGGTGGTGCGCGGGCAATTCCGCGGCTATCGCGACGAAGCGGGCGTGGCCGAGGATTCTCAGGTCGAGACCTTCGCGGCGCTGCGCCTGCACATCGACACCTGGCGTTGGGCCGACGTGCCGTTTTACATCCGTGCGGGCAAGTGCCTGCCGATTTCGGCCACCGAAGTGGTGGTCAACCTCAAGCGACCGCCGCTGCCGATCTTCGACGCCAGTTCGACCATGCCCACCAACTATTTCCGGCTGCGCCTGAGCCCGGAGGTGGTCATCAGCGCGGGCGCCCTGGTGAAACGCAACGGCGAGGACATGCGCGGCGAACCCGTCGAGCTGCTCGCACGCCATCACTCCACGGCGGAAAAATCGCCGTATGAGCGGCTGCTCGGGGATGCCATCCGCGGCGATACGACGCTGTTTACCCAGGATGACAGCGTCGAAGCGGCATGGCGTGTGGTCGATCCCGTGCTTCGCGATCCACTGCCGGTGGTCGACTACGAACCGAACAGCTGGGGACCCAAGGCTGCCGACGATGTCGTCGACGGCGACGAGGTCTGGCACAACCCCAAGCCCGAAGAGACCAATCCGTGCTGAACACGGTATTCCTGCTCGACGTCGACAACACCCTGCTCGACAACGACCAGTTCGCCGCGGACTTGGGCGATCGGCTCGACCTGTGGTTCGGCCGGCAGGAACGGGAGCGCTACTGGCGGCTGTTCACCGAACGCCGCGCCGAGCTGGGTCTCGCCGATTATCTGGGCACGCTGCAATTATTTCGCACCGGTCTCGACGATTTCCCTGAGCTGCTCGGCATGTCGGAGTTCCTGTTGGAATATCCCTTCTCCACGCTCTTGTATCGCGATGCCCTCGAGGTCATCGCGCATCTCGCCGAGCTCGGCACCCCGGCGGTGCTGTCGGACGGCGACATGGTGTTCCAACCGCGGAAGATCCAGCGGTCCGGCATCAGCGCGGCCGTGGAGGGCCGGGTTCTCATCTATCTGCACAAGGAAAAAATGTTGGATCGTGTGCGGCGTCGCTACCCGGCCGCGCACTACGTCATGGTGGACGACAAACCGAATCTGCTGGCGGCAATGAAAACCGCCATGGGCGGGACATTGACCACCGTCTTCGTTCGTCAGGGGCACTATGCGCTGGCCGCGCAATCGGTAGAGCACGGTCCGCGGCCCGATCGCAGTATCGAACGCATCGGTGAACTGCTCGAATTTACTTCATCCGATTTTGAGGGGCGCTCATGAAACCGACTCAAGCATTGCACGATCTGGGGCAGAGCCTGTGGCTCGACAACATCACGCGGGAGATTCTCGATGACGGCACGCTGCGCCGTTACGTCGATGAACTGTCGGTCACCGGGCTGACCTCCAATCCCACCATATTCGACGAGGCCATCGGTCACGGTGCCGCCTATGATGAGGACATCCAGCGCAAGGCGCACGAGGGTCTGAAGGGCGAAGCGCTCTTCCTGGAACTCGCGCTCAATGACCTGCGGCGTGCGGCCGACCTGTTCCGACCGGTCTTCGACCGCACCGGCGGCACGGACGGGTGGGTGTCCATGGAGGTCTCGCCGCTGCTTGCGAGCGATACGGCCGCCACCATCGAGGCGGCGCTGCGCATTCACGAGCAGGCAGCGTGTCCGAATCTGTATGTCAAGATTCCGGGCACAGAACAAGGCGTGCCCGCCATCGAGGCGGCGATCTTCGCCGGTGTTCCCGTGAACGTCACGCTGCTGTTTTCACGTGAGCAATATCTCGCCGTGGCCGAGGCCTACCTGCGCGGCATCGAGCGACGTCTCGCCGCCGGTTTGAATCCACGAATCTCCTCCGTCGCCTCGGTGTTCGTCAGCCGTTGGGATAAGGCGGTGGCCGATTCGGTACCCCCGGCGCTGCGCAACCGGCTGGGCGTGGCGGTCGCGAAGCAAATCTATCGCGCGCACTGCGAGCTCATTCAGACGCCCCGCTGGCGAAATCTCGCCGCTGCCGGTGCGCAGAAGCAGCGTATGCTGTGGGCCAGCACCGGCGCGAAGGACCCGAAAGCCCCCGCCGATCTTTACGTATCGGCCCTGGCGGCCCCGGAGACCATCGACACCATGCCGGAAAAAACGTTGCTGGCCTTTGCCGACAAGGGCAAGGTGGGGGCGGTGATGCCCCGAGATGGCGGCGACGTCGACAGCGAACTCGAGGAGTTTGCCCGTGCCGGGGTGGACTTGAGCAAGGTCGCAGCGCGGCTGCAAGTCGAGGGCGCGCAATCGTTTGTCAAATCCTGGAGCGAATTGATGCAACGTATCGCGGAGAAAAGCGCCGCGCTAGTCACATCGTGAGCGAGCGCATCGATCCCCTGGCCGGCAGGCCGGCTCCCAGCAGCCGGCTGGTCGACGTGCCGCGCCTGATTACGGCCTACTACACCGGACAGCCCGATCCGGCCATCGCCGCGCAGCGCGTCGCCTTCGGCACGTCGGGCCACCGCGGCTCATCCTTCGATCTGTCGTTCAACGAAGCGCATGTGCTCGCCGTCACCCAGGCCATTTGCACCTACCGGCGGCAGCACGGCATCGACGGTCCCTTGTTCATCGGCTTCGACACCCACGCACTGTCGGCCCCGGCGTTCGCCACCGCGCTCGAGGTACTTGCCGCGAATGGTGTGCAGGTCATGACCGCGGTTGGCGATGAGTACACCCCCACGCCCGCCATCTCCCATGCCATCTTGTGCTACAACCGCGGCCGCCGCTCCGGTCTCGCCGACGGTATCGTCATCACGCCCTCGCATAATCCCCCGGACAGCGGCGGCTTCAAGTACAACCCGCCGAACGGCGGCCCGGCCGACACCGACGTCACGGCTTGGATGGAGACTCGCGCCAATGAATTGATGAACGCCAAGCTCGTCGGCGTCGCGCGCATCGATTACGCCAAGGCGCGCGCCGCAGCCAGCACGCATGCCCATGACTTTTTGAATGCCTATGTCGAAGATTTGGGCCACGTGATCGACATGGAGGTGATCCGCGGTTCGCACATCCGTCTCGGCGTCGATCCCTTGGGCGGCGCCGGGGTGCACTACTGGGCACGCATCGCCGAGCGATACAAGCTCGACCTCAAGGTGGTGAACGAGGAGGTCGACCCGACGTTTCGTTTCATGACCCTCGATTGGGACGGCAAGATTCGCATGGATCCGTCTTCGTCGTATGCCATGCAGCGGCTGATCTCGCTCAAGGACCGGTATGACGTCGCGTTTGCCTGCGATCCGGATCACGATCGTCATGGGATCGTCACCGCCAGCGTCGGGCTCATGCCGCCCAATCATTATCTGTCGGTGGCCGTGGACTATCTTTTCCGACATCGCGATGGCTGGCAGGCCGACGCGGCTGTCGGCAAGACGGTGGTGAGCAGCGCCATGATCGATCGGGTCGCCGCACGGCTCGAGCGGCGGCTGTACGAAGTGCCGGTCGGCTTCAAATGGTACGTCGCCGGTCTGCTCGACGGCAGCCTGGGATTTGGCGGCGAGGAAAGCGCGGGCGCCTCCTTCAACCGTTTCGACGGCAGCGCCTGGAGCACCGACAAGGACGGTATAGCCGCAGCCCTGCTGTCGGCCGAAATCACCGCCAGCACCGGCCAGGACCCCGGCCTGGCGTACCGCGAACTCACCCGCGTGCTCGGCGAAGCCTTTGCCGACCGGGTCGATGCCCCCGCCACGCCGGCACAGAAGAAGCGCCTCAAGATGTTGGACCGCTCGCAGATCCGCTCCTCGGAAATCGCCGGCGATCCGATCGAACGGGTGCTCACCACCGCGCCGGGCAACGAGGCCGCCATCGGCGGCGTGAAGGTGATTTCCAAGCATGGCTGGTTTGCCGCGCGCCCCTCGGGAACCGAAGACATCTACAAGATTTACGCGGAAAGCTTCCGCGATTCGGCCCATCTCGAGCGTCTGCTCGCCGACGCGCAAACGGTGGTCGACACGGCACTCGGCGACGCTTGACGGAGACCGCGCCGGTCAACGACGTCACCGTGGGAGGCGCGGAATCGGAGTCCGACCTCTCGCCGAGCGATCCAACCTTGAGCGCCGCGGCCAAGCGCATGCTCCCCTGGCTGGTGGCAGTGGGCTTCTTCATGGAGTCCTTGGACACCACCATCCTCAACACGGCGGTGCCGACGATTGCCGAGGGCCTCGGCGTGCAGCCGCTCAGCATGAAGGCCGTGCTCGCCAGCTACACCCTGAGCCTCGCCGTGTTCATCCCCATCAGCGGCTGGATGGCCAATCGGTTCGGCACGCGCCGGGTGTTCGCCTCCGCGATCGGCACCTTCACGTTGGGCTCCGTGCTCTGCGGGCTGTCCTCGAATATTCATTGGCTGGTGGCGAGTCGCATTCTGCAAGGCTGCGGCGGCGCGATGATGCTGCCGGTGGGACGGCTGACGATGGTGCGCTCCTTCGCCAAGTCGGAATTGATCCGCGCCATGAGCTTCGTGTCGATTCCCGGACTCATCGGCCCCATGCTCGGACCCTTGCTGGGCGGCATCATCATTCATTACTTTCATTGGAGCGTGATTTTCTTCGTCAACATCCCGATCGGGCTCGTCGGGCTGTCCATGGTCTACCGGCATCTCCCAAATTATCGGGCGGCGAAGAACTACCCCTTGGACATCGTCGGCCTGGTGCTCTTCGGTTCAGGCATCTCGCTTCTATCCTATGTGCTCGAAGTGTTCGGCGAACACACCTTGAGCGCGCGGGAAATCACCGGCTTGCTGGTCATGGCCGGCGCCCTCTTGGGCGCCTATGGTTTGCACTCCCAGCGCACGCTGCACCCGCTGCTGCGCTTGGGACTGCTGCGTATTCGCACCTTCCGGGTGGCGATCTCCGGTAATCTTTGCAGCCGCATTGGCATCGGCGGCCTGCCCTTTCTGCTGCCGCTGCTCTACCAGGTGGGTCTCGGCTACTCGGCGATTCAGTCGGGATTGCTCATCATGCCGCAGGCGCTCGCCGCCATGGGTTCCAAACTGATTTTGCGGCAAATATTGCAACGCTTCGGCTATCGTCGGGTGCTGATCTCGAACACGCTGATGCTCGGGCTCATGCTTGCGCTGTTCTCAACCATCGGTGTCGGCACACCCGCCTGGCTCATTGCCCTTCTCGCGCTGATCTACGGGTTTTTCACCTCGACGCAGTACACCAGCATGAACACCCTGGCCTACGCCGATGTGTCAGGCGAACAGGCCAGCGGCGCGAGCACCATCGCCAGCACCGTGCAACAGCTCGCCGTGAGCTTCGGCGTCGCCGCCGCCTCGTTGACCGCCGCCCTGTTCATTCCCGATCAGACGACCGCCGCTGCCGCGGGAATGATCCACGGCGTCCATCTCGCCCTGCGCATTCTCGCCGCGCTCACCATCCTCCCGAGCGTCGTGTTCGCCGAACTGCGCGCCGACGACGGCGATGCCGTGAGCAGTCACAAGAGCGAATTGTGAGCAGCCAGTGCCGCAGAGGGTCACTAGACGTGCGCAATCCAGTTTGTGGGCGCACGGGCTTGGGGGCTTGCGGCGACTTTTCATCCGGCGCTGTTCGGGACTAGCGGGACGCCTGATCCGCACCGGGCGGCGGATTCGGTGGATCATTGGCCTCGAGGAAGGCCATGGTCGCTTCGAGCATTTGCAATCGCGTGGCGCCGTGCGACAGCCAGTGATCCTCGTGCTTGAGGGTGACGAACTCCACGCGCTTGCCGGCGCGTCCCAGCGCATCGGCCATGATGCGGCTTTGTTCATAGGGCACCACGGTATCGTCCTTGCCGTGGATCAACAGCACAGGACCTTGGACCGCGGCGACGTGCGAGGCCGGCGAGATGGCCCGCAGCGCCGGATCATCCGGTCCCGATGCCCCCATGAAGCGGTCCCAGTATCGTTCGGTATGGCTGCCGCTGTGACCCGCCCGGGAGTCCGTCCACTTGAGCAGTGCTTGCAAATCGGACAAACCGGCGACTGATACCGCACAGCGATAGACCGAGGGCTGCATGGCAATGCCGGCGAGCGCCGCATAGCCGCCGTAGCTCGCACCGACGATGCAGACGCGGGCCGGATCGGCGATCCCTTCTCCCACAAGATAAGCCACGCCGTCGGAGAGATCGGTCTGCATTTTCCGACCCCATTCGCCGAAACCGGCCGCGATGAAGCGATAGCCCAAGTCCGATCCCCGGTAATTCGGCTGCAGCACCGCATAGCCTCGGGACGCCAAGGCCTGTGCCCACCAATCGAATCGTTGTACGTCGGCAACGGCGGGGCCGCCATGCGGCAGCACCACCAAGGGAAGATTCTTGGCCTCGACTCCCAATGGCAACGTAAGGAACGCCGGGATGGTCATACCATCGCCTGCCGCATACTTGATCGGCGTCACCGCGGCAGCGGAATCGATCCCGTCGTAGACCTTGCCGAGCGAGGCCGTCGTGTGCGTGTACCAGTCGAACAGGGAGTAGATGCAGCCCTGCTTGCTGCCGAACACTTTGACGATCATCCGCGAGAAATCGTCGGAATGCGAAACCAGATCTACGTGTGCACCCGGATAGGCGCGCAGGACGGCGTTCCAGTGCGCCTGCAACTCGTTGTCGAAGAAGACGTAGTGCGAGCCGTCCACGTCCCGGACTCCGCCCAAGATCTTGTCGGTGGTGCGGTCCCGTAGGTAGGCATAAAACGTTTCGCTCGCCGGCACCGGCGGTGCCCAGCTCGCATCTCGCAGCATCAGCGGCTTGCGCACCGGGTCCCCATTCTCGATGAACTGGACCATGAGGCGATCGGCCGCATCATTGAAGCCGACGAGTCGCGGCACATCGATGGCCGCCGTACCGGTGGCGGCGGCGCGAAGGCGGCCGTCGAGGCGGGTGTACAGCGTCCACTGCTTCTTCTCGTCGCGGTACTCAAATTCGGCCGTGACGACGCCGGCATCGTTCACCAACCATTGCGTGTCGGGCACCGAGCTCTTGGTGACCATGGCCATACTCTGCGGCGCCACGTCATAGCGAAACAGCGCCGGGAGCGTCGTCTGGTTCACGTATAACCCCGGGATGAACAGCATCGTCTTGCCCTCGATGCTGCGGATCATGGGTCGCCCGGAAACGATGTTGAAGGTTCGTTCATCATGCACCGTAAAGTTCACTCCGCGGGCTTGGCGCTTGGCAACGTTGTAAGTGATGAGCTGGAACCACTCCTGAATTCCGCCGGTAAACCCGAAGGGCGGTAGGCTGGTGCTCGACACGGTCAACAGGAGGTTGTCCTCGTCCAGCCACTCGATGCCGCGCAATTTAGAATCGCCGACGCGCACTGCACCCTCAGCCTTATGCTCAGCGAAGGAATGCACGTAGAGATTGCGTCCATCCCCGGTGGTCTTGACGAACGCCACCTGGGTGCCGTTCGGAGACAGGGCAACATCCTCGAGCGTCGGCAGCTGTCCGTAAGCCGCCAAGGGCGCAGGTGACTGGGCGAAGGCAGGCGCCCCCGGCATGACCAGCACAGCGGCCATCATGGACAGCACAGATTGCCGTGCGAGTGCTTCCCAGCGGTAGGTCATACTTTTGATCCCTCAATAGCTTCTGGTCGATGTCGCGACCCGATGGGCTTATCTTGCTCTAGAATACGCTTCATGGGTTTCCGATGAGGAATTGCCAATATAGACGATGCCCCCAAGATCGCCGCAACTCTCGAACGGACCGAGTTCTTCATGGGGGCCTGCCTGATTTTCCTCCAGGGGCCATTCTGGCTGAGCGATCGTCCAGGCGTGCTTTCCTCGTATCCATGAAATCAATTCGTGAAAAGCTTGATGGAAAAGCCCTCGAGCACCTCGTAGTCGGTCGATGTCCCGAGATTCAACGCAATCACGTCGGAGTGTGAGCTCGTCGAGGCGACGGTGGTGCGAATGAACGTAGGTCCCGTCGTGTTAACGCCGCATGGACTCGCGCTACTGGTGCTCACTTGCGCGCTAGCGCTACCGTTGTTCCTGGTTCGATACCGGCACGAAACGGCCGCCACGCCGCTAGTCGCGGTATTGCCCGTGCTGACTTGCACGCCCCCATAGACCACCTCCCACTGCTTGGTGTCCGTGTTGTTTGACACCGACAGATCAAAATCGACTTGCAACTCGCCATTCAGGCCCAGCGCGTTAGCTGGCACAGTCGCTGCGACGGCGCTGATGTACGTACCCGGGGTCTGCAGCCATGGGCCAGGGGTGGTAGTCCCCGACATGAAAGGCGTGGGCGCTTGAATCGTAGGCGTCCCGCCCGTCGAGGGCGAATAGATATTATTGAAGACGGTTCCGGCTGTCTTCGAGCCAGTAGTACCCTGGAAAAGGTACCACCCCGCCGTGCTGCCGCTGTAGATGGCCCCAATGGGCAAGTATAGGTAGGCGTTCGCGTACGTTGCAGGCAATGTGGGCAGCGACGTAACGCCACCAGTGCTGTTACTTATCGTTCCGGAGGCATAGATCATGGGCAGCGATGTCTGCGCAAGAACAGTGCCTACGTTGCCAGCGTCCGCCGTTGGCGTCGCCGGCTGCGAGGTCAGGGTCGTAAATGCGCCGGTCCCAGGTAACGTGGCACCCGTCGAAGTCGCACTTAACGCGCTGACGCCGATTGAGGTGGCGCTGACCGCACCGGCTTGCAGATTAGATATCTGTTCGGCGGCGGTCGTGGTTCCGGAGGCCGCCACCGGCGAGACCTGCGTAAAATACAACGCGCCGTTTGAATTAATGATGTCGGCATTTTCAAATACCGCCGCACTCGGCATTGTCGATACGGATAATCCAGGGAACTGGCATCCCTGACAATTGACGACGGTCTTGGAAGCGCCCGGATTACCCAGCCACATGAAATTGTAAGCGGCGTAAGCGCCCCCGTTGGCCGCGCCGGCTTGCGGAAAAACCGAATCCGCCGTGATGTTGAGCGCGACCACCGGCGTGGTACCGCCATTCAGGCAGACATCGCCGTACGAGAACGGCGCGAAGATAGAGTCATCGCCAAACTCGATGTGACCACTGATATCAATGTGCGTGGCACTCGCGGCGCTATCGATCGTGAGCGCGCAGCGG
>Ga0116226_10003652_pt1 | contig 13561 bp, 14 predicted proteins | sample S1TSphfallax_FD_89692 | JGI IMG/M metagenome (GOLD analysis project Ga0116226, IMG submission 89692) | Host-associated microbial communities from peat moss isolated from Minnesota, USA - S1T2_Fa - Sphagnum fallax MG | ecosystem: Host-associated > Plants > Peat moss > Unclassified | place: USA...
CCAAAAAACAGAATCTGTCATTATTCGTATTGGGGACAATGGTATGGGGATGAGTGAGCAGGTCAAAGCCAAGATTTTTGATCATTTATTTACTACTAAGGCTGTGGGGAAAGGAACAGGTTTGGGGCTGGCGATCGCCAAGCAAATTATTGTGGAGAAACATCAAGGTGAGATTACAGTTAATTCAACTCATGGAGAAGGGACGGAATTTACCATTACCCTACCCATTCATCTGAAATAACAATTATTTTCAGTATTAGGTATATTATCTTGCTACTAATACCTAATCAATTCAGAAATACGTCTGCTGATAGTGTTTCATGCGATTAAAACCCACATTCAGCAGGTTATTTAGGACAAAAAATAATATTGGTGACAAGATGAACCAAAGAACTGTAAAATCAGCTTTTGTCTATCCGTGAGTTTAATCGAAGATTTAATCCCATTGATAAAGACAAGATGAACCGACTGGAAACATTGAAAAATCCATCTTAAAGTAGGTTTAGCAGTGAGCTTACCTGTTTACAACAAAGTTGACCATGAATATCCAGTTTAGTTCAGCCACTGTTTAAACTGCAACTTTTTCTGAAAGAAATCAAAGCCTATTGCTAATACCTCTGCACATATTTATACATATGTTATCATATAGATATATATGGATTAAATAGCTTCAAAACCCGTATATATGATTATACATTAATTTCTTTTCTCCCCTACCCCCCTGCTCCCCCAGCCTTTTCCTACAGTCGGCTTAAGTTTGGGTAAGTTTTATGGAGTAGATTCCGGGAATGTCTGTACTTTACCATCCGGGCTGAGAACAATTCTGAGTTTAGCATATTGACCATTTTTATTTGGGGAGATAAAAGATTTACCAATTTCGGGTAAACCACTGCTGTCTATATAATCTTTAGCAGCTTGATTCAGCGGTAAAAGCCTTTCAATAGTCCCATCAATACCCACTGTCACACTGTATTCTAGGCTATCTGTTAAGCCAGATGGTGGTTGCCATCGCTTTTTCAAGTAATCTCTTGCTTCTACTATTTGAGGCGTATCAAATAGTGTACTACCAGTAGCCATCTCTGATGCTGGAGACGATTTTCCATCTATCGTCAAGGTATTAGTTGGATAATTAGCATAAGATTCCTGAGTCGATCCAATACCAAGAAGACCTCTTTTATCTAGTATCTCTGAGCCTGGTTGGGTAGGTGCTTGAGCAATGATATTGGTTGGATGACTTAGCTTCCTGGGAACTAAGGAGATTTTTGGTAAAAATTCATACCTAATTTGGGGCAATTTTTTGCTATTGGCAAGATGGACATTATTTTGTCTGATTCCTGTTGGAGAACCTTGATAGATACTTCCTTGAGTAGGAGGTAATGGTATCTGTAAATCTTTTTCTACAGAATAATTATTAGTTTCAGGTATGGTTAGTGGATTTTGAGAAGATGTCTTAATTTTAGAGTCAAAGGCGGAATTAGGAGAGGAAATGGCTGGTTGAGCACCAGGGATTTGGGAAAGTGGGTTGGTTGAGCCAAAATTTGGCAGAGGTTTCAGACCATCTGGAGAATTAAGTCCAGGTTTGGGGGTATGAAGATTTAACTGAGAGTTGATCTGAGAGTCGATTTGAGATTTGATTTGAGGGTTGATTTGAGATGAAGGTAGACCAGCGATTTTTACTGGTGTGGCTGGCGTTATTTTTGTTGCACTCTGTTGGGGTTGTTCCCGTAGATGGTTGGCGTATTGCCAAGTTAATGGAGTTAATCCAACAGCAAATATTAATACAGCAGCAACAGAAGCCCAGGTTGGTAAAGCGTTGTGGGGAAGATTCCTATTCAGGGTTGGTAGAGTCATCACATCAACGGAGTACTCATCTAGGGCTGTGGCTAAATCAAATAGTTGTAGCAGACTGAGTTGTATTTCAGGACTTGTAGCTTGAGTTGCTAAGGAACCAAGATAAAGTTTGTGAGTTAAATTACTACCTGGTTCTAAATAAATTTTTCTTGTTGGTAGATTTTGGGGTGGAGAGCTAGATAAATCCTCTGGAATGTCTTTGGTATTTAATGGGTCAGAACTGACAACTGATTTGATTGATTCTGAGAAATTCACCGCAAAATTTTCTGCTGATTGTTGTAGCAGCTTCTGCACATAGGATGTTACTACATCATTTAATTCTTCTAATTGATCGCGATCGCCCTGGACTTTGATCCTTTGTGTTTCAGGTAAGCGAGGATCGTCAAAGTGGAGATGAAACCGCAGTTGTTTGACCACAGTTTTTCCCATCCAGCGAGACAGAGGCGAACTGTGCGCCCAAATTTCCATTGTACAAGTGGGAGGAGTGTACCGACGAATCACAGAATTTAGTCGAGACATAAGAGAAATAGTCACAGAAAAGGATGGAAACTAAATTGGCGAAAATGGGAATTGGACATGGAAAATCTTTAACCATCAAATTGTTTGAGCGAACGGTCCATAAGTACTAACCACATACGACGATATCCACCAGGAGCGCTATAAAAAAGTAAGTCTATTAAAAGTTTTAAGGACAAGTTACTCAGTAAATCCATTGAAATCTCTGTGTTTTCTTCCATTCGCTCTTGGTAAGTATTACAGAAAGCATCAATGTAGTCACCTAATAAAGCAGTTTGGTGGGGTTCGGAGCCAGTTAGCGCAACTTGTTCTAATAAACCAACAGCCCGGCGAATTTTTTCTTGATGCTGTTTCGCCAAGTCACAAGAAATTAAAACCAGCGATCGCGCTTCTTCCACATCCAGTTTTTTGCGTCCTCCTTGGCCTTTACGCAGAGGATTAGACTGGCGTAATCGCCATAAAGCAACGCGGTCTGGTACTTTTGACTCTAAATTGAGATTAACTGCAGCCGTTAGCATAGCCTCAGAACCAATGCCAGTTAAAGTCTCTAACGCCAACAAGACCAAATCCAACTGGGTTTTGATATTATCCCATTGGGCTGAACTGGGAGTTGGCAATTGGTTTAAGTCCTCCCACTGGGAATTGGCTGTGGCTAAATTGGTGGCCGATTGCATAACTTTTAGCATAGGTTATCAGGCTGAAAAGAGCTGTTGCTGTTACCCATTTTGAAACCAAACCGGATGGTGGGGAGCAGGGGGTAGGAAGTGGAGGAATGGGGGAGCAGGGGCGTGGGGGAGCAGGGGAGCAGGGGAGGCAAGGGAAGAAAGAATTTATACTTATTTCTTCAAAGTCAATACAATTGTTTTTAGCAATAATCTCTGATATTTAAACAAAATTGCTAAATAGCAGTTTTCTTTCTTCCCCTGTTCCCCTACTGTTTGTCCAAATTGCTTAATCCTCAACATAAGCAATTGTCACCCCACTACCACCATCTGCTTGTGCTGCTGGCTCAAAGCGGCTAACTCTGGAGTGCTGATGCAAAAAAGTATGAACGCCTTGTCGCAATTTACCAGTCCCATGTCCATGAATTATCCATATTGCTCCAGCAGCCTCGCTGAGGGCTTGGTCTAAGATATATTCGGCTTCGCTAACTCTCTTTCCGCGCAAATCGACTGTATTTTTCGTCGTGCGCATGGCTGGTTGTGGAGTTGCTGGCGGTGTAACAGGTGAGCTGACTGACTTGGGCTTGATTTGAGGTTCTGGTTTTTCACCGTCTAAAGATTCTACATCATGTAGCTGTACAGCCATTTTCATTAAGCCAAACCGTACAAAAAACTGCCCATCTGCATCCGGTGGTGTCAGGACTTCGGCAATTTGTCCCAATTTAGGGATACGCACGCGATCTCCTACTTTGGGCGTAAAACCTGCGGCTGGCTTTGGCGGTGGTGCAGGTTGATATTTTTGAGCAATTTGATGCAAGCTATTAGTAGCTTGTTGTGCATCTTGAGCTGTCGCTGTTCCTTGTTGTAGTTGACGAATTATTTGAGCAATTTCAGTTTTAGCCTGTATTATAGCTTGCTGTACTGCTACTTCTTGCGCCACACGCAGATCTTTTTCTCTTTCTTGTAAAGCTGCTGCTTTCCGAGAAACTTCTTTGTACAATACTTCTGCTTGGCGTAATAAATCTTGAGCTTCCCGTGCTTTTGTTTCTTGACTACGGCGTTGTGCTTCTAACCCCGCAATTACCTGATTAACTTCGTCGCTAGTATTTCCTACCTGAATTTTGGCCTGTTCAATTACTTCTGGTTTTAATCCCAAGCGTAAAGCAATAGTTAAAGCGTTGGAACGTCCCGGAATACCCCACAATAAACGATAAGTGGGGGAAAGTGTGGTTTCGTCAAATTCTACAGAAGCATTTTCAAAACGTTCATCTTCATATTTTAACGCTTTCAATTCTCCAAAGTGAGTTGTCGCAATAGTTAACTGCGCATTGTTAGCCAGATATTGTAATAAGGCGATCGCCAAAGCACTCCCCTCTGCTGGATCTGTCCCAGCACCCACCTCATCCAACAGTACTAAAGAATTAAATCCTGTTAAAATAGTTCCCAGTAAAAGATTACCTGGCTGCTCAGAATTGCTCTCTCCTGCTGAATCAGGACAATCCAAGGCTGTTAATACCCGACTAATGCGGCGAATGTGTCCAGAGAATGTCGATAAACTTTGCTGTAGGGATTGCTCATCTCCGATATCTGCTAATATCTGCTCAAACCAAGGAATTTCCACTGGTTCACGCGCTGGTACGAATAATCCCACTTTTGCCATTAAGGCTGCTAACCCCAAAGTTTTTAAGGTAACAGTTTTTCCGCCAGTGTTTGGTCCTGTAATAGTTACCACTCGAATTTCAGGACTAATCAGCAAGTCTACAGGAACTACTGGTTGTCCTTGCTCGTGTTGTTGTTGCCAAACCAACAAAGGATGGCGTAGTTCTCTCAGGGTGATAGTCTCTTTTTCTGCTCGATTAATCAAGCGAGGAGGGTTAGCGCCTAGCCATAAACTATAACGGGATTTAGCAGTAGCTAGGTCTACGGTAGTTACAATTGCCAGTAACCTTTCTAAATCGGGTTTGACTGCTGATACTTGTTCGGTTAAATTCCGTCTAATTGCTTCTTCTTCCGTTTGTTCTCTTCTAATAGTTTGGCGCAATTGATTACCGATGGGTACAACACTATGAGGCTCAATATATAGTGTTGCGCCGCTAGTAGAGGTGTCATGGACAATTCCTGGAATAGCATCTTTTTGAGGAGCTTTTACCGGAATCACATAGCGATCGCCCCTTTGGGTAATAATTGGTTCTTGCAAAGCATTTGGTTTAGCTTGCATAATATTTTGCAATTTTTGCGTAATCTGACTGCGGAGTCGGCGCAAATCAGTGCGAATTTCTGCTAATTTTTGACTGGCGCGATCATTGATTTGAGCGCGTTCATCGATACAACGATGAATTTCTTGCTCTAACTCTGGATAAGTCCTCAAGTCAGAGACTAACTCAGTCAAAATCGGTAAATCCGGCTGAGAGTCAATTACACGGCGTAAACCTCTACTACCATGTAGGGTAGTAGCGATCGCTAATAGTTCTTCTCCAGATAAGACGCTATGCATTTGGGCGCGTTCCAGAGAATCCCCAATATCTTGAATTCCCTCGAATGTGATTCCTGTTGCTAGACGACTTTCTAATTGATAAACTTCCTTTGTCTGTGCTAATAACTCAACGCTATGAGCGGGAGTTGTCGGAATCGGCAAATTACTCACTGCGATCGCCCCTAGCTTTGTAGCAGCAAATGTCGCCAGATGCTGACACAGGCGATGCCATTCTAATAGTTCTAAAGTTTCAGATTGGATCAAGGCTTCAATATCTAACCTGAAATTATCCTAGCAATTCTAGTCGTCAGATTGTAGCTCAAACGGCAATTTTCTCTTGGACTAGCACATAAGGTTGTACAATAATTGTATTAAAGCGTTTATCTTGGTTATTATTCCATTCTCCCATTTGTAAGGGAGAAGGTTTGGTGAGCAACTGTTCATCGATCCATCGCCCGACACAGGATGTATTGTCATTGGCGATCGCTACTCCTACATCTAACAAGTCTAACTCTAATGAGACTATAACCACAGCATCCCGCTTTGCATGGGGAATCAGCCACTCCCAAGCCGCCTCATCCAAGCTTTCAGCTAATTCAGCTTTCAAATCCGACATTTTGAATCACCCATGCAAGTCTATGAATAATCATCATAGCCTGTAGTGTTAGTAGAAGATAGAGTAATATCATTCCAAAGACAGAGGAGTTGTTTTATTCTAGAGTCTATGATTAAACCAGTATTCAACCAATATTATTTTCTCTTGGTGATAAGCATCCAAGAGGCGTGGTTGAATTGCGATATTCTCTCCCGTTAGGCCCGTGCGGGTCTGGCGGGAGAGAGTTTGGCTATTTTTCCAGATTTTGAGCAAATTATGTACACCAATTAGGTTAAATTGTCTTAATATAGCTAATTAGGCTGAATGGTCATTAAGCTTAAAATCATATTTATGGAAGCTTGATCAATATGCTTACCTATACGAGGTTATTATGTTGATAGAATTTAGTGTTGCTAATTACAGATCTTTCAAAGATAAAGTCACATTAAGCATGGTAAGCGCTGATATTGTATCTGAAGATGCAGAACTTGACCAAAACAATGTGTTTCAAGTAGATGATCAGCTTAAATTACTCAAAAGCGCTGCTATTTACGGGGCTAATGCTAGTGGTAAGAGTAACTTAGTCAAAGCACTTAGCTTTATGAGATGGTTGATGATTAATTCTTCTAAAGAAACTCAGAGTACAGAAGAAATAAATGTTGAACCGTTTATACTTAGTACGCAGACTGAAGCTGAACCATCTTTTTTTGAAATTGTATTTATCTTAGATTCCCATAAATACAGATATGGCTTTGAAGCAAATCGAAAAATGGTAATTTCTGAGTGGTTATTTTCTCTTACGAATAGAGAAGAACTCAATCTTTTTAATAGAACTTATCATCAGGAATCTCATAAGTCGGACATTATATCATCTGAGATATTTAGCGCTGATGGACTTGAGCGACGTACAAGGCAAAATGCACTTTTTTTGTCAGTATCTGCCCAGTTTAATGTTAGTATCGCCGAGAAAATACTTAATTGGCTAACAGAAAATATCAAAATCATTTCAGGGCTACGACTGGAAGGTCTACTAGAATATACTACAAAATGTTTGTCAGAAGATCATCCTTATAGAAAGGATGTTATCCAGTTAGTCAAAAGATTAGACTTAGGTATTAAAGACTTAAGCGTACAACCAAAAACGAAACTAGATGTCGAGGATTTACCTAAAGACATACCAGAAGAATTGAAAAAGTTGCTGAGTGAGGTTAGTTATCGTCAGCCGATTAGTACTTCACATCAACAGTTTGACGCTCAAGGTAGCTATGTTTCGATGAAACCATTTACTCTGGTTCAACATGAATCGGAAGGAACCAAAAAGATAGTTTCTATTGCTGGACCGCTAGTAGATATTCTGAAAAATGGCAGAACATTAATATTTGATGAATTTGATGCAAGGCTGCATCCACTCATTAGTAAAGCAATAGTTGAATTATTTAATTCTCAAGAAACAAATCTCAATAATTCCCAGTTAATTTTTGTGACTCATGATACGAACTTACTTAGTAAGAGGCTTTTTCGTAAAGACCAAATCTGGTTTATAGAAAAAAATAAATACGGTGTAACAGATTTATATTCCCTAGTTGAATATAAAATCAACAATGATGACTTCTCAGAAGAAGATTATATCAAGGGTAGATATGGTGCTATTCCTTTTGTTGGGGATCTAAGTCAAATTATTGGAGGATAATAATGAGTAGGACAAATTCTAATAGTAGATCTGGAAAATACTTTGGAAGAAAAATAGAAACTAGAGAATTAAGAGAAAGATTTTTAATTGTTTGTGAAGGCGAAAAAACGGAGCCAAGATACTTCAAAAGTTTTCGTGTTCCCAAAGATGTAGTACATGTGAAGCCAGCAGTATCCGCTCCAACTACATTGGTAGACACAGCTAAAGAATTGTATAATAAAGAATATACTCAAGTTTGGTGTGTATTTGATCGGGATGATTGGACACCTCAAAATTTTAATCATGCGATTCAAGTTGCTGAAAAGTCGGGATTTAAAGTTGCTTATTCTAATGAAGCTTTTGAACTATGGTATGTACTACATTTTGAATTTATGAATACTGGTATTCCTCGGAGTGATTATATTAGAAAATTGGATAAGTTACTAGGACATAAATATGAAAAAAACAGTTCAACAATCTACGAAGAATTAGAAAATCGACAATCTACTGCTATAAAAAATGCTGATAATCTTCTCAAGCAGTATGAGCAGCCAAATCCAGAAAAGGACAATCCATCAACCACAGTTCACAAATTAGTTCAAGAGCTAAATAAATTTCTAATTTAAGAAAGTATTGCAAAAGTTGGGAGACGAGGAAGTGGAAATGGTAAGCCTTACACAATCTTTACTTGAAAAGCTACAAACTTTACCTACAGACAAACAACAAGAAATTTTAGATTTTGCAGAGTTTCTGTGCCAAAGATTTCAGCAAAGTAAAGAAACACAGTCTTCTTCAAAACCAGATCCTATTTGGGATTTGGGATCTGAGCCAATTAAATTTGGCATTAATGATGCAGCAGAAAATCATGATTCATATATTTATACATCTGATTAATAGCTGTTCTTTTTTAGATACCAGTTTTGTAACTGACTGTATCTCATTTCTGATCATGAACAGTTTAAATATTCAATTAGCATTAACTTTCGACCAACACTTTATCCAAGCCGGGTATCAAAAACTGCCTACATAGACATGATGACTACTTGATTAAGCAATATATCCTCTAGTGTTAGTAGAATATAGAGCAATATCATCCCAAAGACTGATGAGGTGTTTTGTTCTAGAGTTTATGATTAAAGGAATATTCAACCAAATATTCTTTTCTCTTGGTGATAGGCATCAAAGAGACATGGTTGAATGGAATATTCTCTCCTGTTAGGCCCGTGCGGGTCTGACGGGGGAGAATTTGGCTATTTTTCCAGGTGTTGAGCAGGGGTATGCGACACCAATCTTGTTACTATTTACCTATAGGAGGTTATTATATCGCTACTCCCACAGCTAACAAGTCTAATTAATTCTTAGGATAACTATGTATAGGATGAATAAACATGCAACTAGAAGATTACTTTAATTTTCTCAGCCCTGAAGACATTCGTTTAAAAGGTACTCGTATTGGCATTGAAACTATTTTATACGAGTATATTTATCGCGCCCGTACTCCTGAAGAAATTAACCAAATGTTTCCTAGCCTAACTTTAGAACAAGTATATGCTACAATTCTTTATTACCATCACGAAAAAGAAAAAGTTAGTCAATACATAGGTGATTGGCTTGAGTGGAGTCATAGAATGCGAGAGGAGCAGCGTAAAAATCCTCACCCCGGAGTAAAAAAAATCATGGAATTTAAAGCTGCACAAAAAGTACAAAAAGGCAATGACGATTCGGTATCTAATTGATGAAAATGTTAGCCCTATTTATCCTCAACAGTTGCGCCGCAAGGAACCGGATATTATGCTTGAAGTTGTGGGAGAACCAGTGACACCACCTAAAGGTACTTTAGATCCAGAAATACTCGTTTGGTGTGAGAATTACTTAGCTATCCTAGTCACAAATAACCGCCGTTCTATGCCTATTCATTTAGCAGATCATCTAGCTCAAAATCGTCATATTCCTGGTATTTTCATACTTAATCCAGAAATGGGAATTGGCGAAACTATAGATGAATTAGTTGTGATAGCTAAATGTTCTTTTGATAACGAATATCAAGACAGAATTTTTTTCTCCCTATTACTTAATTAAAATTGATTTACCACCGGAGGTGGAGCTTTCCTGTCTCCGATGAAGTCGAATCTGAACACGACTTAGCTTTATTAAAAATAGTTAAGTTATATTAAATTTATAGCCCAAGGTTAAAGCATGATCTGTCGAATTTGCTTGAGGACTTGTAAAATATCCCATAGCTGATTACGGCGGGGAATAAGCAGAGAGAAGACATTAGAGAGATCGTACTGGGGAACATCCTGTGTCAGCATTTTGATGAACATGAACTCATCCCCGTTGGTGACTAAGCCATAAACAGGACGTTCTGGGTTAGGGTTTGCTATCATATATGCCATTGCTTGTGGAAGCGCGATTGAAAAGGCAATGGTAGATTTAGACTCAATGACTAACACCCAGAATTGCTTCTGGATAATCAGGATATCAATCCGTCCGCGTAAAATTTCGTCTTGATCTTCTAGTTCAATTTCCAGGCTGGGTTCTGTGGAGACAAAGAATGGCTCATCATATAAACCCGCTAATGTGAGTAAGGGAGAAATTAAAAGTTGGTTGATAGTTCCTTCTGCGAGACAGCCTTGATTCCTGTGACGATCAAACCTAACTTTAATTTGATTTAGTGTGTCTATTTCAGCGGGCGTTAGTTCAGGTAAATTCGTCGTCCATTCCCAAAAAAACTGCGGATCTTGACTAGAAATCACACCAAATTTTTGTTGGAGGACTCCCATTGTCAGAATGGTTTTAGAAATGGCTAGGCTTTGAGTCATGTTCAGGTAGGGAAAAGTGTGCTATCCTAATTGTATGAGATCTGCAATGGAGCAATATCATCCTCTAGAATGAGGAGGTTTTGTGTTTGATTATATAACTTACCCAGCATCAGTTGGGGAGATAGGATTTTTACTGCTATGATTGATTAACTCATAGAGGTTAATCGTTTATGGTAAATGTTTTAAAACTTACTGATGAATCCAACCTTAGAGCAATTACAAGCTTACTGGCGAATTTCTATTAGTGCAAGTAACCTACTTCAGCCTATCAATTTAGTTAGACTGGATCAAAGAAATAATCATATTGTTGTTCTGGTTGCAAATACGTTACAAGTAGAAATACTTCCAAATGGAGAGGTAATTATTCAATGACTAAAATTAATTACACCGCTATGTCCGATGCTGATTTGCTTACTTATGTTAAGCAACATCCCCAAGATAATGAAGCTTTCTATACATACGTTGATAGAAAGAGAGCCATTTCTCCTCAAGTACCTATGAATATTGAGCAAGCAGAAGTTGAACTTAAAAAACGATTGGCTCAAAAGCAATAAGTAGCTATATTGATCATAGCTAAATTATACAGACGGTTTCCAAGCTCCATGAAAGCTATGGGGAATGACTTCTGGGAGTCCGAGTCTACAAACTGGCTCTTCATCTAGGCGATCGCTATCAAATATCCAAACTTCGCTTTGATCAGCATTTCCATCATAAACAACTGTCAATAACCAAAGTTTTTGGGGATCATGTGCATCTGAAGCAGTTAAAGGCTCTGAAGGATATAGATTATCGCCCAAATTAGCTTCTGTGAGAGTTTCAAATTGGTGGTCAAAGCGAGCAATAGAATTAAATATATCCCCGCTAATATCAGTTTCCTGACGGAAAATTGACATATATGTATATTGAGAAAACCTGCTAGTATCTACTTGAGGTACGCTGAGAAATTCACAGGTTCTATCTAATATCTCTTGAATTGCTTTAACTTTACCTGTTTGCGGATCTAATTGTACTCGTGTGAAAGATGACTTTGCTGCGGTATTAGTTACACCTGTAGGTACTTCTCGCAGAAATTGATTCGTTTGAAAGTCTTGATAACGAGCTAAATCTACAATTACCGTACCATTATCATCTACATATCCATTCGCAAAATGCCACTGGAACCAAGGTTCTGTAGTTGTTTGGCTAACACAACGTAAGGTTTCCCGATCAAATACTATTATTTGAGTACCAAGTTCGGGTCGCCATTTCATTGAATCACTATAGCTGCTAATACCTAATAACACTGAGAAGATATTTAGTTGCACCGCAGGAGCAAAAAATACAAGATATTGTCCTGCTAGGACAAAATCATGCATGGCTGGAAAGCCTTTTAATTCAAACTTAGTTTGTTTAACTATGTTTCCATTCCAATCGCTCTTATAGATACTGAGTATGGCATTAATACTCGGAGTGATACCAAAATTAAAAATTTCCTTAGTTTGGTAATCAATACGTGGATGAGCCGAATAGGGCTGTTTTGGCTGCAATCCCCCTAAATTATCCAGCCCCAAAGTCTCTAAAGTTTGCAAATCTAAAGCATGTGGATTATCGCCCTCCCACAGTGCTAATAATTTATCAGGTAATGGCAAAACTGACGTATTGGCTGCATTTTTGACTGGATTAATCCAACGATTCCAAAAAGGACCCGGTGCTGTCATCCCATAATTACCGTAAATAAATTTATCCGCAGCAGTTTCTGCTTGATAGCCAGCAGTGCGAACATAGCGATAAATACCTGTAGCGCCTTGATCAGAAAAATTAACTGCTAAAATAGCTCCATCTCCATCAAACCAATGTCCTACACGCTTACCACCTCGCTGTAAGCTGCTTGCTCCATTACGATAAAGCGTCCCACGCAATCCGGTGGGGATGTTACCAGCAATTATTTCTAGCTGGGTGAGAGGAAATTCTGTGGCGTTTTGAGCGATCGCTCCAGCCCAAGCCTTTTTGTCTAGTTTTTTGGTTTCTACAGGCATAATCGATGAGCATTAAAGCAGTAAAATGTTGTTGAAATCCTAGAGATTACTAAAATTATATATTACCTTTTATATTCTAGCCTCTGATCGGCTCAAGGGGTAATGCTGACACCTTTTTTGAGAAAGTATTCCGTTAATTGAGGAAAAATCATTTATTCCTGCTGCGACAACACTTCCATTGTAATATATATCTATATCTCTTAGCTCATAGTAGCCAAAATTTCTGTGTACAGCATGTTTAGTGTTCCATGCTCGACAAACCGTATCATAGTATTTAAGATATTTATCAATGAAATTCTCATAAACAAAACTAGGCACTCTTTTACGCAAGTCTTGTAAACTCTCTATTTTTTGAATTGCGTTTTGAATTGCTTTAACTTCCGTTTCTGTTAAAAGATGACCTCTCTTTATACTCGTAAAGCTTTCTTTAATATCCTTAATTTCATCTAATAAAATATTACGCCTATTTTCAACTATATTTGCTACAGCCTCAATCAGTTCATTTTTATCAGTCTGTACTTCTTCTTCGCTGTAAAAATCTGTATTTACTTTAACTATATCATCACGATAATATCTTAAAGCATCATAGAACAAAATATTGTTCGGGAAAAACTCAAGGCTTGAATTTCTAAATATAGTTTCAATTTCTCCTTGTTTTAATTGAATTCCTTGTTCCCAGCTACCATCTCCTCCATTAACCTTTTCAGGTTCATTAAATAATTATTCAGCTTTATCAAGCTTCTCAGTTTTCTTCTTATCTCCGTCGGGAACTGTTCTAAAAGTGATTTTTAATTCTGTCATGTTTCTAATAGCTCTCTCAATTTCTTGAGGAATAACTATTTTCTCCTCTGACTCATAATTATTTTTATTGACATTGACATCTTTATTGGCGATAGATTCACAAAACTCTAAAATGAGATTTTCCATCTCATCAATTTTATAAGGTTCTATCTCTATA
>Ga0116226_10003653_pt1 | contig 13559 bp, 13 predicted proteins | sample S1TSphfallax_FD_89692 | JGI IMG/M metagenome (GOLD analysis project Ga0116226, IMG submission 89692) | Host-associated microbial communities from peat moss isolated from Minnesota, USA - S1T2_Fa - Sphagnum fallax MG | ecosystem: Host-associated > Plants > Peat moss > Unclassified | place: USA...
CGACGAAGCCCAGGCCCTGGCATCCATCTCGTCTTTGCGCGGTGCGCACCTGGCTGACCTGCCACGCCGGCCAGGTCTATATGGCGCCTTTGCGTATGGCTCACGCGGCTTGATCTGGGCCGGTTTGGGTGCCGAAATTCTGGCTGCTTTGATCGAGGGTGAGCCAGCTCCGGTCGATCGGCGGCTGCTTGACGGAGTCGATCCAGCGCGCTTTTTGTTGCGCGTCCTGCGTCAAGGTTCGGAGCGCTGATGGCAGCGCAGAAGACGGGGACAAACTGTGGATAAGCGGTGAACCAGCGCGGGATGAATTCTGCATAACTTGCTGCAGTGCACACACCGGTTTCAAGTTATCCCAGCTTGCCGAGCGCTACGCAACTTTTGTCCTAGCAGTTGTACGTCTCGCAAGCTTTTGATTTGGCTAGCTTAATCTGAGTTATACACAGAATCCGAGGCAGCTTGTTAACTACTACGATGTATACATATAAAAAATAAATCAAACTTAACGACCCTACTATCGGTCGAACACCGGTTGGGATAATTCAGACCAGGCCATCACGCCGATTGGTCCTATCCGGTCAATGCGGAATGCGGTGGCCTGGCCACCCATGGCACAATGGGCTCGCATTAGCGGTACCGGGACGCTGCATCCTCGTGCCACACAGGATGAAGGTCATTCGACCGTTCAACCCGTTGCTCACACTGAGCCCCAACTGCGTGTCCCTTAGTCGGAATCATCGATAGCCACCACCACGCATGTCGCCTGATGGCATTCCAGCGTGCGGCAGATTGATTTCAGTTCAACGACGGTGATATGGACAGCTCGGACCCATACGCTGGCCCGTTGTTCTGCACGGTATTGCCTTCGCTGCGCGGTACTGTGCCGCCATGGCTGCGTCGGGATGGTCTGATCCCATCGAATCACAGACAGGAGGAGCAGCCTTATGACGTCGGCATTTTCGTTTCTGCCGGATTGGCCGCTGGTGCCGGACTCGATCTTCTGGGCTGGTCTGGCTTTGCTATGTGCCGGCTTGTTCAGCGAATTAGCCTGGCGCGCATGGCGCTTACCGAGAATTACCGGCTACGCCCTGGTTGGCCTGCTAGCCGGACCCGCTGGTATCGATGCCATCAACACCGGTGTCGGCACCGATATGCGTCTTGCCCTCGATGTCGGACTCGGTTTGCTGCTGTTCGAACTCGGCAGTCGGCTGAATCTGAAGTGGATGCGAAAAAATCCCTGGCTTATCGCGACCAGCTTGGCCGAAGCCACGCTCACTTTCGTCCTGGTCGGTTTGGCCATGCGGTCTTTGGGCCTGCCCTGGATGACCTCGTTGATCATCGCATCTATCGGCATTTCAACCTCGCCGGCGATGGTGATCCAACTGAAACTCGAGTTGAAGGCAGAAGGGCAGGTCACACAACGTCTGATTGCTTTGACTGCCTTGAACAGCATTTATGCCGTGATCCTGACCAAGCTGATTTCCGGTTGGGTCCATCAGACTTTCTATGGCAATGTCTTTGCCACTCTGCTTGAACCGCTCTACCTGATCGGGGGTTCTTTGCTGCTGGCCTATGGGTTGGCGCGTGGCTGTAACCTGTTTTACCGGCGTATGGGCTGGCAGGACGAACATTCCTTCGTGGCCTTGATCGGTTTCGTGCTGCTGGCGATTGCCGTGGCCCAGATGTTTCGGCTACCGATTGCGCTGGCCATGCTGGCCGCCGGCATTTTGTTTCGTAATCTCGACGAACGTCCGCAACTATGGCCCGAACATTTCGGCACGGCCGGCCGCTTGATGACGGTGATCTTGTTCGTCTTGACCTTGAGCAGTTTCAAATGGGAATACCTGGGCTATGGCGGTCTGGCCGCGTTGGTTCTGGTACTCGCGCGATTGATCGCAAAGTGCGTGGGCGTGGTGATTTTCGCGCGGCCCAGTGGTATCAGCTTGCGTCAGGGTGCGGCCTTGGGTCTGTCACTGGCGCCGATGTCGGCTTTGGCATTTTTGCTGATCGACGATACCTACCGCTTTTATCCCGGCTTCGATCCAGACCTGCGCGCCGTCATTTTGTGCGCGATTGCGTTGCTGCAATTGGGCGGTCCGTTGATCGTTTCACGCATGCTGGGTTGGGCGGGAGAACGTAAAGCCTGACCGTGCAGCCGTGCTGTTTTTCGCGCTGCGTGACCATCCCGGGCGCAGCGCGCTATCTCAAGTCATGCAAGCAGGAGGACATTCATGTCGCTGGGTCCCTTTCAACCTTCGGCCTCATTTACCTTTGGCGTCGAACTCGAACTACAGATCGTCAACACGCACGATTACGATCTGACCAGAGCCTCGTCCGATCTCATGCGTCTGGTGGGCAATAAGCCTAAATCCGGGGATATCAAACCCGAGATGACCGAAAGCATGATTGAATTGTCCACTGGCATCTGCACCAGTCACGCTCAGGCGCTGGCCGAACTGCGCGATTTGCGCGACATCTTAGTGGAGGCAGCGGATCGACTCGACGTCGGTTTGTGTGGCGGCGGCACCCATGCGTTCCAGAAATGGAACGAACGGCAGATCTACGACAGTCCACGGTTTCAGTATCTGTCGGAGCTCTACGGTTATCTGGCCAAACAATTCACCGTCTTCGGGCAGCATGTGCACATCGGTTGTCCCGATGCCGATAGCGCTCTGTATCTGCTGCACGCGATGTCCCGCTACATCCCACATTTCATCGCCTTGTCTGCATCGTCACCGTACGTGCAAGCGATCGATACGGGTTTTCATTCGGCCCGTTTGAATTCCGTGTTCGCCTTTCCGTTGTCCGGGCGCGCGCCTTTCGTGCTCGACTGGGCATCGTTCGAAGCCTACTTCACGAAAATGGTGGCGACCGGCGTGGTCGAAGGGATGAAGGATTTTTACTGGGATATCCGGCCCAAGCCCGAATTCGGCACGATCGAGGTGCGTGTGATGGATACGCCCCTGTCGGTCGAGCGTGCCGCCGCGATTGCGGCCTACATCCAAACGTTGGCGCGGTATCTGCTGACAGATCGACCCGCTCAACCGCATGAGGACGATTACCTGGTCTACACCTTCAATCGCTTCGAGGCATGCCGTTATGGCTTGGCCGGACGCTGCGCCCATGCTCGGGACAGTGAACGGTTCGTGATCGGGGAAGACATTCTGCAAACCCTCGAGGTGCTCGAACCGCATGCCAGGATCCTGAAATCTGAGCAGGCGCTGGAACAGATACGCCAGATCGTGACCGACGACGCAAACGATGCGACCTGGCTGCGTCAAATCAATCACGACAGCCATTCCTTGCACGAAGCGGTGAGGCAGCAATGTCTGCGTTGGCGACGTTGAGCGGTTCCAAGCCATCGAAAATGCAAATTCTTCGGAAGGAAGACGCATCAGGAAGGCTCAGGACGGGCTGGGGGAATGAAACTCGTCCCCTGGGTCGAACAGCGCGGTGACAACCTGCTGGGGGTGCTGTAAACGCCATTGCTCTCGATCTGGCGTCGTCAGCAAGCCATGTCAAAGCGTCTTAGCTTCGTTCGGCCAGTGGGAGCGTGCCTTTGCCACACATGGCAAATTCGATGACCCGTCATTAAATAGGTTAACAAATCTTTTTTAAAAATAGTATTGGTTAACAATGTGACCGATTTTCTGTGAACAACCGACGATTGCCATTTGCAATCATGACTTTGGCGTTTGTATAACTTTGCAACAAAGTCAGGGGAGAGCGGGGGCAACTCTGAACAACTTTTGCCCTGGCCGACACGGGCCCCAGCTTGTTCAGAATCCATCCACCGCTGTTCCACTGGTTTTTAACAACTTATCCACAGGCAGATGTCGGATTCTGCCCAATTGGCCTATTTGAATAGGGTTTTTTTTAGCGAGATAGAGGTGCTATTCGCGATTTTAGTTTTACGTTGTCTGAGAAAAATGCGAAACTTTGAGATACTGCTGATTGGTTGAACGTTTGCGCTTACGCGAACTTACTTGATGACATTCCGGCGGCATGCTGATGGTGCCGCCCATTTACTTACGACTATGAGCGACGGTGTTTACGGTGACCAGGTGATGGGACGCATCACGCACGGCCTGCTGCGCTTGAGCACAGCGATGCGCAGCGAAGCATGGAATTGGGCCGAGCAAGTGGGTTTGACGCCGACACAGGGCGAAATCCTGGTTTTGCTTCTGCAACGCAAGGGTGCGTTGCGGCTGGGCGAAATTGCGCGCGAAACCGCGTTGACCGCTGCGACCACCAGTGATGCGGTGAGTACGTTGGAAGTCAAAGGCTTGGTCGAAAAGCGTCGAGCCCTGGACGACGGGCGCGCATTGGCGGTGCGATTGACCAGCCGCGGACGCGCCGCGGCTAAACGCGCGGTGCAATGGCCAGGGTTTTTGACCACGGCGGTGGGTAAGCTCGGTAGTGCTGAGCAAGGCAAGTTGTATCGTTCGCTGATCAAGGTGATCTATGAGCTTGAAGCGAGCGACACCATGCCAGCGCACCGCATGTGCATCTCGTGCAAGCATTTTGAGCCTGGACAGGCGACGGCGCGCAAACCGGCGCTCCATCGCTGCGCGTTGCTGGGCGAGTCATTTGACGATACCGGCGTGCGGCTCGATTGTTCGACCCACGAATTGGCGGATGCGGTTCAGCGGCGCAAGACCTGGAAGTTGTTTGCCGTGAACTGATCGGATGTGTGCGCCGGCGCCGAGGTTGGGTGCCGGTGCACCGCGCGCTTTGTCTTGCCGCGCCAGTCTGCCAGTCTGGTGCCGGTATGGCCGAGCCGTCTGCAAGCTTGTGACCGCCGTGCTATTCTCGAAAACACTTTCGAGATCAACCCTGGCACGGCCCTACTCCATCATGAGCGTCTTATTTACGTCTTACGCCTTGCGCGAGCTGAATCTGCGCAATCGCATTGTCGTCTCCCCGATGTGCCAATACTCTGCTGAAGATGGCAAAGCGACCGATTGGCACATGATGCATCTCGGTCAATTGGCTTTGTCGGGTGCCGCGCTTTTGTTTATCGAAGCGACCGCGGTCGAACCCATTGGACGCATCACGCCGGGCGATCTGGGCCTATGGTCCGATGCTACCGAGCAGGCGCTGGCCCATGTGGTGCAAGCAATACATCGTCATGCCGGCATTCCGCTTGCAATCCAGTTGTCGCATGCGGGACGCAAGGCATCGAGTCAGGCGCCCTGGGAAGGCGGACAGTTGATTTCCGTGGCGGACGGCGGTTGGCATCCGTGCGCGCCGTCGGCACTGCCGCATCGTGAAGACGAAGCTGCCCCGCTGGCACTCGACCGCACCGGCCTGAACCGGATCCGCGACGCGTTTGTCGCCTCGGCCCAGCGCGCGGTGCGGATTGGTATCGAGGCGATCGAATTGCACGCTGCGCACGGCTATCTGTTGCATCAATTTCTGTCCCCTCTGGCTAACCAACGTGACGATGAATACGGTGGCAGCCTCGAAAATCGCATGCGTTTTCCGCTTGAGGTGTTCGACGCTGTGCGCGCGGTGGTGCCGGCTGGGTTGCCCGTCGGTGTGCGAGTATCCGCTAGCGACTGGGTTGAAGGCGGGTGGGATCCGGAACAGACCGTGCAATTTGGCTTGGCGCTCAAGGCGCGCGGCTGCGACTGGCTGGATGTCTCAAGTGGCGGGGTCTCGCCGTTGCAGAAAATCACGCTGGGTCCGGGTTATCAGGTGCCGTTCGCGCAGAAAGTGAAGGCGGAAGTCGGCCTGCCGACGATGGCGGTTGGATTAATTACCGACCCGCAACAGGCAGAAGATATTGTCGCCAGCGGTCAAGCTGATATGATCGCGCTCGCGCGGGGCATTCTGTATGATCCGCGTTGGCCGTGGCATGCTGCTGCCCAATTGGGCGCACAAGTCACTGCGGCCAAGCAATACTGGCGTTCGAACCCGCACCAGCACAAGCAATTATTCGGTGACATCCGGTTCGGGCAACGCTGATCTCAACCGCGCTTCGAAGGATCATCGATGAGTTCTCGCAGGATAGCCGTGCGGCGTTCGGGTGTGCACGGCCGCGGCGTGTTCGCCGCGGTGCGATTGCCAGCCGGGGTACGTTTGATCGAATACAAGGGCGAACGTATTTCCTGGAAAGAGGCGCTCAAGCGCCATCCGCACGATCCCGAGCACCCGAATCACACTTTCTATTTCGCGCTGGACGGCGGTGACGTGATCGACGGCAAGGTCGGCGGTAATCAGGCCCGCTGGATCAATCACTCCTGTGTGCCGAATTGCGAAGCCGATGAAATCGATGGGCGCGTGTATATCTCGACACTGCGCGACATCGATGTAGGCGAAGAACTGTTCTATGACTACGGTCTTGTCATCGACGGCCGTCAGACCAAGAAGTTGAAGCGGGAATATGCATGCTACTGCGGCCATGCCGAATGCCGCGGCACCATGTTGGCGCCCAAGCGCTAAAGGTTGAACGCGCCTGTGGGCGCGGCTGGGTGGGATCCCGGGAGCGATTCCGGCGGTATTTCCGCGAGGGGCGCGGCACGGTGACTGCCGACTTTGGTCGCTTCGCCCTGTTTCGCTTTTGCCACTTGCGCGGCATTGAGCAGCGGTAAGCGGATCACGAAGCGCGACCCGCCACCGCTTGCCGATTCGTAAAAGATCTCCCCCCCATGCAGGACCGCGATATTGCGCACGATGGCGAGCCCCAGGCCCGCGCCTTGAGAGGGGCCGCCACTGTGGTGGCGCGCGATATCGCCGCGAAAGAAGCGCTTGAACAGATCGCGCTGTAATTCGGTCGGCACGCCCGGACCGTTATCTTCGATAATCAAATCAACGTGGCGTTCGCTACCTGGCCTATGGTCTGGCTCGGCGGCGAGCGGGGTGCGGCCTATGCTCAAGGTGATGCGCGCGGTTTCATTGCTTTGCGGGGCCGCATATTTGAGCGCGTTGTCGATCAGATTGGTGACCGCTTCGCGCAGCAGCACGGGGTTACCGTTCACGTAGAGCGGGCTGCCGCTGCCTTGCTCGTAGTCTTCCGTATCGGCATCGGTCCAGATCGACTCGTCCGTATCGTCCAGATCCAGCGCATGGGTATAGCCCAGGTCCAGCTCAAGCTCGCTATCCTGTTCGATCAAATGGCGTCCGGAGATCAGGGTCAAGACATCATGGCGTTGAAAACCCATGTCGACACCTTTGGAGAGCGCGCGCGGCACCCATTCCGCGCCGGTTTCGAATACCAGCGCAGCAATATCGACGCAAACGAAACTGGCGACATGTTCGCCCGGTTCCGCGCGCGCCAGCGAGAGTAATTGATTCGATAGCCGGACCGCGCGATCGGCGGCCGAGCGGACTTCACGCACGGCGGCTTCGATGGCTTTGGGATCACGGGCATTGGCGGCTTGCTCGGCGTGCAGCTTGACTGCCGTCAGGGGCGTGCGCAATTGATGCGCAGCATCGGCGATAAAGGTGCGCTGGCTCTCCAATGCGGTTTTCAGGCGACCGAGCAGGCCATTCAATGCGCTGGTCAAAGGCCGGATTTCGGCCGGTACCTGCGATTCATCGACCGGCTCGAGGGAATTGTGGGTCTGCTGGTTCAAGGCATCCGCCATTTTGACGAGCGGATTGATTTGCTGAATGATGGCGCGTACCGCGATGATCCAACCGGCGATCAGCAGCAGCAGCATCGGGACCATCAGTGATAGCAGGAATTCGGAGGCGATTGCAAAGCGGCGTGACGTGAATTGACCGACTTCCACCACCACATGGGAGTGATCGGGGCGCATCAACTCGACTTGAGCGACACGCGCACTGGCGCCATCGACAACGGTATCGAACAGGAGCGCGCGCCGGGTCCGGCGCATCGCGCTACCCGTCAGCGGAATATCGGAGCGGCCAGCGATTTCGTCGGCATTGCAAACGACCCGATATAGCAGGGCGTCGCCCGGATCGGACAACATCGATTGCCCCAGCTGATTGGCGACATCGCGTGCCGCCGGGCCCGCGACGCGGATTTGCTGAGCGATTGCGTACGCGTTTTGTATCAACGTGTGATCGACGTTGCGCTCGGTATAGTTCCAGGCCAGATAGAACGCGGTAAAGCCGCTTGCCAGCGCAAGTGCGACAAGCGGCGCGACCAGCCTGCGCAACAAGGAGCGGCGCAGGCTCAGCATGGAAACAGAAGTCGCCATCTCTGCCTCGAATGATCTGTTGCAGCGGCCCGCCGCGACGCTGACGCATGCACTTGCGCTTTAGCGTCGGCCGGCTCTGGCCGATCAGTTCGGGTTGATTTCCTGAAGCAGATAGCCAAAACCCCGCACGGTGACGATTTCGACCCGGCATTGCTCGAGTTTCTTGCGTACCCGGTGTACATACACTTCAATCGCAGTATCGCCCAGATCGCCGCCGAAATGCGTCAAATGGTCTTGCAATTGGGCCTTACTTACCACGCGGCCGTGACGCTGCAGCAGGATTTCCAGCACCGCGAATTCGCGTGGCGACAGCTCGAGCGGCTTATCGTGATTGAAGATGCGACGGTCGACACCCGACAGGCGCACGCCACCGACACTGACTTCCGGTCGCGAGACGGCTGCACGTGAGCCGCTGCGGCGCAGTACCGCGCGGATCCGGGCTTCCAGTTCAGACGGTTCGAAGGGCTTGGGAATGTAATCGTCGGCGCCGCTGTTCAAGCCTTGCAGGCGATCATTCAGCTCATCGCGCGCAGTCAGGATGATGACGGGCGTGTGGCGGTTGTTTTGCCGCAGACGCGACAACAAGGTCATGCCGTCGACACCGGGCAAGCCGAGGTCGAGGATGATCAGATCGTGGCGATTCTGCAGGAAGGCTTGTTCGGCGAATATGCCGTCGTGCACCATGTCGACCGTGAAGCCGGCATGCTCTAGGCTACTTTGAATACCGCGGGCGATGGGGCGGTCGTCTTCGATCAACAGGAGTCGCATAGTCGTCGCTCAAGTACAATTGGATTGGGCGCATGGACAAAACGCAATCGACTCGATCGGGCTTTGCCCCTGTTTGTTACCCCAGCCACTGGTGCCGGCGGAGTGTGCCACACGGGTTTGCAAGCATTGCACAGGACTTGCGGTGATGGCCGCGCTGAGATCAGCGTGATCACCGTTCAGCCAGTCTATCTCGTCGTTCCATGGAGTCGACCGAATGTATGACTGAGATTTCGATCACCTTGCTGGAAGCCGCGATCAACTACTGGCGCGCTCAATCTCCGTCGCAAGGCGACGAACTGCGATTGTGCGCACAAGCCAGCGCGTTATCCAAACCCTATGCGCTGATGATTGTACAGCGCAGAACTACGCTAACGTTAGGCGAACTTGAGCCTTTTGCGCTGAAAGCACTCGAAGCTTACGAACAGCTTAATAAAAACGGTGCCTGAACCGCCAAATCCTGACCGTCAGGCCAGTTTTGCGCCCGTTTCACTGCCTATTTCAGCGACGCGGCCGCTTGCTCGATGAACCGTGCCAGTTCGATATCAAGCAGGGTTAGTCCGCCCGCGTCGTGAGTCGATAGCGTGATCTCGACTTTGTTCCAGACGTTCGACCATTCCGGATGGTGATTCATCTGCTCGGCTTTCAGCGCAATCCGCGTCATGAAGGCGAAGGCGCTGTTGAAGTCGGTAAAAACAAATTGCTTATGCAGCGCATCGCGGTCCTGGCTGACCAGCCAGCCGGAGAGTGCGGGGATCAGCGTGGTCCGTTGTTCGGATGAGAGTGTGCTTGCCATGATGAGGCGACCTTGACGGCGAAATACGGGTTGGAGCGCGCGCCGACGGCGTCGCGCACGGTTCATTCTGGCATATTTGGCCGCCTCGCATTGGATCGCGGAGCGACCGTTGCGGCGCGCGATGGCACCGATTTCGCGCGCGTCTTCAGGTGCTCGTCGTTACGCGCAGTGCGTACCCTGCGTCAGCAGGCAGTCTGTGGCCAGCAAGGCGCCGGCCGGATAACTGCCAAGTCCGCGCAGTTGCGGCAGCAGGCGCGGCACGTCGTGACGCACGGCGTCGATGATGGCATCGAACGAATCGATCACGAAGTAGATGGTCTGGAAGCTGTCGATCTTGTATTCACTGCGCATCACGCGAGCCAGATCGAATTTCACTCGATGCGGCACCGGGCTATCCAGACTGTACACCGATTCCCCCTTGCTCGAGACAATGCCGGCGCCGAAGATGCGCAGGCCGGCGTGGGCCGGTTCACGGATCAGGCCGAATTCGACGGTGTACCAGTAGAGCCGCGACAATTTCACCAGATCATCGGGGCACGCGGCGCCAGCCAGTTCGCCATAACGTTGGATGAAATCAGCAAAGACCGGGTCAAGCAACAGCGGCACATGGCCGAACAGGTCATGAAAGCAGTCGGGCTCTTGCAGGTAGTCGAGTTGATCGGCACGCCGCATCCACCAGGTGACCGGAAAGCGCCGGTGCGCCAGATGATGGAAGAAAGCCGCGTCCGGCAACAAGCCCGGAACCGCCACGATTTCCCAACCGGTGGCTGCGCGCAATTGCAGGTTGATCTGCTCAAAGTCGGGTACCCGATCCGCGCTTAAGCGCAGGCGCGCCAGGCCGTCAAGGAAGGCGCTGCAGGCGCGCGGCGCGAGCAATGCGCGCTGACGCAGAAACAATTGACGCCATACCGCGTGGTCGGCGGCCGTGTACGCGTGCAGCGGCTGATCCATGGTGTGATCGTCGCGCACTGGCAAGTCGAGCGACGGCGTGGCGGGGCTGGCAGCAAGGAGCGTGGCGGACATAGGGCACGTCGAGTGAGGTAGGTATGCCAGCTATTTTAGAGCGGGGGCTATGCAGAAAGGGCGCATTATTGGACTGAAATTCGTTATATATGCAATAATCGTGCATCATTAAGAAAAATATGCGGAATATCACTATGATTGAACTCGATCACTTCGATTTGGCGCTGCTGGACGTCTTACAGCGCTTCGGCCGCGCTACCCACCAGCAGCTGGGCGAACATGTCCCGCTCTCGCCTTCACAGATCGGGCGTAGACTGCAGCGCCTGGAAGCAGACGGTGTGATCGAGGGCTATCGCGTGATGTTGCGGCCCGAAAAACTCGGACTTGGGGTAACTGCCTTCACCAGTCTCAAGCTTAAACACCACGGCGATTCGATCATCGAGCAGTTCCAGCAGCAGATCGACGTGCTGCCGGAGGTGCTTGAATGTCACGCGGTGGTGGGGGATGCCGACTATATGTTGCGCATTGTCGCGGCCGATCTGAACGCGCTGTCGACTTTCGTGATGAAGAAGCTGATGCGGGTGCCTGGCGTGGATAGCGTGCGCTCGAATATCGTGCTGACCACCTTCAAGCGCAACGCTGCCTATCCACTGACCCAGTTGGAGCCCGGTACCCACCCGGGCTGAATGGTGCGATCGGTGCCGGATGCCGGCTTCGGCCGTGCCGCCGGGCTGGCGCCACGGCCGAAGCCGGCGACGCCCGGCGCGTCGTGCTTATGCGCCTTTTAAAAGGTCGATATAAGCACCGGGTACGTAATCTTCGCGTGCCACTTCCAGTTGGTCCAGCCAGCGATGGGCTTCGCTTTCGCCGTCCGCTTCGTCATCGTCTTCGCCCAGTACCACTTCAATCTCGATAAAGTCGCCCAAACCGTCGACCCGATCCAGTTGGATGCGCGTACGTCCGACCAGATACACCAGTCGCTCTTTCGAAACGTTGCCGCGCGTGCCCAGGGCGGCGCTGAGCAAAGCGTGTGTGGCGTCGGCGTCGGAGACCGGGCTGCGCATATAGAAGGAGACCTTGGGACCTTCTGTGTCGTCGCGTTGATAGTGGATCAGTTCGGACAGCGTGCCGTCGTCGAAGCGGCGCAGCTTCAGGCGCCCGTGCGGAACCTGATAGAAGGTGTCGAGCTGGCGATAGGACAGCGGATCCTGGTCGGACAGCGCCGCCGCGCGCTCGCGCAGGGCTTCGTAGTTTTTTGCATATGCCTTGAGTTCGATATTGCGAGCCATGTACACCTCTGTGCGGTTACGTTGAAGAGGAAGATGTTTGAACCCGCAGACAGTCTAAGGTTCACCGGATGACAGGGTGATGATGCATGCCGACCGTCGGACGCTTATCTGGCGCGGCTCCCCGGGGACCGGCTGAAACCCGCGACGAGAATGCGGTAGCTGAGATGCGATGGCGCGTACCCGGTTTTGTTCCGGTGGCGTCATCAAACGCCCCATTGTTGAGTGATCAGCTTAAGGGCGGCGGCGATGGCAGGCTCGTCGCGGCGATCGGCACGCGCGATAAACGTCAGCGCGGTCGGCACGGTAACCGCTTCGGCGATCGCCAGGCCATGTGCATGAGCCTCGCGCAAGGCAACCGAATCGCGTGCCAGCGACAGACCGATACCGGACTTGACCAGATCCAGCATCGAAATCTCCTGATCCACTTCGGCCACTTTGACTGGATTCAGCTTGAGCGCACCGAAGATGGCGGACAGCAGGCGATGATGGGCCGAAGCAGGCGGCGTCCAGATCCAGGGTAGCGCTGCCAGTTCGGCCCAGCCGCTGCGGGCCAATCGGTCTTTCCAGCCGGCTGGCGCCAGCACCCGATACTGAAATGGCGTCAGGCTCAGGTGAAGCAAGGCGTCGTGACGGCCGTCGCCGCGGTTATCTCCACGGTTATCGCCGAGCTTATCCCCGAGCTTATCCCCTAGGTTATGTCCTGACCCACGAGGGCCAAGCTCGGCGGGCGCGCCAATGTAATACCCGACATCCAGCTCGCCAGCCGCCACCTGATCGAATACGGAGCCGGAAATCCCGTGGCGCAGCACCGGCTCGATTTGCGGATACTGTTCCACCAGTCCCTTTAGAAAGCCGCCCAGGCGCAGGAATTCGGGATCGAGAATGGTGCCGATGCGCAGTTGCCCATGCACCGTATTGCGCAGCGCCAGCGCGGCGCGTTCCACTTCGGCGGCACTGGCCAGAGCCCGCTCGGCCAGAGGTAGCAAGGCCTGACCGTCGCGGGTCAGGCTCAGGCCGTGAGCTGTGCGCGAGAACAAGGACAGATTCAAGCTGGTTTGCAAATGCTTCAAGCGCAGGCTCACGGCAGGCTGCGTCAGATGCAATTGCTCGGCCGCACGGGTCAGGTTGCCGGTACGGGCGACGGTGACAAACGCGCGTAAAAGAGTCAGGTCCATGTACCTGATATTAGTCGAACTTATATCTTGTTTGAAAAGAAATCATTGGCTAGCGCCGTGTCACGCGCCGTATGCTAAAGCGAAATACAGATGCTATCGAGTTCCCCCGGGTTTTCACTGTCCTCGCTAACCCTTATAAGACGGGCTTGCATCGACGTGTGGGCGATCGGGTTAAGCGCGATACTGACCCGCTCTTGGTGCCCAGGTCGGGTGGCGGGACACGACATACACGGGCTGGCGCACGCGCCAGCCCATCCATTTCTAGAGAAACATGATGAGCGAATCTAATATCCCGGTTCTGAGCCACATGGTAGGCGGCCAGCGTGTCGCCGGCAGCAGCGAACGTTACGCGGATGTCTACAACCCGGCACTGGGGACAGTGGCCGCACGCGTGGCGCTGGCC
>Ga0116226_10003654_pt1 | contig 13558 bp, 8 predicted proteins | sample S1TSphfallax_FD_89692 | JGI IMG/M metagenome (GOLD analysis project Ga0116226, IMG submission 89692) | Host-associated microbial communities from peat moss isolated from Minnesota, USA - S1T2_Fa - Sphagnum fallax MG | ecosystem: Host-associated > Plants > Peat moss > Unclassified | place: USA...
ACGCGCTGGGCCAGAGGATCGTCGGCGCGGAGGCGTTCACTACCGTTCCGCAGTTCGCTCGCTGGGACGAGACGCCGGCCTGGCTGAAGCCGATCGGGGACGCAGCCTTCTGCGCTGGCGTGAACCGGATGAATGTGCATCACTTCGTGCAGCAGGCCTTCGGGGCCGAGTACAAACCCGGCATCGCCATGGGGCAGTGGGGCACGCACTTCGGGCGCTACCAGACGTGGTGGGAGCCGGGCAAGGCCTGGTTCCAGTACCTGTGGCGCTGCCAGACGCTGCTGCAGGCGGGCGAATTCATTCCGGCGTCCGAGCAGACCAGCGCAACGTTCGACAAACAAGGAGGCGCGCTGGAACTGCAGAGCATCCATCGGCGGCACAAAGGGAGCGATGTGTATTTTGTGGCGAACCTGGCGCATACGGGCGGGACCGTGCAGTGCCGTTTTCCGGTGACGGGGCGGCAGCCGGAAGTGTGGGACCCGGTCTGGGGAACCATGCGCGATCTCCCCGCGTTTGGGCAGGAGAACCGCGTAACGACGTTGCAGTTGAGATTCGAGCCGACGGAAAGCTTCTTTGTCGTCTTTCGTAAACCGGTCGGGGCGACGCAGCAGCCGGGAGCGAACTTTGCTGAGTTCCAGACGCTGGCGGAGGCGACGGGCGGATGGTCCGTTCACTTCGATCCGAAGTGGGGCGGCCCGGCGGAGGTGAAGTTCGATGCGCTCGATGATTGGACCAAACGGCCGGAAGAGGGGATCAAATACTACTCGGGAACAGCTGTCTATACGAAAACGATCAAACTGCCTGCGATGAAGGCTGGCAAGAAGGTCTATCTGGACTTGGGCAAGGTGAATCATCTGGCGACGGTGAGCGTAAATGGGAAAAAGCTGGGAGTGCTTTGGACGACGCCGTGGCGAATCGATGTGTCTTCGGCGATCAAGCCGGGAGCGAATACGATTGAAGTTGCCGTGACGAATGTGTGGGCGAACCGGCTCATCGGCGACGAGAAGCAACCTTCGGACTTTGAATGGGAGCACGGCGACACGCGGTACAGCGACGGGCTGTTCCTGAAGGAGTTTCCGGAGTGGTTCTTGAAGCAGGAGCCACGGCCTTCCAAAGGGCGGTATACCTTTACGACGTGGAACTACTTCGCGAAGGAGACGCCGCTGACGCCGTCGGGGCTGATGGGGCCGGTGCGGATCTTGATTGAGGCGTAGCGAACAGGCAGTGTCAGGAGCTGGGGAATGAAGTTTACGCGGCGTTCGTTTGTGCGGCTGATGAGTTCAGCAGCGGGATTTCTTGGCATGGGGCGCATGGGGGCAGCACAAGCTGGTTCCGGCGGCGGGGCGATAAAGCCGGATACGACGCTCTGGATGGAGGCGCCGGCAAAGGAATGGTGGGACGCGCTGCCGGTGGGCAACGGGCGCATGGGAGCGATGGTCTTCGGCGGCGCGGCGGCGGAGCGCATCGCCTTGAACGACGACACACTGTGGTCGGGCATGCCCCGCGACTGGAACAACCCGGGCGCGAAGGAGCATCTGCCGATCGTGCGCAAGCTGGTGCTGGTGGACAAGAACTACCAGGCCGCGGATGAAGAGTGCCACAAGATGGAAGGGCCGTGGAACCAGAACTACGAGCCCGTGGGCGACCTGCTGATCGAGATGGAGCATGGCGCGGATGTGGCGTCTTATACGAGGTCGCTCGATCTGGACACGGCGGTTGCGAAGGTCGAGTACAGCGCGGGAGGCGTGCGCTACCGGCGCGAGTTGTTTGCTTCGTTTCCCGATGACGTGATCGTGGTCAGGATCACAGCGAGCCAGCCGGGAAAGGTGAATGCCACGCTCCGCATGAAAAGCCTCTTGCGCTCGTCAACCTCAGCGCAGGGGACGAGCCTGCTCCTGACGGGCAAGGCGCCGAAGCAGTCGCTGCCGCAGTACGTCTCGACGGAGCCGGCAGTCGTCTACAGCGACGTGGAGGGCGAGGGGATGCACTTCGCTTCGGCGGCGCATGTAAAGACGAGCGGAGGCAAGGCAGAGGCGCAGCCGGACGGCAGCATGAAGGTGACTGGCGCGTCGTCCCTGGTGATTGCGGTGGGTTGCGCGACGGGATTTCGCGGGTTCGCGGTCGCCCCCGATATGCCGCTCGGCCAGGTCGTCGCCAGGGCGAAGGCGGCGGCGGAACGGGCGGGCGGCGTTTCGTATGAAGAACTGCTGGGGCGTCATGTGGCGGACCACCAGAAGCTCTTCCGCGGGGTGAGTCTGGAGCTGCCTTCGACGCCCGATGCGGCGCTTGCCACGGACAAGCGCGTGGAGGCGTTCGCCGAGCGCGCGGACCCATCTCTGCTGGTGCTGGTCTTCAATCTCGGGCGATATCTGCTGATCTCCAGCTCGCGGCCGGGCAGCCAGCCGGCCAATCTGCAGGGACTCTGGAGCGCCGAGGTCCGGCCGCCGTGGAGCAGCAACTGGACCACGAACATCAACACCGAGATGAACTACTGGCTGGCGGAGACCTGCAACCTCTCCGAGTGCCACCTGCCGCTGATCGCGATGGTGCGCGACCTGAGCGTGAATGGAGCGAAGACGGCCGAGGTGAACTATGGCGCGCCGGGCTGGTGCTCTCACCACAATGTCGACTTGTGGCGGCAGTCCGCTCCCGTGGGCAATGGCGAGGCCTGGGCGCAGCCGACCTGGGCGAACTGGCCCATGTCCGGCCCGTGGCTGTGCGCGCATCTGTGGGAGCACTACAGGTTCACCGGGGACAAGCAGTACCTTCGCGACGTGGCCTATCCGGTGATGCGGGGGGCGGCGGAGTTCTGCGCGGGCTGGCTGATCGACGATGGACAGGGCGGCCTGACGACGTGCCCGTCGGTCTCGCCCGAGAACGTCTTCATCGCGCCGAATGGAAAGCCCGCCGAGGTGAGCGCGGGCTCGACGATGGATATCGCGCTGATCCGCGAGATCTTCGCCAACTGTACTGAAGCCGGGAAGGTGCTGGGCGTCGACGCCGAGCTTCGCGGGCGGATGGCGGCGCTGACCCAGCGGCTTCCGCCTTACAAGATCGGGCGCTTCGGCCAGCTTCAGGAGTGGTCGATCGACTTTGAGGAGAAGTATCCCGGGATGCGGCACCTCTCGCATCTCTATCCGGTGTATCCGGGGGCGCAGATCACGCCGCGCGGCACTCCGGAGCTTGCCGTGGCGGCGCGCAAGTCGCTCGAGCGCCGGCTGGAGTATGCCTTCAAGGAGGCGGGCGCGTTTACCGGCTGGGGCCGGGCGTGGGTGATCGCGCTGTGGGCGAGGCTGCAGGATGGAGAGATGGCGTGGGACTCGCTGAAGACGCTGGTGAACCATAGCCTGAACGGCAACCTCTTCGACGATGTGAACGATACCCACGAAGGGCCGAACGTGAGGGTGAGCACGGGAGTGCCCGGGTTTGTCTTCCAGATCGATGCGAACTTCGGCACTCCGGCGGGGATCGCCGAGCTGCTGCTGCAGAGCCACGATGGAGAGATCGCGTTTCTGCCGGCGCTTCCCGGCGCGTGGACGCAGGGCAAGGTGAAGGGGCTGCGCGCGCGGGGCGGAGCGGAGGTTTCGATCGAGTGGAGCGGCCCGTCGGCTTCCACGGCGACCGTGCGAACGATGCAGGACGGCGCGTACCGGTTCCGAGCGCCAAAGGGACAACGGCTGTTGACCCTGGCGAGAAAGTCGGGAGCGGCGCTTCCAATGCCGGCCGGCGACGGTAAGACGTTTGAGATTGCGGGGCGGCAGGGCGAGACGTACCGGCTTGCCTTCGGGGCGAAGCCGGTATGACCAATAAGTAATATGATACCATGTTTCGGTCGAAAGGGACTGATGATCGCCGCACGCCGCAACACGAAGTTGTTCCGCGCGACCCTGCTGTGGGTCTTGCTGGCGCCGTGGGCGGCCCGCGCGCAGGAGCCATCTGCGTCGGGCACTCCGCCAGTGTACCTCGATGTGTCGGTCCCAACGGAGGCGAGGGTGCGGGACCTGATCTCGCGGATGACACTGGAGGAGAAGACTTCGCAGCTGGTGAGCGTCGCGCCCGCGATTGCGCGCCTGCATGTGCCGGCATACAACTACTGGACCGAAGGGCTGCACGGCATCGGCATGGACGGCGTGGCAACGGTGTTTCCGCAGGCCATCGGCTATGCGGCGAGCTGGAGTACCGCGCTGGTGCACAACATGGCGGAGACGATCGGCACGGAGGGACGCGCGCGCTACCACGAGGCACTGCGGAAGGATGTTCATGCGCAGAACGAGGGACTGACGGTGTGGTCGCCGAACATCAACATCTTCCGCGACCCGCGGTGGGGGCGCGGCCAGGAGACCTACGGGGAAGATCCCTTTCTCACTAGCCAGATGGGGTACGCGTACATCACGGGGCTGCAGGGCGACGATCCGAAGTATCTGAAGATGCTGGCAACGGCGAAACACTTTGACGTGCATAGCGGACCGGAGCCGGCGCGTCACGCGATCGACGTGCATGTCTCGCGGCACGATATGGAGGACACGTATCTGCCGGCCTTCCGGTACACGGTGACGGCGGCGAACGCGGGATCGGTGATGTGCGCGTACAACTCGGTCGACGGCGAGCCGGCCTGCGCGAACCGCTTTCTGCTGGAAGACACGCTGCGGAAGAGCTGGGGTTTCAAGGGGTATGTCGTCTCCGACTGCGGCGCGATTACGGATATCTATACCAGCCACAAGTATGTGAAGACGGCCGAAGAGGCGGCGGCGGTCTCGCTTCGGCGCGGGACCGACCTCGATTGCGACTTCACCGAAAGCGAGCAGAAGGGCTATCTGGACGCGGTGAAGAGCGGCGCGCTGACGGAGGCGGAGATCGACCGTTCGCTGGAGCGCATCTTCACGGCGCGGTTCCGTCTGGGGATGTTCGACCCGCCGGCGATGGTGAAGTACGCAAGCATTCCGTATAGCGAGAACGACAGCGAGGCGCATCGCGCTCAGGCGCTGAACGTAGCGCTCGAGAGCATGGTGCTATTGAAGAACGATGGCACGCTTCCGCTGAAGAAGGGCGTGAAGAAGATCGCCGTGATCGGGCCGCTGGGCGATTCAGTCGCCGCCCTGCTGGGCAACTACAACGGTCTGCCGTCGCGGCAGACGACGGTGGTGGAGGGCCTTCGCAAGGAGTTTCCAGGTGCAACGGTGAGCTACGTGCCGGGCACCAGTTTCTTGCACAATCTGTTCACGGTGCCGGAGGCGGCGCTCACGACCGAGGCAGGCGGGCCGGGGCTGACCGCGGAGTACTTCAAGACGGCAGACATCTCGGGAAAACCGGAGACGGTCCGCACCGATGCACGGATTGCCTTCGGCTTCCTTGCAGATCGGCTGCCGAAGTGGGCGGAGGCGGATGGCTTTGCGGCACGCTGGACGGGCAACATCGTCGCGCCGGAGAGCGGAGAGTATCAGTTTGAGCTGCAGGGCGATGGCGGCGCGCGGTTATGGATCGACGGCAGGAACGTAATCGACGACTGGAAGGAGGCTGGCAGCGGCGTGCCTCGGCCGGCGCGGAAGTTTGTGTTGCGCATGCAGAAGGGCAAGCCGCAATCGATCAAGCTCGAGTATCTGCGATTGCAGCCGAAGGAGAAGCTGGAGTTTGGCCGCCGGCTGGACATGAGGATGCAGTTGGCGTGGAAGCACAGCGGAGGCGAGACCACTCCCGATGCGATGGCTGCAATCAAAGATGCAGACGTGGTAGTGGCCGCGGTCGGGCTCACATCTGAGGTGGAAGGCGAAGAGATGAGCGACGAGGGACTGCCTCCCGGTTTTCATGGGGGCGACCGCACGAGCCTCGATCTGCCCAGGCCGGAGGAGGACTTGATTGAGGCGGCGGGAGCGGCGGGCAAGCCGCTCGTCGTGGTGCTGATGAATGGCGGCCCGCTCTCGGTGAACTGGGCGGCGGAACATGCGAATGCGATTCTGGAAGCGTGGTATCCGGGCGAGGAAGGCGGAGCCGCGGTCGCGCAGACACTCTCTGGAGCGAACAACCCGGCGGGGCGTCTGCCAGTCACGGTCTATCGTAGCGTGAACGACCTGCCGCCGTTCGAGGACTACGGGATGTCGAAGCGGACCTACCGCTACTACACAGGGCCCGTGCTGTATCCCTTCGGGTTCGGGCTGAGCTACTCGACGTTCCGGTACTCGGACATGAGGCTATCGGCGAAGGAAGTGAAGGCCGGTGAGCCTCTGGGGATCGATGTCGATGTTGAGAACACGAGCAAGGCCCGGGGAGACGAGGTCGCGGAGTTATATCTGGAGTTTTCCGGGCAACCGGGAGCGCCTCGCCTTGCGCTGCGAGGATTTCAGCGCGTCGGCTTGTCGCCGGGAGAGAAGCGACGGTTGCACTTTGAGCTAACGGCGCGGGATATGAGCTGGGTGGGTCCGGAAGGAAAACGGGTGCTCTCTGCTGGTTCGTTCGATGTATTTTCGGGAGGCGGCCAGCCGGGTAAGGACACTGCGGGCGTGCGGGAGAGCTTCGCAGTTCGAGGCAGTATGGACTTGCCGGATTAGAACGTAAAATTGCGAGCATGACCCCAGAGGAATGCATTGGCAGACGGAGTCCAAAGCGGATGTTGACCCGACAGAAGTTCGTCGCGACGCGCAAGCGGCTGCATGCCCCGGCGTTTGAACGGACGCTGCACGCGCAGGTCGCGCGCGAGGTCGGGCTGCAGATCCTTGAAGGGAAGCTGGCTGTGGGCACCGTTCTGCCGAATGAGGCGGACTTCGGGATGCAGCTGGGCGTCAGCCGCACCGCGCTGCGCGAGGCCATCAAGGTGCTGGCCGCGAAGGGCCTGGTGGAGGTTCGCCGCAAGACCGGCACTCGCGTCCGGCCGCAGCACGATTGGAACGCGCTCGATCCCGATGTGCTGAACTGGCTGTTTTCCGGCAAGGGGTTTGCGGTCGGAATACCGGACCTATTGGAACTGCGGCTGATCATCGAGCCAGCCGGGGCGCGGCTGGCGGCAAAGCGGGCGACGGCGGAAAATCTGGCCGAGATCGAAGCCGCGTTGAAGGGCATGGAAACGGCGGTGGAGGACTCGGCGTCGTCGGTCGAGTCCGACCTGCAGTTCCATCTGGCGATCCTGGAGGCGACGCACAACACCTTCATGCGTCCGTTTGGCGCGTTGATCCAGGAGGCGCTGCGGGCGAGCTTCAAGCTGACGAACCGCGACAAGGCAGCGTTTGAAAAGTCGCTGCGGCGTCACCGCGACGTCTTCGAGGCCATACGCGACCAGAATGCAGAGGCTGCCGAGGCCGCGATGCAGATTGTTCTGAACCGGACGTCGGAGGACATCGAGCGGTCTATGCCAAGTAAGGCAGTGCCAAAGAAGGCAGCAAGGAAGACGAAGACGCGCTGAGCGGCGAGCGGCGCTGGGGCAAGCGATCGGAACAGAAAGGGATGAATACGTGAGCGGCAGACTGGCAGGCAAGACGGCGGTGATTACGGCGGCGGGACAGGGGATTGGACGCGCTTGCGTTCTGCGATTCGCATCGGAGGGCGCGACTGTCTGGGCGACCGACGTGAACGATGCGGCTCTCAACGCACTGGGCGAGGAGCATCCGGAGATCCGCACGCGGAGCTTGAATGTCCGGGACGGCGAGGCGGTCTTCGCTCTTGCGGCGGAGCTGGGCGCGGTGGACATTCTGTTCAACTGCGCGGGGTATGTGCATCAGGGCGACATCTTCGCCTGTACGCCGCAGGACTGGGATTTTTCGTTCGATCTGAATGTGACCTCGATGTACCGGACATGTCGCGCGTTTCTCCCGGCCATGCTGGAAGCGGGCAAGGGGAGCATCCTCAACATGTCCTCGGTGGCGTCGAGCATCAAGGGAGCTCCGAACCGCTTCGTGTATGGGACGACGAAGGCGGCGGTGATCGGACTGACCAAGGCGATTGCCGCCGATGTGGTCAGCAAGGGCGTGCGCTGCAATGCGATCTGTCCGGGGACCATCGAGACGCCGTCGCTCTACGACCGCATGGCCGCGCAAGGAGATGTAGAGAAGGCCCGCGCGGCGTTTCTGGCGCGGCAGCCGATGGGACGGCTCGGTCGCGCCGAAGAGATTGCGGAGCTTGCACTCTATCTGGCGTCCGACGAGTCTTCGTTTACGACCGGGCAGACCCACGTCATCGACGGCGGGTGGACGATCTAACTCTCTGAGGAATGGGTTATGCAACGATTTGCCAGCTACCCAAGTCTCGCCGCGCGCTCCGTGCTGATCACCGGCGGCGGCTCGGGCATCGGCGCGGCGATGGTGGAGCAGTTTGCGCTGCAAGGAGCGAGGGTCGCTTTTCTGGATGTGGCGGAGCAGGCCTCGAAGGAGCTGGTGGAGGCACTCGCTGCACGCTGCACATACCCCCCCGTCTTCCAGTATTGCGACCTCACGGACATCGTCGCTTTGCGCGAGGCCGTGGCCGCGGTGGCAAGCACTTGCGGCACGCCGAGAGTGCTGGTGAACAACGCCGGCAGCGACGACCGGCACGCGTTTGCGGAGGTGACGCCGGAGTACTGGGACCAGCGCATCGCGGTGAACCTGAAGCACCAGTTCTTTGCCGCGCAGGCGGTCGCGCCCGGGATGAAGGACGCGGGCGGCGGCGCGATCGTCAACATGAGTTCGATCGCATGGATGATTCCGTCGGGCAGCCTCTCGGTGTATACGACGGCGAAGGCGGCGATCGTCGGTATGACGCGTTCGCTGGCGCACGAGCTGGGCGGGGCCGGGATCCGGGTCAACTGCGTTCTGCCGGGCGCGATCCTGACCGAGAGACAGCGAAGACTGTGGATGTCGCCGGAGTACGAGCGGGAGGTGCTGTCGCGGCAGTGCCTCAAGCGGCATATTCTGCCCGAAGAAGTGGCGAGACTGATCTTGTTTCTCGCCGCCGATGACAGCGAGGCGATGACCAACCAGAACTACATCATCGATGGCGGGTGGATTTAGTCGAGGGTCAATGGGATTCGCGGGGCACCTGATTGCCGCGGCAGCCGACGAGGAAGTCGAGATCGGCGCCCTCGCTGGCCTGGATGACGTGGCGCACGTACATCTGCTGATATCCGCCCCGCATGGCAGGGAGAGGCGGCTTCCATAAAGCCCGGCGGCGCTCCAGTTCTTCGTCGGGAACGTCGAGATGCAGGCGGCGCTCCGGCACGTCGAGCTCGATCATGTCGCCATCGCGCACCAGGGCCAGCGTGCCGCCGGCGGCGGCCTCCGGACAAACATGCAAGATGACCGTGCCATAGGCGGTGCCGCTCATGCGAGCGTCCGAGATGCGCACCATGTCCTTGATGCCGCGGGCGAGCAGCTTGGGCGGAAGCCCCATGTTGCCGACCTCCGGCATGCCAGGATAGCCCTTCGGTCCGCAGTTCTGCAGCACAAGGATTGAGTGTTCGTCCACGTCGAGGTCGGGATCGAGAATGCGGCGGTGGTAATCCTCGATGGTGGGGAAGACGACTGCGGGGCCGCGATGGCGCATCAGATCGGGTGATGCGGCCGAGGGCTTGAGAACGGCGCCATCGGGCGCAAGATTGCCGCGCAGCACGGCGATGCCGCCCTGTTCGATGAGCGGGTGATCGAACGAACGAATCACTTCTTTGTTCCAGTTCGGCGCGTCCTGACAGTTTTCGAAGATAGACTTGCCGGTGACAGTGGTGGCATCGGGATGAAGAAGGCCGTGCTCGGCGAGCGAACGGATGACAGCGGGCAGACCGCCGGCATAGTAGAAGTCCTCCATCAGGAAGCGGCCGGAGGGCATGAGATCGACGATCGTGGGCGTGTCGCGCCCAAGGCGGTCCCAGTCCTCCAGCGTCAGCGGCACGCCGACGCGACCGGCGATGGCTAGAAGATGTATGACCGCGTTCGTAGATCCGCCAAGAGCGCCGTTGACGCGGATCGCATTCTCAAAGGCCTGTTTCGTGAGGACCTTCGACGGGGTAAGGTCTTCGCGCACCATCTCCACGATGCGCCGCCCGGACATCTGCGCCAGCACCGAACGGCGGGAGTCGACGGCGGGGATGGCGGCGTTGTGCGGCAGGGTCATGCCCAGAGACTCGGCCATGGAGGCCATGGTGGAAGCGGTTCCCATGGTCATGCAGTGTCCGGCGGAGCGCGACATGCAGGACTCGGCCTCCATAAAGTCCTGCTGCGACATCTTCCCCGCTTTGACTTCTTCGCTGAATCGCCAGAGGTCGGTGCCAGATCCGATGTCCTTGCCTTGAAACTTGCCGTTGAGCATCGGACCGCCGGAGACGACGATGGCCGGCAGATCGCAGCTTGCCGCGCCCATCAGCAGGGCGGGCGTCGTCTTGTCGCAGCCGCACATCAGAACGACGCCATCGACGGGATTGGCGCGCAAGCTCTCTTCGACGTCCATGCTGACGAGGTTGCGATAGAGCATCGCGGTGGGGCGCAGATTGGTCTCGCCAGTGGACATGACGGGAAATTCGAGCGGAAGACCGCCCATCTCCCATACGCCGCGCTTGACGCGCTCCGCGAGTGTGCGGAGGTGTGCGTTGCAGGGTGTGAGCTCCGACCAGGTATTGCAGATGCCGATGACCGGCCGGCCGTCGAAGACGTCCGGCGGAAAGCCCTGGTTCTTCATCCAGCTGCGATGGATGAAGCCGTCCTTGTCGGTGCGTCCGAACCATGCCGCAGACCGAAACTTCTTCTCTTCCTCTGCCATGACGTTTGCCTGTAGGCGTTCTACGCCCCTAAAGGGCGACCTGATGCCTTGCGGCGATCAGGTCCCCATTCCAGCATAGCCGCGGGATGGGAGAGCGGGCCCCGGCCCGTGTGAAGCAACGCGTCTCCTGCTGTAGCTTATAAGTATACATATCATTTATGGTGCCCGGGCGCGGCCCTTTGAGACATTCCCGTCCGGCCTTGAATGAGAGCGCTTTCGGCATATAGATTGGTACGGCCATGACTTCCTTGATCATGAAAAATTCGACTGATCTTCGCATCCATCTCCGGTCGGCGGATAGGAGCCAGTGATGGACCGGATTCGCTGCGTCGCGGAGACCGGATGCCTCGTCGGCGAGTGTCCGGTCTGGGATGAGGAGACCCGGCGGCTCTATTGGACCGACATCAACGGGATGAGAGTGTATTGCATCGACACGCCGAGCGGAGCGATCCGCCACTGGCAGTTCGATACGACGGTCAGCGCTCTTGCGCTCACGACCAATCCCGGCTGGCTGCTGGTCGCCGCCGGATTGAGGCTTCTCTTGTGGAAGGTGGAAACCGACGAAAGAGTGCCGTTCACTAAGGTTGAGGACGGTGCCCTCGGCAACCGCCTCAACGACGGCGCGGCCGGCCCCGGCGGAGAGTTCTGGATAGGTACGATGCGCAATAACGTCGACGCCGGGGGCTCGAATATCGAAGTCGAATGGGGATTGCCGGAGAACCGCAGCGGCTCCCTCTATCGCGTCGAAGCCGACGGCTCCGTCCTTCGCTGCGCCGCAGGAATCGCGATTCCCAATACCATGGTCTGGAGCCCCGACCGCCTCACGATGTACACGGGCGACTCCATCGACAACGTCCTCTATGCCTACGACTATCGGGAGGGTTCGATCTCCGGGCGCCGTGTCTTTACGCGAGACTTAGACCGCGGCGTGCCCGATGGATCGGCCATCGATGAGGAGGGCTTCGTCTGGAACTGCCGCTACTTCGGGAGCAGCGTAGTGAGGTTCGCGCCCTCCGGCGAGGTCGACCGCGTCGTGGAGATGCCGGTCGAGAACATCACCAGCTGCGTCTTTGGCGGAAGCAGCCTGCGCACGCTGTTCGTCACCACAGCCGCCAGTTCTGGTTCAGAAAGTGCTTCTCTTGCCGGCGGTGTCTTTGCCTTCGAGCCCGGCGTGCGCGGTCTTCCTGAAAACCTCTTTCGCCTGCCCTAATCCCCCTTCTTCGACACTCGTGCATCGTGCGAATGAACACTATCGTGCCGGGCTATCGAGAAGACGGCCCCGCGTTGCCGCGCAGAGCGGCTTCGATGCTCGCCGCTGCCTGGTCTCCCTCGATCTCGCTTCCCTGCTCGTTGAAATGGACATCGTCCAGATGCAGATCGCCGTGGGCTTCCATAAGGCCGTGCTGGTCGTCGATGGGAATGCCGTCGCGTTTCATCAGCGCGAGCGCGGCGGCGTTCCGCGCGTCGATACGTGCGTTCGTCGCTCCAAGGTCGTTGTCCTTCCTCACCGGCGTGATGGTGGCCCAGATCAGCCGGCTGCCGCGGCTCTCCTTCTTCAATTCGCGGACCATGCCCGGAAGTCCTGCCGCGAAGGCCGGCTCGCTATAGTCCCAGCCATGCATCCCATTGTTGAAGTGGATCACACGGAACGAGGGCGCGGTCTCAAAGTAGAGTTGCAGCTGTTTGCGAAGCCTTGGATCGCCAGAGGAGCAGGAGGTCGAAAACAGGTAGACGTTGGCCTTCCCGCCGAGATGCTTCGCCACTTGCGGGAAGTAGTTCCGAGTGATCGAGTCGCCGACCAGCAGGACATTGGGAAGCGTGGGATCAAGGGTGTCGCTATGGTCGCTCCAGGTCCACTCGATCTTTTCTTTGGGGATCGGAGCGCCGGGCGCCGGGCCGGGCGCTGGGTTGTTCTGGGAGGCCCAGGCTGCGGGAAGAAGCGCAGCTAGAAGGGCCACTGAGGCCCATGCATGCTTGCGATTCGATAGATTCATGGCATAGTCACCGGTATCCTTCGCGAGTTTGACGAGCGGACTTGTTCTTTGTACTTGTTCTTTTGTGCTTGACCTTGAGGGTATGACGATTCGGTCCGCACTCACTTCGCATGATTTAATGCAACGTGAATCTCCTCGCCGCGATAGGCGACGGTCTGCGGAGGTGCTGAGGTCCCGGCGATGTGGAGACGGAAGCTCCGGTTGGTAAGCATATGCGGAAAGCTCCCTTTGCGGCTGCCGATCTCAAGTTCTCGCAGGCCGTCGTTCCACTTGAAGGTGATCGTGGCGAGCGTCCCCTTTTCGTAGTTGTAGTTGGTACCCTCGTCTTCGTAGAGAGTGAAGGTCGCGTCGGTACCCGGATAGATGCGGATGTCGATCGGGTCGGCGGCCTTTTCGGCGGCGTATTGCTCTTCCGGCCCGAGCGGCAAAATGGAACCGGCCGGAACGAAGAGGGGAATCTGGTCGAGCCCCGCCGCCGCTTGCACAGTCTCGCCCCCGGGCAGGTGTTTTTCAGTCCAGAAGTCGTACCAGCCCGCGGGAGCGGCCGGCAGATAGACCTTTGCCGATTCAACTCCGGGAGCGACGACGGGAGCGACAAGCAAGCTCTTGCCATACATGAACTCGTACTTCTGGCGGAGCGCGGTCTCGTCGCGCGGGAAGTCCATGACCAGCGCGCGCAGCAGGGTGGAGCCGTGAAAAGTCACGTCGGCCGCGTTCGAGTAGGCGTAGGGAAGCATCCGGTAGCGCAGGTTGAGGTACTTGTGCGTGACCTCGTCCACCTGCGCGCCGTAGAGCCACGGCTCGGTCGGCGTCAGCCAGCCATGAATACGCATCAGCGGCGTGAACGTGGAAAACTC
>Ga0116226_10003655_pt1 | contig 13555 bp, 6 predicted proteins | sample S1TSphfallax_FD_89692 | JGI IMG/M metagenome (GOLD analysis project Ga0116226, IMG submission 89692) | Host-associated microbial communities from peat moss isolated from Minnesota, USA - S1T2_Fa - Sphagnum fallax MG | ecosystem: Host-associated > Plants > Peat moss > Unclassified | place: USA...
GGAAGGATGAACACCAAAATAGTTGCAAACTAATTGCAATGTAGTTGCAAATATGACCAAAACAAGAAATAGTTGCAAAAATGTCCAAATGTAGTTGCAAATAACTAATAGTCGCATGTAGTCATAAATAAAGTGGTTACATTTTGGCCAATTTCTACTAGTGGTGTTAATCTTGTAAGCTTCCTATACCTCACCTTCCTATACCTCATTGATAGTATAAATAATAGAAACACAAGGTACAACTTTAAATAGGCCCTTGTTGGACAAATCTAACTCAATCCCTTAGGAACCTCTTATTTTATTGGGGAAATTAAATTTTGAATTTTCAAAAATGAAGTGATTTTTTCAAAAAAAATTGATTAGTATAAGAAACAAGGGTAAAAAAATAGTAACAATTGCCAAAAGTTTGTACTTATATTTGGTTTCAAGTGTGTAGCCAAAGATATAGAAGGACAATTATAGGTTTTTTTACTTTCATAACCAAATTTGGCTAAATCTTGAGGATGATTGCCACTTTTGCTACAAATAAAAAAAGTTTGAAAACAAAAATCCATAATATAGAATTATAACCCTAGGTTCAAATTTTGACACCTGAAAAATAAAATCTTTATTTTTGAATATAATACAAATCAATACCCGTTCCACTCCCACTCCCTCTTTATTTCGTCTCCAAATGATGGAATAATTCACCTACTGTGGGACCAACTCCCCTTTTAGTCTCCACTCCAAATGCAATTCATTCATTGAAATTGTTCTATTGTGATAATAAAAAATGTTCGATTCTGATTTTTCAACACCAAACAATTTTTAAAAAACACGAATGTAAATAGTAGAAAATCGACCATAGAAAAGATTTGTTGAAGAGTTTTGTTATTTTGCGAACAGCTGAAAATAATGCACACCAACAACAACAAAAGACACACACCCCATATCACAACCAATATGAAAAATCTAGCTTCTTGGAGGATGTGAAATCAAAATACATCAATGATGTCAAAAAAAAAAAAACTTTTACAATATTTTTGTGATAGAAAGTTACGCAAGGATGAAGATGTTGATGAATATTTTGATGAAATCAAACAATGCATGATATCAAAGAAAGTTTTAGTGGTTGTGGATGATGTTGATATGACAAATAACCTTGGAGCCTTACAACTTCCTATTCACAAGCATGCCACTAATGTAGATTGCAAGAACAAAGTACTTGTAAATTGTCAAAATTGGCAAGAATTGAAAAATCATGTAAAGGAGTTCACAAAAGTAGAAATGGCATTATTGGAGGAAGAACAAGCAAGAGAACTTTTCATGTTCCATGTATTCAAATATGCAAATTGTGTGACAAATGAATTCAAAAACATTTCTATGGAGATTATAAAAGTTTGCAAGGGTTTCCCTTTAAACCTTGAAATATTGGGTTGTTATTTGTGTGATATTCGTGATTTGGAAATATGCAAAGATGCATTGCATGAATTGAAAGTTGGGCAAAACATAACATGGGGCTCTAAAAATGAAATGTTTTGGAAAACTTTGCAAATTTTGTATGACCGCTTGACAAAAATAAAACAAGACATGTTTTTGGATATTGTTTATTTTTTCATTGATTTCAAAAAATAGTACATTTTGTTGAGTGTATTGGAACCTGATGGTTTATCCAACCTTATGCTTAGATTACAAAACTTGAAAGATAAATATTTAATCAAATGGGCAAAGGATGGTAACTTGTACACCCATGAACAATTACGAGACATGGGTCAAAATATTGCAATGGAAGTTCCAATGAGTCAATTTATATGGAAACCAAATATATCTTTGCAAAATAATCAAGTTTGAGCAACATGTGTTAATTTAATCCTATGGTATGTATATTTTGTCAAAATTTGAAATGAAACCATAAGTTTTAGTTTTATTTAAAGAGATGTAATTTTTTTCATTAAAAATGTGGCATTTGAATGAAATTATATTTTTATTGATGTTGGCAATTGTTTGTAATTTGTTTGATGTGATAGGTGGTGAAAAATTTAGAAGGCATTTTTCTTTAAGAATGTGAAATTTTGCCTTCATTTTTCTAAAATAATTCAAAGGAATTTCACAACCTTAAGTTATTTGACCTATAAAAAGCTTTACCAAATACGATGGAAAATTTCATCCAAAGTCAAGATTTGAATAACCTTCGATGGATGTGTCTCCAACAATGCATGATCCAAAAGTTGCCAAATAATTTGTTTAATTGTTATCATTTACAAGTATTCCATTTAATGAAATGTAATTGTTTACAATTTTTTTTAATATTTTAAGCCATGGCCTTATATGTCAATATCTATTGATATGAAAGAATTATCTACATCTATTAACAAATTAAATGCACTCTTAGAATTTAATCTATTAGGGTATTCAATGTTATAAAAATTACTTACATCTATTGGCCAATTGAGTGCACTCCAAAACCTTCATTTGAATGATTATTCAAGCTTACAAAAATTATTTTCATCTATTGGCCGATTGAATGCACTTACAAGAATTACCTACATCTATTGGCGAATTGATTGCACTCCAACACCTTGAGTTGTCAAAGTTGTTCAAACTTGCAAAAATTACCTACATCTATTAGCGAATTGATTGCACTCCAACACCTTGAGTTGTCAAAGTTGTTCGAACTTGCAAAAATTACCTACATCTATTGGCCAATTGAATGCACTCCAAAACCTTCATTTACAAAGGTGTTCAAAGTTGGAAAATTTACCTACATCTATTGGCCAATTGATTGCATTACAAAACCTTTATTTGTAGGGGTGCTTGAAGTTAGAATAATTACTTACATCTATTGGTCAATTAACTACACTCCAAAACCTTCATTTGAACGATTATTCAAGGTTGCAATAATTACCTATATCTATTGGTCAATTGAGTGCACTCCAAAACCTTAGTTTGTCAAGGTTTTCGAGGTTGGAATAATTATTTACATCTATTGGTCAATTGAGTGCATTTAAAATTCTTGATTTGAATAATTGTTCGAGTTTGCAAGAATTACTTACATGTATTGGCCAATTTACTCCACTCCAAAACCTTCATTTGTTCAAGTGTTCGAATTTGCAAGAATTACCTACATTTATTTGCCAATTGAGTGCATTCCAAAACCTTCATTTGTCAATGTGTTTGAGTTTGCAAGATTTACCTTCATCTATTGGCCAACTGAGTGCACTCCAAAACCTTCATTTGAATGATTATTCGAGGTTACAAAAATTACCTACATTAATTGGCCAATTAAGTGCACTCCAAAACCTTCATTTGAATGATTGTTCGAGCTTGCAAGAATTATCTACATCTATTGGCCAATTAAATGCATTTCAAAACCGTCATTTGAAAAATTGTTCAAACTTGTAAAAATTACCTACATGTATTAACCAATTGAGTGCACTCCAAAGCCTTTATTTGTCAAGGTGTTCAAATTTGCAAAAGTTACCTACATTTATTGGCCAATTGAATGCACTCCAAAACCTTAATTTGTGGGCGTTTTGAGTTTGCAAGAATTATTTGCATGTATTGGTTAATTGAATGGACTTGAAAGTTTGATTTGAATAATTGTTCGAGTTTGCAAAAATTATCTACATGTATTCCCCAATTGAATGCACTCCAAAACCTCCATTTATGAAGTTGTTGGGGCATATAAGAATTACCTACATTTGTTCACCAATTAAATTAAACCTACATTTGTCAAGTTGTTGGGGCTTATAAAAATTATTTAAATCTATTGGCCAATTGATTGCACTCCAAAACCTTCATTTGTAGTGGTGTTCAAGGTTAGAAGAATAACCTACATCTATTGGTCGATTAAGTGCACTCAAAACCTTTTATTTGTTAGATTGTTGGAATTTGCAAAAATTACCTACATCTAATGGCCAATTCAAGGCACTCGAAAACCTTCATTTGGACGATTGTTCGAACTTGCAAGAATTATGTACATCTATTGGCCAAATGAGTGCACTCCAAAACTTTCATTTGAATGATTATTCGAGTTTGCAAGAATTACATAGATTTATTGGCTGATTGAGTGCATTCCAAAGCCTTTATTTGTCAAGATGTTTGAGTTTGCAAAAATTACCTACATTTATTGGTGAATTGAATGCACTCGAAAACCTTCATTTGAATGATTGTTCGAGCTTGCAAGAATTACCTACATCTTTTGGCCAATTGAGTGCACTCCAAAACCTTCATTTAAATGATTGTTCGAACTTGCAAGAATTACCTACATCTTTTGGCCAATTAAGTACACTCCAAAACTTTCATTTGAATGATTGTTTGAGCTTGCAAGAATTACCTGCATCTTTTGGTTAATTGAGTACACTCCAAAACTTTCATTTGAATGATTGTTCGAGCTTGCAAAAATTACCTACATCTTTTGGTCAATTAAGTACACTCCAAAACCTTCATTTGAATGATTGTTGGAACCTACAAAAAATTACTTACATCTATTGGCCAATTGAATGCATTCGAAAACCTTCATTTCAACAATTATTCAAACTTGCAATAATTACCTATATCTTTTGGCCAATTGAGTGCAATCCAAAACCTTCATTTGAATGAATGTTGGATCTTGGAATAATTACCTACATCTATTGGCCAATTGAATGCAATCCAAAACCTTCATTTGAACAATTATTTGAGTCGACAAAAATTACCTACATCTATGAGTCAATTGAGTGCATTCCATAACCTTGATTTGTGGGCATGTTCGAAATTGTAAAAATTACTTACAGTATTGGTCAATTGAATGCACTCCAAAACCTTGATTTATGGGGTGTTTGAGTTTGTAAAAACTACCTACATTTATTGGCCAATTAAGTGCACTCCAAAACATTCATTTGTTGGGGTGTTTGAGCTTGCAAAGTTTACCTACATCTATTGGTGAATTTAGTGCTATCCAAAACCGTCATTTATCAAGGTGTTTGAGATTGCAAAAATTACCTACATTTATTGGCCAAATGAATGCACTTCAAAACCTTTTGTTTGGACCATTGTTCAAGTTTGCAAAAATTACGTACATCTATTGGCCAATTGAGTGCACTTCAAAACGTTGATTTGTCAAGGTGTCAAGGAGTTTGGAACAATTACCTACATGTAGTGGCTAATTGAGTGTAGTCCAAAGGATTAATTTGTCAAGGTGTTCGAGCTTGTAGGAATTATCAACATCTATTGGCCAATTGAATGCACTCCAAAACTTTCATTTGTTAGGGTGTTTGAACTTGCAAAAATTACCTATGTACATTTGTTGATTCAAGGCATTCCAAACCTTCATTTGTCAAAGTATTTGAACTAATGAAAATTACTTATATCTCTTGGGGAATTGAATGCATGTCAAAAGTATAATTTTTTTACTAAATGTAAATTATAATGTGTAGGATTTTAAGCAAAACAAGAATTATATATTGTGTCAACAAGATTTCATTCATTTTGAATTATTCTATAAATCACATAAAAATGATTTGGGTTTGAAAATAAAAATATTTTATAAAAATAATGAATATTTAATTGATTCATGATTGCGCTTTTATATTGTAAATGTACACGAATAAATTTATAAAGGTTTTCTTAAAACCCTTGTGTGACAACTTTTTTTATTAATTTTGAAAATCCAATTTATTATTGTCAAATGATTAAACATATATTTAGCCCAAGTATATCTTTAATGGAATAATATTTTACAACCTTAAAAATTCATAATCATCAACATTATCATAACATAATGTAATAATGAACAAAATTTTAAATTCATATGATTGATCTCCATGACTTCAAGAAATTTAGAAAGTTTTGATGGGGAAGATTGTTTTTAATGGGTACTATTTTATATGGCTAAAATTTCATGGACAAATTTTCATTAAAATTGGTACTTTGTAATTAATTTATAATTATAATGATTTTTAAAGACATTATAAATCAAAAAAAATTTGAACAATTAAATCACTAATATGTGCACCAATTCCATAACATAATGACGAGTTAGGGTATAAACCATCATCTACTACAACTTTTCAAGCTTCATTCACAATGAAAGTTCCAAAGAGGAATGTTTAATGTCTTTTAAAAGATTTTGAAATCCAACTTTGAATTTTTATTTTATTGAAATGATAACAATTGCAATGGACTCTTATATGTTAATAAAAAAATTGATGTCTTATTATATTAATAAAAAATAATTATTTTGGATATTATGTTTTAAAATTTTTGAGATTTTAAACTAAATATATTAATTGTTTTAAACTTCGTTTTTTGAGTTATCAAAAGGAATGTAAAAAATCCTGCAAATTGATTTCAATTTTTTTGTACAAGATAAACACGTTTTGTTTAAATAAAATATGTGTTCATGGGGTAAATTTGATGAAAAAACATATCATATCAATTTTGAACCAAATGGTTGTAAAGGAAAGGACTCATTTGTTTATATTAATTTGCTAGTTGTCTATATCCATTAAGTTCAAACTTTCTAGCTCAAAACATTCATATGTGTATTTGTAAACCATAATATTGATGCACAATTATATATGCATGTGAAAAATTACTAACACCACATGAATTATCTTATCTTGGGCTATTCAATTTTGTTCATTCAATTATTTTTCATGTAATTGTTATTTTTAAAAGTAGCCCTAAGAAATATTGGAAGTTTTATTCATTTTTTTGGAACTCAATTTGTGAATGAACCCTTCATTAAAAAATATCTCATAAATATCCACCATCATGCATCAAACATGGACAAGTGTTGAAAATTGTCAAATTGTGATAGTATTTTGTTTACATTATATACATAGCTTGCATTCGCCTTGTCCAATTGTTTGAGCTTGTAATAACTACCTACATTTATTGACCAATTGAATGCCTTCTGAAAGCTTTGTTTGTGGGGCTATTTGAACTTGCAAGAATAGATGTATGTTTATTGACCAATCAAGTGCACTCCAAAAGCTCGTTTAATATGGGGGTGTTCAAATTTGCAGGAATGAATTGTACATCTATTGGTTACTTGGATGCAACCCAAAAGCTTCATTTGTTGGTACATGCATTCAAAGTGGACCAAAAGTAACACATTAGAACTTCCCAAAAATTCAACACACAAAAGCTTACTATGGATGTCACATAAGAAAATATTAGTCACATGATCCAAACAATGCAATTTACATATGGCCATTTGGTAAGTATTGATTTTACATAACTTTTATATTATAATATTTTTATAACAAATTTTATATATTTCAAAATGTACTTTCTATATTTTATATTAAAACTATATAACAATTCATATAATTCATTATTGCAACAATAATTTTGTACTTCCTACACATAGTTTTTTCATGATTGAAAAAACAACCACTATTGTTGTAGATGAATAAGATGGTAGCTGGTAACCTACATGAAATAATGAAAGTAATATCCATTGCAACGCCCCTTTTCATGATCTTAAATCATTTGTACTACCTTTGTTGGCCTGCAACAAGGTAGGTGGTAAGTGATAAGCAACATGTAGGGCTACAACAACAATTATTGGCATTGTAACACCTTTCCTTGTGCTTTTATTTTCATTCTTGAAGTTTGTTACAAAGGATGTAATTTACTCTTTTGCATATTATGTTTTCTAAACAATTGATTTCAAACCCATTTAATATAGCCTTTTAGGGCCCAACAAGTACTAACAACCCAAAGAAGAACATCCTAGGATTCATGCACATTTGCACAAGTGTGGGATGGAAGTGAACCCCAAGCACTTTTGAGTGAAAATCATTTTGAAAGTTGGAGCTTCAAAGTGTTTTGAATCTTTGGGACAAAAATGTAAATAATAAATTAAGTCCCCTTATTGTCAAGCTTTTGAAGTGAAAATATCAAAAGTGGATTCACACTTTGCAATATTTGGATTTTTGAACTGAAAGTTATGGCAAAAAAAGCTCATGAATTAAACTCACAATTTGATTTTTGACCATTAAAACCTAGGAACATGGATCAAATGACCTTTGATCGAGGTGTGCAACATGGCAGTGGAAAAATCTTGTCAAAAATTACAATTTTGTAATGTGAAAATTTTATATCAAAATTCATATGGAAATTTTATGACCCCATAAAATCATAGGAATTGCACTTGGGAGTTGTGAGGATTTTAACCATTTTGATGCAACCTTCACCACCAATCAAAATATATATTTATAAGGAGGAAGGGTGGTGGTTTCTTTCCAAATATGGGTCATGTGAGTGTCATGAGTCCAAAACAAGTTTGTGACTAAAAGTCAATTCTATTTGCATTAACCACCTACATTGTTTGGCTTCTAGAGGTGACTTGTCCATGAGATTCTTATGATTATCACATTCTCCTAGTCTCATTTCAAATGTTTTCTAAATGCAAGGAGCTAAGGAACATGCTCCCAAATGTTCCTTCTTTTCCCCCTTTTTGGAACATTACCATCAACTTAAAGGTTTATTCCCAATACCTTAAGACAAACTTAAGGGCGTGACAAGTTCCAATGTTGGCAAATGTTTTTGTTTTTTCTCATAACAAATGGGGGGGAAAGTTGGGAGAGGGGGAAGTTTTCATAGGCATGAAAGTTTTTTTGGTTTGACATAGGGGATCAAATAACTAGATTTTCATTTTTTTTGAAACCCAACTATATTATTACATTATTATTTAATCAACCAACATTGAAGTGACAAGATTTTAGTTAAAAGCAATGAACCATTTTAATTGATAGAACATTTTCAACTTTTGGATGAAATTCATCCACCTTTGTCTAGATTTCAAAGTTGAACTTTCAACTATTTTCCAACTTTAAAAATTGCCATCAAGGGTAACCTCCCATCGGATGAAGTTCATCCATTAACAAACCATGAGGTCATCAAATTGTAATTTCAACTATCTTACAACTAAACCAATCAAAAAGTCTAACCAATAGTTTGTTGCCACGTCGCCTTACATAAAGTTATGTCTAGGTAAAGAATCTAAACAATAGTTTGTTGACATGTGTCCCTACCTAAAATTATGTGTACGCTTAGGTTTAAATATGTAAGTCCACTTAGAAATAAATAGATAGGAATCTACCTACTAGGCCTACCTATTTATATAGACCTCCTTAACTTAAACTTGATAGGTAGATAGGTAGATAGGTAAGTAGGCCTAAGTAAAGCAGTAGACAATAATGCTACTTAGGGTTAGGGTAGATAAATAAGCTTCAAATAACCCTTTTTTTCACCACGTGGCTTTTAAAATCAAACCTTTATTATTAATTTGTCTTAGGTGCCAACTTCATCTTTTGAAAACATTTGGTGCACCAACTTCATTATGTAATTTACAAACTTGGAAGCCACAGACAATATGGAATGAAAATTATAGTTGCACTCTAGTTGATATTTTGTCTCAAATGTTTTGAAGAAATTTTTTTAAACCCTATTTACTTTGAAACCCCACATCTTTTTCATTTTAAGTCTATTTTGAGTGATCTAAAAAGCTATGGGCGCAACAAATAATGATTTACAAGACTTCTTTGAAACTCTAAATGCAAAAAAGTGTTGAAAAAATAGTTTAATCTCAACACTTCTAACTGTGATATTTTATTTCAAATGTTTTGAAAAAAAACTTTAAACCTCTCTAGTTTGAAATACCATATCATTTTCATTTTAAATCCATTTTGAGTGATCTAAAAACCTATGGGTTTCTTAATTAGCAATTTACAATATCTCTTTGGTCTTCAAATGAAACAAAGCAACGAGAAAATATTTTAATCCCAAATTCCAAAACTGTGATATTTTGTTTCAAATGTTTTGAAAAAACCCTTTAAACCTCTCTAGTTTGAAACCATGTATCTTTTTCATTGTAAGTTCATTTTGAGTGATTTAAAAAACTATGGGTGCATCAACTAAAAATATACAATACCTTTTTGAACTTCAAATGCAAAAAAAACAATGAGAAAATAGTTTAATCTCAAAATCCAAAATCGTGATATTTTTTTTAAAATGTTTTGAAAAACTTTAAACCTCTCTAATTTGAAACCCCATATCTTTTTTCAGTTTATGTTTGTTTTGAGTAATTTAAAAAGCTATGAATGTGCCAACTAGTAACTTGTTTCAAATTCAAATTCAATTAAACAATGAAAAAACAATTTAATCTCAAAATTTGAAACTATTTTAACAAATCTATCACCAATATGAACCCCCTTACACAAAACAACCCATATCCTCTTCATTCTTTGACCAAATTGAGTGATTTTTGTAGCATTGGAAGTGTCAAATGGAATGATACAAGATTAATTTTAATAACAAAAAAACAAGGAATGCATAAGAAGTCAACTTCCTTTGAAATATGAAGTGTATGGTGGTAGGCCTATTTACCTTAGTTGAAATAAAGTTGTAATTTTGGACTTGAAAGAGGTCTTATAAATATCTAGTTGATACACCCATAGTTTTTTAGATCATTAAAAAGAAACTAAAAATGATAAAGATCTGGGGTTTGAATTTAGAAAGGTTTTAAGTTCTTTCTTCAAAACATTTTAAACAAAATATCAATTAAATTGCAACTACAATTGTTATTACATGGTGCTTAGGCTTTTTTAAACTATGGTTAACCATTTGAGTTTAATTAATTGTTTAGTGTCAATTAAAATGCAACTATAATGCACCATAAATCTACTTGCAATTTTTTTTCAAAACATTTGAAACAAAATATCACAATTTTGAATGTTGAAATAATTTTTTTATTGTTACTTTGTTGCATTTGGAGGACAAAAAGGTCTTGTATATCCCTAGTCATAGGTTTTTTAATCACTTAAAATGGACTAAAAATGAAAAAGATATGGGGTTTGAAAATAAAGAAGGTTAAAGTTTTTTCTTCAAAAAAATTGAAATAAAATATCACGAATCTCCTCTTCCTCCTCTTCATGTTTTCTTCCTTGCTCCTTTGCTTTTGGTGTTTAAAGAATATTTGTAATCTTTCAATTTTCATTTCTAATGACATAAAAATTGTTATTGATTTGGTTAAATGATGAAGAAAATATTAAAATTTGCAATGGTTTTTAGACTTGTGTTCAATGTTGGGTGGTTCCAAGTACTTAATATCTAATTATTAACTACATTAAAACAACAACTACCTATAATAATTAATTAATTAATTTTTTTGATTAATTATTGTAGATAATATTAATTAATAGGGAATAATTTTCATAATTAAAAAATATTATAATGAAATTAATAAAAAGAATATAACATTAATAATATTGAATATTTAAATATTTCATTAACCATAAATATTAGGACAAATACATGCATTAATCTAATAACATTATTATTTTCAAATGTTAAATTGTAGTTAATTATAACCTAGACTAGTTATATTTGTATGTACTTTATAATTAATAATATGATCATAATTTAAAAGAATAATTAATATTTAATCATTATTAATTAAGTTAACATACATGGTGCCTAAGCTTGGTTAAACTAGGGTTAATTGTCGCAACCTTAGCCTTGGGCTCGCGACCAAAGCAAGGACTTGTGAAGGTGCGAGCCAAAAATGAAGCCAAGAATCACATTTCATGCTCCCAGGAATGTAGGAGAGTGTGAGGGAATGAAGAACCCCCACACTCCCAAATGAACTCTCACATTGAGAATTATAGTCTCCATGGACTCCCAAACTTTCAAAGGGCGATTGCAAGGGTTGAAATTCATTGGATTGAAAAGTTCTTTATATCATTGGAAAGCTCTTAAAACTTAGATGTATATTATGGGCTTGCATGACCCATTTGGATATGTCAAACATAATTTGTGTCAATTTGACTCCTGACCACTAAAAATTAAGAATCTCCCCAATTTCCTTGTGTTCATGTGGTGTGTCACATATTGTTGGAACGCTCTCGACAAGGGCTACAATGTTGTTTTAGACCTCACCTCAATCAAAGGTCTGCACACAAAGTTATGGGCCTCCAAAGTTGGGAAAATTTCAAATTTGGGAATTTCGGGGCTCCCATTTGGAGTCTCGGGACAAAATGACATTTGGGTGCTGGCCCCATGGCTAGGCACACAGTATACTATAAGGGGGAAGGTGGTGGCTTCCCCCAAGTCCGGGTTATGGTGAGTCTTGTGAATCCATGTTTGCTTGTGGCTTGTCTATGCACCAAAGGTGCTCAAATTACGCACTAACCAACTTGTGGTTTGGTTTTGTGTAGGTCCATGTAAGTAATTGATTATTTATCACTCTTCTTAATACCCATCCTATAACTTTAACACGTTCCTTTAGCCCCAAAATGCTACGAGGTAAGGAGCGTGCCTCAACTTCTCATTCTCTCGTTGTTTTCACCTTAGATTCACATTTGAGTCTATCAAAGAACTTGGGAGCGCATCATTAATCATCTAAGGTTAATTAAATGTTTAATGTGACACCTAAAGTATGCTTAAATCTAAGCCATGAGGCACTTAAGTTTAACCTAGCTAAACCACCTACCTAAGCCTTTAGTGCATGCCATGTGTGCAAATACTTAGTATTTCAAAAAATATAATTTAATAATTAATTAATTAGTAAATTTTAATGTATTTAATCATTTTAAAATAAATATTTAACTATTTTTTAAAAATAGTGATCGACTAATTAAATAAAAAATAATTAGGTTTTTAATTGCTATCTAACAAAATAAATTATTAATTATTAAAATTTTAATTAGTTAAATTAATTAGTAGATATTAAATTATTTTTAATTTGTCATTAATATTAACTAAATAATTTAATTTATGAATAGTTTATTTATTTATTAGTTAACTATTAAGTTATTAATATTTATTAGTTATTAATTATAATTATATAGTTAGGGTAATCCAACTTATAAACAAGATGAAGCCAAATTTTTAATGGTTCAACTTTGAACCATTTGTCTTCCCATCACAAGTCCAACAAGTTTTCTGTTTAATGATTCTTCCAACCCATGGTGGAAGTTTATATTACATAAGGAGCCACGAAGCAAGTGGGTGTTCTTAGACACCTATGGGGAGTACATTAGCACAAATGAATATGGAAGTGTGTTGATGCATGAAGGGTAATCCCAAATGCACCAACCATTCCAACTAATGTTGGTGCAATATTTCTTTCTAGGGAGAAAGTTATTATTACTCAATGAATTAATGCAACTTAGCCTTGAAAGACAATCCCAAGGAAGAAATTTTAGGATGTAGACATTTGTTTCAATAAATAAGGAAATGTCAACTTAATGTTCCACATTTTTTAACCACTCCAATACCATGCCCAATAACATTACACAAAAATGTTTATGTTCTTCCACTTCTAATGTGCTATCACATTTGGCCACTATGAAAGAAAAACATTTCCAACAAGTTTAGGGTTTCTAGTGGCAATGTGCAATGTAATGAAAGTTATTGACTTCAAGATTCACTACTAGGAGATGCGGCCGAAGTTCACTAAGCATTTCACTAGGATTTTGAGTGAACTAGGACAGATTCACTGTATGAAATCATGGTAAAACATGTTAACCCCTAGTGACCGGGGACCGGTCGAGAGGACAGGTCAATTAAGCTAGTGAAACAA
>Ga0116226_10003656_pt1 | contig 13554 bp, 11 predicted proteins | sample S1TSphfallax_FD_89692 | JGI IMG/M metagenome (GOLD analysis project Ga0116226, IMG submission 89692) | Host-associated microbial communities from peat moss isolated from Minnesota, USA - S1T2_Fa - Sphagnum fallax MG | ecosystem: Host-associated > Plants > Peat moss > Unclassified | place: USA...
GTCGGCATGGACGTGGTGCGGCGAAACATCAAGGAACTCGGCGGTACCGTCGAAATCTTCAGCGAGACCAACAAGGGCTCGCGCTTTGTCATCACGTTGCCGCTCACGCTCGCGATCGTCGACGGACAATCGGTGGCGGTGGGCGAGGACACCTACATCGTCCCGCTGGTCTCGATCATGGAATCGCTGCAGCTCGAGGCGAACATGGTGAGCCGCCTCCCCGGGCGCGGCGAGGTGTTTCGATTCCGCGATTCCTGGCTACCGGTACTGCGCCTACACGAAGTGTTTGGCGTCAAGCCGCGCAGCAGCGAACTCACCGAGGGGCTCGTCATGGTCGTCGAGGGCGAAGGCCGCAAGGTCGGCATCTTCGTCGATGATCTCCTCGATCAACAGCAGGTCGTGGTCAAGTCCATGGAAACCAACTATGGACGCATTCCCGGCGTCTCGGGCGCCACGATCCTCGGCGAAGGTTCCGTAGCACTGATTCTCGATATTCCCGGCCTCATTCGAATGGGAACCGCCCGCGCGGTGGCGTGAGCGTTCCCCAGCCGGATCTTCAACCGACGACAGAACAATCACGACAATGAACACACTGAGTATCAAACTTCGCGTCGCCCTCACCATCGGCATCCTCGGGGCACTCCTCGTAGGCATCGGCGTAACCGATCTTCACGCGACCCGTACGGCAAGTTCCGAGGCGTCGGCAATGAGTCTGAGGCTCCTCGAGCAGGAACGGCTCGCGGGCGAGATCATCGAACTTCAGTACGAAATCATTCGCTCGACTCAGAACGCGCTCCTGGAGGGGTCTCCTGAGGCGGCTCGAGCCGCTACGAGCGAGATCGGCGCGTTCCGCGCAAAGCTCGACGCTGACATGGATAAGATCAGGGCCGATAACGCAAGCGACGCGGCACGCAAGGCGCTCGATACCTATGCGGCTGCGCGGGTTACCGTCACGGCGCCTCGCGATGCGGTAATCGCCGAACTCCTGGCGGGCCATTCCGCCGAGGCCACCAAGTCCTATCTCACCATAGTCCGCCCGCTGAGCACGTCACTGGTTGCACCTCTGAAAGATTTCATCGCTCTCGAAGGCGGCGAAGCGCGCGCCTTCGCGGACGAGGCTGCCAAGGATGTCGCGCGTCAGTCCTGGATCGTCGGTAGTGCCATCGTCCTCGGGCTCGCGACCGCCGTGGTACTCGGAATGCTGCTTGTGGGCGCGATCAGCCAGGCTATCGCCAGCGCATCGTCCGCCGCCGAGCGCATGGCGCGCGGCGAGCTCGGCTCCGATCGCTGGCCCGAGCGCCACGACGAGTTCGGTGCGCTGTTCCGCTCGCTGAAGTCCACCGATCAGAAAATGGCTGAAGTCGTCGGCCAGGTCCGCTTCGGTGCCGAAAGCGTCGCCACCGCCTCCCGCGAAATCACCCAGGCCACCGAAGACCTCGCCCACCGCACCCAGGATCAGGCCGCCGTCCTCGAGGAAACCGCCGCCTCCATGGAACAGATGGCCGCCACCGTCAAACAAAACTCCGACAACGCCCGCCACGCCAGCCAACTCGCCTCCGCCGCCCGCGCCGAAGCCGACAAGGGCGGCACCATCGTCGAAAACGCCGTCAAAGCCATGGGCGAGATCAACTCCTCGAGCCGCCGCATGGAAGAGATCATCGGCGTCATCGACGAAATCGCCTTCCAGACCAACCTCCTCGCCTTGAACGCCGCCGTCGAGGCCGCCCGCGCCGGCGAGCAGGGCCGCGGCTTCGCCGTCGTCGCCGCCGAGGTCCGCACCCTCGCCCAGCGCTCCGCCGCCGCCGCCAAGGAAATCAAAGGCCTCATCTCCGACTCCGTCGGCAAGGTCAAAGCCGGCACCGACTACGTCGATGAATCCGGTAAAGCCCTCTCCGAAATCGTCCTCTCCGTCAAAAAACTCACCGACATCGTCGCCGAAATCAGCGCCGCCTCCTCCGAGCAGTCCTCCGCCATCGATCAGGTCAACCACTCCGTCGTCCAGATCGATCAGGGCGCTCAGCAAAACGCCGCCATGGTCGAACAGTCCTCCGCCGCCGCCAAACAGCTCGAGGCCCAGGCCCAGGAGCTCACCCGCCAGGTCGCCTTCTTCCGCTTGCCCGGCGTGAGTGCGGGCCTCAGCGCCGGCTACAGCGCCGGCTACAGCGCCGCGCCGAAGGCCGCGTCGGCCCCGAAGGCCGCGGCCGCACTCCCGGCGCCGGCGCTCAAGGCCGTGCCCAAGGCCGCCTCCACGCCCGCCCCGATGCCCGCCCCGATGCCGCCCCCCAAGCCCGCCCGCGCCGCAGGCGGCGAAGACTGGCAGGAATTCTAAAAGGAACCCCCATGAACGCCGCCACCGCCACCGCTACCACCCACGCTTCCGCCCGCGAGGGCTCCAGCCAAGTCCTCACCTTCACCTTGGGCGGGGAAACCTATGGCGTCGATATCCTGCGCGTGCACGAAATCCGCGGCTGGTCCAACGTCACCCGCATCCCCCACTCCCCGTCGCACGTGCTCGGCGTTCTCAACCTGCGCGGCTCCATCGTCCCAATCGTCGACCTGCGCATGCAGTTCAACCTCGAGCGCGCCGAGTACACCCCCGTCACCGTCATCATCGTCCTCTCGGTCCAGTCCTCGACCGGGCGGCGCGAGTTCGGCGTCGTCGTCGATGGCGTCTCCGACGTCGTCGATATCAATACCTCGGACATCAAGGACGCCCCCGACCTCGGCTCCTCCTCCAACACCGAGTTCATCACCGGCCTCGCCCACGTCGCCGATCGCATGGTCATCATCCTCGACATCGATCGGCTCATCGGCGGCATCGCCATCGATACCAGCCCCATGCTCGTCGCTTAGAGGAGTAGTTCTTCGGCGGGTGCGCGCAAGTTGTAGTGAGAGCTCATCGAGTGGCCGTAGGCACCAGCGGTGGTGATGATGAGTACGTCCCCCTCGCGGGTCGGGGGCAGCATGCGATCGTGGCCGAGAACGTCCGCGCTTTCGCAGATGGGCCCGACGACGTTAACGAGTTCGGTGCAGGGTTCACCGAGACGCGTGAGATTGAAAATCTCGTGATAGGCGCCGTAGAGCGCCGGACGCAGCAGCGAGTTCATGCCGGTGGCGACACCCACATACACGACGCCCCCCTTGCGCTTGATCTGGGTGACGCGCGCAAGCAAGACCCCGGACTCGGCGACGAGGTAACGACCGGGCTCGAGTAGCAGGCTCAACTTCGGGTTAGCGGCCGCGATCTTCGTGAGCGCGGCATCGAGTGCACCGAGGTCGATCGGGGGCTTCCCTAATCGATCAGGAACGCCGAGACCTCCGCCGACGTCGATGGTTCGAAGATCCTTGAAGCGACTGCCGAGACTCGTGAGCAGATCGGCGGTCTCGGACCAATTACCCACATCGAAGATGCCGCTGCCACTGTGGGCATGCAGTCCGACCACCCGCGCACCCGCGGCGGCGGTGAGCTCGGCTGCCCGATCGACATCCTCGAGCGCGATGCCGAATTTCGAATAGGCGCCCGCGGTGCGCACATGCTGATGATGGCCGCGTCCGACTCCGGGATCGATGCGCAGGGTCACTTCGCGGCCGCGGAACAACTCGGGCCAGGTCTCGAGCACGTAGATATTATCGAGGGTCATGCGCACGCCCGCCTCGAGCGCGAACGCATATTCCTCACGCGGCGCAAAGTTCGGCGTGAACAGCACCCGATCGCGGTCGAGTTCCGGCACGGCCGCGAACGCCCGTTCCAGTTCGCCGCGCGACACGCACTCGAGACCCAAGCCCGCGGCCACGACGATCTCGAGCAGCGCCGGATGCGGATTTGCCTTGATCGCGTAATAGGCGCGCGCGATGCTGCGAAGCCCAACCAAGCGTTCCGCAGCCGCCGCGACCGTCGCCCGGTCATACACATACGCCGCATCGCGATCACCGAGCGCCGCGAGCAAGGCGTCGCGCCGTGCGTCCCACCAGGGACGCGCGACCGCCGGCGCCGAGGTCTTCGGACCGAACAGCTGCTCCCAGGTAGGTCCGAGCACGCGGTCGCCGGGTACCGGACGCACCAGCAGCTCGTGTAACTGGTTGACGAGGCGGTCGCCCTGTTCCTCGTCCACGACGAACGTGAAGTTCAGATCGTTAGCGGCCTGACTCACGAGGTACACCTTGAGTTCTTCAAACAACTCGAAGGCGGGCCCAAGCTGGTGCAGGATGCCGCGAATGTGGCGTCCCACCAGCGACACCGAGGCGCAGGGCCCGATCAACTGCACGCGGCACAGGCGCGTGAGATCCGCCACCAGATTCTCGAGCACCTGGGCGTCGAGCGAATTTGCCTGTGGATCGAGCGAGACCGTCACGTTGGTCTCGGACGTCGAGACGAGATCGACTGAAATGCCGTGGCTCTTGAAGACCTGGAAGGCGTCGGCGAGAAACCCGACCTGGTGCCACATGCCAGGGCTATCGAGCGAGACGAGCGTAATGCCCTTCTTGAGACACACCGCCTTGACCTGCGCGCCGCTACCACCGCCGCTGTCACTCAGCAGCGTCCCCTCCAGGTCGGGAGTTTGCGTCGCGTACACATAGAGCGGGATACGGTACTGACGGGCGGGCAGGATGCAGCGTGGGTGCAGAACTTTGGCCCCGGCCGTCGCAATTTCCTGGGCCTCGTCGTAGTGCAGCTCCCGTAACAGACGCGCGGTGGGCGTCGAACGCGGATTGGCGCTGAACATGCCCGGCACATCGGTCCAGATCTCGAGCCGCGCGGCGCTCAGTTTGGCGGCGAGATAGGCCGCGGAGGTGTCGGAACCTCCGCGGCCGAGGAGCACCGTGTTACCCGCGTCATCGCTCGCGATGAATCCCTGGGTGAGCACTACGGGCGTGAGCGACGCGAGGCGCTCCTGAAGCGCGGTATCGGGCGCAAAGCGACAGGTCGCGGAGAGGAGGCTTGCGCGTGCGGAGGCGCTGTCGCGTTCCTCGGCACGCAGCATGGTGCGAGCATCGGCCCAAGTGACCGACACGCCCTGCGCTGCGAGAAAGCGCGCGCCGAGATCTGTCGCCATCAACTCGCCGTGGGCCATCACCCGCGCGCGGGTGCGATCGCTCACCTCGCCGATGAGAGAGATCCCGGCGGCGATCTCCTTCAGATCCGCAAGCATCTCCTCGACCTTGTCGCCGAGCTCCAACCCGAGTTCAGACGCCAGGGCACGATGGCGTTTCTCGATGACCGCCAACGCCACAGTGGGATCGCCGGCGAGTGCGGCGGCGAGTAGTTTCTCCAGCGCGTCGGTGATACCCGTGACGGCGGAGTGCACGATGAGTACGCGCGCACCCGTGGCGAGACGCCGGCGGGCGATCTCAGCGATATTCAGCCAATTGGGGCGGTTCGAGACGCTCGTGCCGCCGAACTTCAGCACGACCCAGGACACCGTCTCACTCCTCGTCGAAAATGTCCTTCAGGTCCTTCTCGAGTTTTCGGTCGGCAAGGACCTCCTCGAGACGGCTCCACGCGGCCTTACCGCGTTTACCCGGCTGGTTACGGACGCGGCGATCGACACGGTCGAGGATTCGGTCGTAATCGGTCTGGTCTTCGGCTTCCGCCAGAAATTCCTCATCCAGATCGAAGTTCTCGTTATCGCGCTCGGACATCGGTTTAGGGCTAAATATCTCTAGATATCAACAAGATAACGCGGCGCAACGTCAGTTGCGCGGCAGCGACTATAACGAATCTGGCCCCGGGATCAACCCCGCTGTCCAACAACCGGCGCAACTCGCTCGCGGACCACGACCGGCGCACCCCGATTTAGGCCCAGTTCCTCGGCCGCGCTGCGCTCGGCACAGGCGAGTTCCAGCACGTCGAAGGAATTGACGAGGGCGAGTGTTTGACCGGGCCGTACATCGCCATAGGTGCGATGCAGATCGAGCACATGATTCCCTGCATGCACCTGGGGGGCGCGGAAATCATGCAGCATTCAGGCGTCAATATTCGTGATCAGGTTGCCAAAGTGATCGATCGTGACGACTTGTCCGCTGATGGCCCCGACTTCTACCGTCGGCTCGTCAAGCCAGGCCGGGACCAGGGTCGTGATGCGCGGGCCCAGTTCCTCCGCCCGGCAGCGCCAGGCGGCGAGTTCCGCCGCGAGCGGCGCAAAGATATCCCGGCCATGAAAAGTCGCACTCGCCCGGAATATCCCGAGCCGCTGCAGCGCCGCGCGATCGATACGAAATATGTCCACAGCGCGGATCGCCGCGACCACCGGAGCCAGCAGGCCATTATCGGGCGCGAGGAACACCTGCTCACGGCCGCTGACCGCGATCAGATCGCGCGCCGTGCCCACGCCCGGATCCACCACCGCGACGTGCACCGTGCCGGCAGGAAAATACTCGAACGACCGAGAGAGCCAAAAACCGGCCTCGGCCGGCCAGTGGGGCACGATCTCGTGAGTGAGATCGACGACTCTTACCTCCGGAAAGCGGCCGAGCAGGCGTCCCTTCATCACGCCGACGAACGGATCTCGAGTCCCGAAATCCGTGGTGAGGGTGACGATGCGAGACGGAATCCAGATCATGACGTTTCCCGCTGCCAAACGATTCGGTGCACACGTTCACGGCTACCGGTCGTTTCGCGGGCGATGAGGTGCAGTTCGCCATCGCAGATCTGCGCCTCTCGACGTTGCGTGGTTCCGATGAGGACCGGGTTCAGCGAGAACCGGATCTCATGGATCACGGTCACACCCTCGATGCGCCAGCGGCCACCGTACGACAGGTACTCCGCGAACGCCGCCGCCCGCGACTCGAGCGAGGCAGACCGCGGACTCGCTGCGGACAAGGCAGTCCGTCGCCCCTCGTGCATGGTCGCGGTCATCCAGCCATCGGCGCCGTAGAGGAGCAGCCCCTCGGCGTCCTCGCCAAACGGCAGCTCCGCAGCGCGTCCCGAACCATATTCGACACTCCAGCGGCGCAGACGCCATCCGCCGAGCAATTGCTCGCGCTCAATGTGCATGTCACATTCTAACCATGATCATCCCGCCGGCTTTTCGCCTCGATGGCCGCACCGCGCTCGTGACCGGTGCCTCGAGCGGAATCGGTGCGGCGATCGCACTCGGCTTCGCGGCCGCCGGCGCGGCGGTCGCGCTCGCGGCGCGGCGCGAGGATCGGGTGGGCGAACTCGCCGCGCGCATCACGGCCGGTGGCGGACGGGCGCTGGCAGTGCAGCTGGACGTCACCGATCGCGCGAGCGTTGCACGCGCTTACGACAGCGCTGAGGCCGCGTTCGGCAGGGTTGCCATCATCGTCAACAATGCCGGCATCGCTGAGCCCAAGCGCTTCCTCGCGACGTCCGACGAGAGTCTGGCGCGTGTGATGCAAACCAACTTCTTCGGTGCCTGGCATGTCGCGCAGGAAGGCATTGCACGCCTGGCGGCGGCCAAAGCGCCGGGAAGCGTCATCAATATCGCCTCGATCCTCGGCCTCGGGTCGGCCATCGGGTATGCGAGCTACGCGGCCTCGAAGGGCGCGCTGGTACAGCTCACCCGCACCCTGGCGCTCGAACACGTTCGCCACGGAGTCCGAGTCAACGCCCTCGCCCCGGGCTGGATCCAATCGGAGATGACCGCCGCCTACTTCGCCACCGAGGCGGGTCGCGCGCACATCGCGCGCATGCCACCCCAGCGGGTCGGCGAAGCGTCGGAACTGGTGGGCCCAGCGCTGCTGCTCGCGAGCGATGCCGGCTCCTACGTGAACGGTGTGGTGCTCCCCGTCGACGGCGGCCACACCGTCGCGCTCGTCTAAGGCGCCGTCGCGGCCGTGGCGCCCGTCGCTGCGGTCGCTGACGTGGCGCCCGTCGCTGCCGTGGCGTCGGTCGCTGCCGCCTGCTCGGGGGTCATGTCGGCCTGGATGCCGATGAGGACCGGCATGCCGCGGGCGGCCTTGAGTTCGGCCAAGGCCACATCCCAGTTGATGGCGGCGGTGGTCGAGCCGAGCACCGTGTCGAGCTGGTGAGCGAACTCGTTGGCGTCGGGCTCGTAGGATTGACCCTCGGAATTGACCGGCGGATGAATCTCCGCGTAGAGGCGGCCATCCACCCAGGCGATCTTGATGGGCTCATTGATCAGGGTCACCGGGGTGCCGACCGGCACCACCGCGAAGAGCGACTGGATGTCCTCGGGATACAGACGCAGGCAACCGTGGGTCACCGCCATGCCGACGGCGAGCGGGTTATTGGTGCCATGGATGAGATAGCTGCCACCCGGAATACCGAGGCGCATCGCGAACGCGCCCAGCGGATTATCGGGACCGGGCGGCACCACGGCAGGCAACGGGTCGTGATTCGCAAGGTGCTCGGCCCGAACCGACTCCGGCGGATACCAGGGTGGATCTTTGATCTTCTGCACAATCTTGGTGGTGCCCATCGGGGTCCGCCAGTCCATCTTTCCCACGCTCACCGGAAAGGTGATCACGATGGCCTTCTGGCCTTTGGCTCGCTTGGGGAAGTAATACAGCCGGTGCTCCGGCAGGTTCACCACGATCCCCACCCGCGGTCCCGGCGGCAGGATTCGCTCGCCGGGGACGAGGATCTTCGTCCCCGCCCCGGGCAGCCACGGATCGACGCCGGGGTTGACCCTTACCATCTCCTCGAACCCAAGGCCGAAGCGGCGCGCCAGATCGGACAGCGTGTCCTCGTAGACGGCCTGAATAGTCTGGTTCGATCCGAGCAAGGTGTCGCCGTTGTCCGGCAACTCGTAAATGGCCGCCGGAGCGACGCCCTGAGAGGCGACCCACAGTGCGGCCGTCAGGCTGGCCAACAGTAAAGGCTTCCTCATTATGTCCGTCATTTTGAGCAATTTCCGGTCCAGGTCAGATGGCCCTATCATGGGGTCGTGATCATAAAGCAAGCGCGACTGTCGCTCGGTGCCTGCCTTACGCTCGCGCTGCTCACAGTGCTCGGCGTGCTGTTGTTCGGCATGAACCTCGCCCGCCAGAGTACCCGTGAGACGGCGCTGCTCGTGAGCCGCGTGCAGAGCCGTTTCGAGCCCGTGCTGCAGATGTCGCACGCGCTGGAGGAAGCGTTTCGCGGCTTCGATCGAGCCGTGATCGGGCTATCGCGCAACGCCTCCGAGACCGACCGGGCGCAGTTCGACGCGAGTGCCGCGCGCTTTGTCACCGTTCTCGACGACTACTCGCGACTCGCGCCGCTCAACGCCGAGATCCCCGCTAGCGACCTGCCGCTGAGACTGCGCGATTTTCATCGCCAGGGGCTGCTCGTCGGCGAGTTGTTCGAGCACCGCGCGACGACGATTCGTCGCACCCTGACGGCCCTCGATGCCATCAGCGCGCGCGCTGCAAGCGCCGGCGGCGCGGGACTCGAGACCGTCAACGACCAGGTGTTCGCCCGCCGCTCGCTCGCGGAACTGTCGCATGCGTCGACCGCATTGCGGGCGAGCGTGACCGCTCTGTTCGCTGCGCCCTCTCCGGCGGCGGAACGCGCGGCTGCCATCGACGCGGCCGCCTTCGCCGCGGTAATGAGCGCGCACTCGGCCGAATTCCAACGTTCACCCGGTAGCGCCTGGCTCGAACTCGTCCGCGCCGACGCAGGCACGGCGCTACGCGGGAAGGAACAGTTTCTCGCCATCGAGCGGCAGATCGCGGCCGAGCGCGCGACTTTCGGCGCATCCTCGGCCGAGCTGCAGCAGCGGCTCGAGACGGACCTGCAACGCCCTGCCTGGGAAGGGCTGACCGAGGCAGCAGGCCGGGCCCGGATTACCGCGGAGAAGGCCGAGGCGCATCTACAGCGCGTGGCGCTGTCGGTGCTGTCGGTTCTCGTGGTCGTGGCCGCCCTGATCGCGTACGGAATCATCGGACCCGCCCGTCGCCTGCTCGAAGGAACACGGCTGCTTGCCGCCGGCGCGCTCGACGCGCGGGTGCCGCGCGGCGGCGTGCGCGAACTCGATGCGCTGGCCGTCTCGTTCAACGACATGGCCGAGGCCCTGGACACGACCCGCAAGGCACTGCACGACGAGCGCGCGATTCTGGAGCAACGGGTCCTCGAGCGAACAGCACAGCTCAGCCATCTTGCGAACCACGATCCACTCACTGACCTCCCCAACCGCCGCGAGCTCCACGCGCACCTCGGCCGGGTGATCGCGACGGCCCAGTCAGAGCGATCTGGCTGCGCAGTGTTTTATATCGACGTCGACAACTTCAAGAACATCAATGACAGCCTCGGCCATGAATTCGGCGATCGCTTACTGCGTGAAGTCGGCGTCCGGCTGCATTCCGCGATAGGCCATGGTGGGTTTCTGGCGCGTCTCGGCGGGGACGAGTTCACGATCGTGATCGAGCGCATCGGCTCACAGGCGGCCGCGGAGGAACGGGCGCGCGAGATCATCCGCGCGTTCCATCAACCGGTCTGGGTGGGGGCGCGGGAGCTTCTGGTGCGGCTCAGTGTCGGCATCGCGCTCTGCCCGGAGCATGGCGAGACCACGGCGGCGTTGCTGCGTGCGGCCGATTCGGCGCTGTTCCAAGCCAAGGAACGCGGTCGCAACGGCTTCTGCGTCTATGAGCCGGAACTTCTGGCCGCCGCGTCACATCGCTTCCACACCGAGCAGGGGCTACGCCGCGCGCTCGAGAACGACGACTTCCTGTTGCACTATCAGCCCGAAGTGTCGCTGCTCGATGGCAGGACCACGGTGATCGAAGCGCTGCTGCGCTGGTGTCAACCGGATGGGCGGATCGTCGCGGCGGCCGAATTCGTGGAGATTGCCGAGCGTTCGGGCCTCATTCTGGAACTGAGCGATTGGGTACTGCGGCGGTCGGTCGAGACGGTGCGGGAGCTGCGCCAAGGCGTGTGGCCGACGGCCAGGGTCGCGGTCAATGTGTCGCCGCAACAATTCCTGACGGGCAGCTTCGTCCGATCGGTGGAACGAGTGCTGCGGGAATTACAGATGCCGAGCGACTGCCTGGAGATAGAGCTGACCGAAACCGCTCTGCAGACGGGCAAGCTAGCCGTCGATGCGCTGCACGAGCTGCGACGACTCGGCGTCGCGGTGGCGCTCGACGATTTCGGTGCCGGCTACTCCTCGCTGAAGTCGATCAACGATTTGCCCCTCACACGGGTCAAGCTCGACCGCGGCCTCATGAAGGACGTGGATGTGAACCCGACGTCCGCCGCGATCGCGCACTCCATCATCCGCTTGTGCCGCAGCCTCGGACTCACGGTGACCACTGAGGGCATCGAGCGATCCGCACAGCTCGATTTTCTGGCCGGGTGTGGCGAAGTCCAGGTCCAGGGCTATCTCATCGGCCCACCGAGTTCCGCGGAGGAACTCGCGACGACCTGGAAGTTCTCGCCCACTCCGGCGCCCCAAGGACTAACGGTGACGCAGCTACGTCCCCGGGCGCGCGACAAGTCCTAAGCGACTGCTAGGCGACTGCGGACGCGAGGCTCGCCTGCAGCAGCCGTACACGCTTGCGCTGCATGCGCAGCTCGTGCTCGATTTCGGCCAGGCGGCGATGGATAGCCAGCTTCTTCTCGGCATACCACTGGTCCTTGACGCGGGCCCATTCGGAGACCATCGCGACAAAGGCATCGTACTCAGCGGTGACGCGGGCGCGTAGCTCCCCGACCTTCGCAGGAAGGTGCGGCCGGTTTGCCAGCGACTCGAGTCGCGCTTCGGCGCGACGGAACTGCATCGCGAGGAGGGATCGCTGGATCTGGAAATCCGGCGTGCGCTTCAGATTCTTCGCCAGACCCACGCTCGCGAATATCGCGACCATCCACTTGGTCGGATCCCACTGGTACCAGCGGATTCCATTGCGGTAGTCATGGGCGAAGATGTGATGGAAGTTGTGGTAGCCCTCGCCGTGCGTGAACAGCGCCAGCACCGGGTTGTCGCGCGCCGAATTCTCGTCGGTGTACGGCCGGCTGCCCCACATGTGGGCGAGCGAGTTGATGAAGAACGTGAAGTGGTGGCTCAGCACCAGCCGCAGCACCCCGGCCAGGATGAAGGTGCCGAGGATGTCCCCGATCATCCAACCGACGAGGATCGGCAGGCCGAAATTGGTCAGCAGCACCAGCTTCACGTAGTGGCGGTGCTGGAACCGCACGATCGGATCCTTCTCGAGATCCTTGACGTTCACGAGGTCGGTCTTGCCGCTCGGATACTCGCGCAGCATCCAGCCGATGTGCGAGAACCAGAAGCCGCGGGTCGATGCATAGGGATCCTTGTCCACATCATCGACGAAGCGATGGTGCACGCGATGGTTGCTGGCCCAGACGAGAATCGAGTTCTGGATCGCCATGGTGCCGAAGATCATGTACATCAGGCGTACCGACCAATGAGCGTCGTAGGCGCGGTGCGACCAGAGCCGGTGATAACCGCCGGTGATCGACATGCCGTTCGCGAACAGGAATATGACGCACCAGACCCATGAGGCGGCCTTGAATCCCACCGCGAGCCCGTACCAGGGCACGCTCACCACCGCCACGAGTGCGGTAAGCGCAAAGATCAGGCTGTTGGTCACGATCAGACGAGGACGGGATTCCATTTAGGCAGTTACTCGTTGGCAGACGGGTGAAACGCGCTCGCGATTTTACCTGAGTCGGGAGCGCGAATCCCGGACTTCAAGTGCTTTCTCAGACGACGATTCTGCGCCACGGATTATGCGACACCGATGGCCCCGGCGGCGGCCAGCGCGTCGATCTCGGCCGGAGCGAGCCCCAGCCCGCGCAGGACCTCGGAGGTGTGCTCACCGGGGGCGGCGAGTATGCCCGTCCCGCCGATGCGTTCGCCGTTCATTTCAACCGGCAGAATCGGCAGTTTCGAACGCCGACCGTCGGGAAGGGTCACCTCCGCAAGGCCGCCGCTCGCGAGCAGATGCGGATCCTCGAACATATCCTCCGGCTTACCGATGGGTGCGAACGGCAGCCCGGTCTTCTCGAGCTTGACGATCAATTCCGCCTTGGTGAACCGCTTGAACAGCGCCCGTACCTCGGGGAGAAGTATGTCGCGCGCCTTGACCCGCTGATTGTTGAGTCGATACGCCTCGTTGGCACCGAGCTCGACCAGCTCAAAGGCCTCGCAGAACTTCTGCCATAGGCCATCGGACACCACACCCACGAACACCTGCTCGCCGTCAGCGGTCTCGAACACGTCGTAAATCGCCCACGCCGAGGTGCGCACGGGCATCGGCTTGGCAGCCTGGCCGGTCACGGCCATCTGGGCCATATGCTGCCCGACGAGATACACCGTGGTTTCAAAGAGGGAACTGCCCACTTTCTGGCCGCGTCCGGTGCGATGCCGCTCCTCGAGTGCCGCGAGGATCGCGATCACCCCGAACATTCCGCCGGTCACATCGATGACCGAGGTCCCGGCCCGCAGCGGACGGCCGGGCGGACCGGTCATATAGGCGAGGCCTCCCATCATCTGCGTGACCTCGTCGAGCGCCACTCGATTCTCATAAGGACCGGCGAGGAATCCCTTCTCAGAACAGTAGATGAGACGCGGATTCTCCTTCGCGACCAACTCGTAGCCGAGTCCGAGCTTGTCCATCGTGCCGCTGCGA
>Ga0116226_10003657_pt1 | contig 13552 bp, 15 predicted proteins | sample S1TSphfallax_FD_89692 | JGI IMG/M metagenome (GOLD analysis project Ga0116226, IMG submission 89692) | Host-associated microbial communities from peat moss isolated from Minnesota, USA - S1T2_Fa - Sphagnum fallax MG | ecosystem: Host-associated > Plants > Peat moss > Unclassified | place: USA...
GCGTGTACTTAAGCCTATAACCCTACCAAGATGTCTTTCAATACCCGTTCAACGTTGGCGATAGTCAGGGTTGAATCGATCACACGAAAACGTTGCGAGAATTGCGCTGCGCGGCGCAGATATTCAGCGCGTGTGGCAGCGAAAAAATCTTCCTTTTCCTGCTCGAACTTATCCAGCGTACGCGTTGCATCCAGCCGCGCACGCGCCACTTCCAGCGGCACGTCGAACAGGAGGGTCAAATCCGGTTGCAGATGCGGATGCACCCATTGCTCCAACACATCCAGCTTTTCAAGCGACAATTTGCGGCCACCGCCTTGATAGGCAAAGGTGGCATCGGTAAAGCGGTCAGTGATCACATAATCCCCACGCGCCAGCGCTGGTTCGATGACTTGCGCAATATGCTCGCGCCGCGCTGCAAACATCAGCATCGCTTCGGTTTCGAGATGCATCTTTTCATGCAGCAGCAATTCGCGCAGCTTTTCACCAAGTGGCGTGCCTCCCGGTTCGCGCGTCGTAACCACATTGTGGCCGTGCGATTTCAGCCAATCGGCGACGTAGGCAATATGGGTTGACTTACCTGCCCCGTCAATCCCTTCAAAGCTGATGAATTTTCCTCTTTGCATGGTCACTTATTCAATGCTGATTGATACTAATTAATGCCGATAACTTAACGCTGATAACGATTCACGGCCTGGTTATGGTCGTCGAGATTATCCGAAAACTGGCTGGTGCCATCGTTACGCGATACAAAATACAAGGCATCGGTCTTGGCTGGATTCATCGCGGCAGACAATGACGCCTCACCCGGCAACGCAATCGGCGTCGGCGGCAAGCCAACACGTGTATAGGTGTTATATGGCGTATCGGTCTGCAAGTCCTTCTTGTGGATTTGCCCCTGATATTTATCTCCCATGCCATAGATCACGGAAGGATCGGTCTGCAACATCATGCCGCGGTTCAAGCGATTAACGAATACGCCTGCGATCTTGGAGCGTTCGGACTTTTTACCAGTTTCCTTTTCGACGATGGATGCCATGATCAGCGCATCGTACGGCGTCTTGAATGGTAAGGTTGGATCACGTTTGGCCCAATCCTCGTTCAAATGCTTCAACATCTGCGCATTGGCTTGCTTGTAGATTTGCAGATCGCTCGCGCCTTTGGCAAATAAATAGGTGTCAGGGAAAAACAGCCCTTCCGCAGCTTTATAGTCCGACGCAATCTTTTCCAGCAATTCCTTGTCCGACCATTGCATGGTTTCATGTTTCAAGGCGGGATGTGCCGCAATCGCAGCGCGCATTTGGGCGAAAGTCCAACCTTCGATGATGATCAGCGATTCCTGCGCAAATTCGCCGCGCACCAATTGCTCGACCAGATACAGTGGCGTGGTTCCGCCCTTCAAATCATAACTACCCGCCTTCAGCTTGGACGCCTTACCCGTCAAACGAGCCAGCCACGCCAACAGCGAGGGATTGACCGGCACACCGGCATTGGTGATCTGCTGCATCGTACCGCGTACGGAGCTACCAGCCTCGATGGTAAACGGGATGGTCGGCTGCCCACTTTCCGTGATCGGTTGCTGGGCCCAGAACACAAACGCGCCAGCGGCGAGTATCGCGAGAATGACGATTGAAGCAAAAAGTTTGTTTATCAAAGCGTTTTCCGAAAGCTGTCTTTTTTGCGAAGTCCGGCGTCTTTTTCGCGACACCACTATAATCGACCCATAATGATAATAGTTTATTGATGACTTCTACGTATTTATGACTGATTTATTGCTTGAATGGCAGCAATTTCTTACGAAACAGGGCGCCACATTTACAGACGAGCCGATAGCACAGCTCACAGGTTTCAACGGACAAGAGGCCAATTCCGTGCCGCCCAGCGATTATATTACGGTGCTGCATGACTTTGGCTTGATCGCCTGGAATGGCGAGGATGCTGCGAGTTTCCTGCACAACCAGCTGACCAACGACATCGAAAAACTTGGTGTTGGCCATGCTCGCCTGGCCGGTTATTGCTCGCCCAAGGGGCGTCTGCTGGCAACGATGACGACGTGGCGCAAAGACGGCGACATCGTGTTGCAACTGCCACGCCAATTACAGGCCGCAATACAAAAGCGCCTGCAAATGTTCGTGCTGCGCGCAAAAGCAAAGGCACGCGATGCCAGCGGCGAATGGATTGTGCTTGGCTTGGCGGGTAACGCAGCTACCAAGACTTTACAGACATGGTTCCCACAGTTACCGCAAGCTACTTTCGACAAGGTCGATAGCGACGCAGGCGTCTTGATTCGCATCCCCAACGGTAGCACTGATAACGATGCCATCCCACGCTATCAATGGATTACCACTCCGGCATTCGCGCAGGAGGCATGGCCGCAACTGACGCAATCGTTGACTCCAGTCGGCCCGCAAGCATGGCGATTGGCTGACATACGCTCAGGTTTGCCGACAGTGACGCAAGCAACACAAGAACAGTTCGTACCTCAAATGATCAATTTCGAGTTGATCGGTGGCGTCAATTTCAAGAAAGGTTGTTACCCGGGTCAGGAAATCGTCGCACGTAGCCAATATCTCGGCAAGTTGAAGCGCCGCATGTTGCTGGCTACGGTCGATAGCATAGACGTAGCAGCAGGCATGGAAGTATTCGCAGCGAACGATCCCGATCAGCCATGCGGCATGATCGTCAATGCTGAACGCAACAATGGCAAGAGCGAATGTCTCGTCGAGATCAAGGTTGCGGCAACAGAGAACAGCAGCGTGCATCTCGGTTCAGCACAGGGAGCTGCGCTGCAATTCAAACCCCTGCCTTACGCATTGCCTGACCCAGCATGATGAGCAATGCGACTACATCCGGTATGGCATCGATCTTGCAAGCGATACCGGATCGGACTGACTACTATGTGTACTACCGTGTGCGTGTGGAAAACGCCGCACAGTTGCTGCAAAACGTGTGTGCAATGCAAAAACGTTTGTTGCAGTATCATGGGATTGTCGGTTCGTTGAAACGTCGGCCGCAATTACGCGATGGCATGCATACCTGGATGGAGGTCTATCCCGGTGCGCCAAATGATTTCGATGCAGTGCTTGCCGCCGAGGTGCTACAAGCAGGTTTGACAAATTGGATAGATGGCGAACGCCATGTTGAACATTTTTGGGATCTCAACTCATGTGCCTGATCGTTTTTGCATGGCAGGTAATACCTGAAATCCCGCTCGTGCTGGCAGGCAATCGCGACGAGTTTTTTAAGCGTGCAACTACGTCCGCCGACTGGTGGGAAGATCATCCGCAGGTATATGCGGGGCGCGACCTTGAAGGTGGCGGCACATGGCTAGGCATTACGCGCGAAGGCCGCTTTGCTGCACTGACCAACATCCGCGCCCCATCCGAAAAACGAAGCGACGCACGTTCTCGCGGTTTGTTGGTATCCGAATTCCTGACCAGTTGCGACACGCCGGAAGAGTACATCAATAAATTGAAGAGCGATCCTGATCGCGACCAATACAATGGCTACAACCTGATCGTCGGTACGCCGCAGAAGATGGTCTGGTTCAATAATCGCGATGATCAGGATGAACGCAACGGCAAACCGCTGACACCTGGCATCTACGGTTTGTCCAACGATGCGCTCGACACACCATGGCCGAAGGTGGTGCGCACCAAGGCGCAATTCGCCAGCCTGCTCTGCCTTGGTGCACCACGTGATGCCTATTTCGAGATGTTGTCCGATACCACGCGCGCGCCCGATTGCCGCTTACCCAAGACCGGTGTTGAACTTGAATGGGAGCGCTTGCTGTCGGCAGTCTGCATCAAGTCACCGACTTACGGGACACGCTCATCAAGTGTTGTACAGGTATTCACAAATCGCGAACCTGTACTTCTGGAGCACCAGATCGATGCAGACAATCACGTGACCATTGCCGAAAGTACGTCTTCACGACCAAACAAATGCACAGGCAGTCGCCCATGCAGCGGTGAAAGCGCCCCTCAGAATTAAGCTTTCAATACCTTTTGCATCGCAACGTGAGGAATTCCCGCTTCGACGAATGGATGGCCATCACGCACAAAGCCGTGGCGTAGATAAAACTTCTCGGCACTGGCTTGTGCGTTCAACTTGACGATGGCATCGCCGCGCTCCGCGGCTGCATTGACCAAGGCCTCGAGCAGTTTACCGCCGACACCAAAGCTGCGCGCATTCTTCTTTACCGCCATGCGGCCAATATGGCCGTCAGGCAGAAGACGCCCTGTTCCCAGGGTTTCCCCCTTCTCATCATAGGCAAGCGCATGCAGGCAGACTGCATCCATGTCGTCCCATTCAAGTTGCGCTGGAATGTTTTGTTCGATCACGAATACGGCATAGCGTATCGCCTGTGCAGACGCTTGTTGTTCAGACCAAGGGCCGATTTTGACTTCGATGTTCATAGGCTGGCAGGAGTGAGTTTTTCAACAGCTGTTATTGTCGCACGCCAAGCGTACGGAATGGAAACCGACTTGCGCTGTTCCGTGTTGGCGTATACATAGATCAACTCACCGGCGATCAAATGCTGGTCGCGCAGATAGATTTCCATCACGAAGCGCATGGACGATCGTCCAAAACCGGCGCAGCGCACGCCGATTTCCAGTTCGTCGTCAAAACGGGCAGGGGCGAAATATTCGATAGTCGATTTGCGTGCAAATAGTTCATGTCCGTCACTCGCCTGTGCCACCACATTCGGCAAGCCAGTATTGCGCCAATATTCAGTGAAGGCCACATCAAAATAATTCAGATAATGGCCATTGAATACGATGGCCTGCATATCGACTTCCGACCATCGCACACGTAGAGGATGAAAGAAGGCAAAATCTTCACGTGCCATGATTATCTTTATTCAGACAAGAAACCGCGAATTGCGCGATTGATCGTATCCGGTTGCTCGTGAATGATCCAGTGCGATGCCTCTTCGATACGCTGGATTCGCAAATCAGCAACCAGCTCATCAAGGCCATGCAACAAACTGGCAGGCAAAGCGATATCGGACATACCCCAGATGACCAGTGTCGGCACCTTCGTAAAATAATCCTTGGCCTGCATCTCATCGACGCGCGGGCCAGGGTGATCTTTGGTTGGCGGATGTAACGGCGAGGCACGATAATAACTTACACCACCCAGCAAACCACGTGCCCAGCATGCGTGATAGCGCTGCCGGACCTCGTCGTTATACCACTTCGCAGGTTTCTGACCCATTCCACCAAAAAATCCTTCGATCAGAGCAAAGTCATTTTTTGCCAGTGCCGTTTCAGATCCCTCGGTGCGTAGCCAATTCATGTACTCACTCGCCTTCTGTTGCTGCTTGTCGTGCGCCAATGCACGTGCAAACAGATACGGATGCGGCGAGTTGATGATGACCAGCTTTTGCACCAGCTGCGGCATCGCAATCGCAATATTCCACGCAATTGCACCGCCCCAATCGTGCGCGACGATAATTGCGTCGTCATATCCAAAATGCGCAATCAGCAGTCGCAAGTCGTCCATGATATGGCGTGGCTTGTACGCCGCAGCTTCAGTCGGCATATCCGACAGATTGAAGCCACGTAAATCCTGTGCGACTACGAAATAGTCGCTACCAAATTCTGGTAATTGATCCTTCCACGCATACCAGAACTCGGGAAAGCCGTGTACAAACAGCATCAGCGGCTTGCCGGGCTCTCCCGCGCTGGCGTAATGCAAGCGCGTACCGTTAGATAGTGTGACGAACTGATTCTCGCGTATAGCAGCGTTCATGCGCTCTCCTCGCTATGGAATTAGCCTTTCAATACCGATTTCAGTTTTTCACGAATGTGTGGCGCTGCTTTGTAAGGATCACCCGGATTATGTTGATTGATAATATCTTCCATGCGATCACGGACATTGCCCAAGGCTTCTGGGTGCGAGTAGATGTAGAACTGGCCTTCGCGTATCGCATCGAAAGTGCGTTGCGCGACTTCCGCCGCTGTCACTTTGCCAGAACTGACAGCTTTATCTGACATCACCTGCGCTGCGCGTTGGCTTGCAGTCGGTGCCGCTGTGTTTTGCATATCCCCGGGGCGATTGCGATGCGATTGAGAAATGCCGGTCGGCACAAAGTAAGGACACAGCACCGAAGCGCCGATAGGCGCATCAACCAAACTCAAATCCTGATACAAGGATTCCGACAGCGACACCACTGCATGCTTGGAGACGTTATAGACACCCATGGTCGGTGCATTCAACAACCCGGCCATCGATGCCGTATTGACGATGTGACCTTGGTATCCATCCTCGCGCTTTGCACATTCCAGCATCAACGGCGTAAAGATACGCACACCATGGATCACGCCCCAAAGGTTCACACCCAGCACCCATTCCCAATCGGCTTGGGAATTTTCCCAGATCAAGCCACCCGAACCGACGCCTGCATTATTGAATACCAGATGCACCGCGCCGAATTTTTCCATTGTTGCATCAGCCAACGCCTGCACCTGCTCGGCCTTGCTGACGTCGCAGCGCATCGCCAATACCGGCACACCTTGCGCCTCGAATTCCGCGCGCACTTTATCCAACGCGTCCTGCTGCACATCAGCCAGCACCAACTTCATGCCGAGCCTGGCACTGATAAGCGCAAATTCGTGGCCGAATCCGCTCGCACCGCCCGTGATGACGGCGACTTTGTCTTTGAAGTTTTTCATGCGTCTCCTGATTTTTTTAATTGAAATCCCATGCGCGGGAAATGAACCACAACCTCTCCCGCTCTTTCATCAATGCGTTTGATTGCATACTCGGTTGCATCGGCAAAAATCAATTCGCCCTCGACAGGATCAAGGCCGTAGTCGCTCGGCGTAATCGTCACGACTTCACCAAGATGCGCCGCATATAACTCGTCGGACTTACGTCCGGCAAATCCGGCGGACTGACTTTCCTTCGCAATTTGCACAGCGTAGCCAGAATCCAGTTTTTCCGATGTTCCATGGCCGATTGCAGTCATGCGCGCATGCCACGCCTGCAACTTCGGCTTGTCGGCAAATATCTCTGTGAGTTTCGCCACATCATGCACAAACCAGACGCCGTGATATGTGGAAAAGTCAGCGATGCTGGCAACAGGACCAAACAGATAATCCCGACCATCGCTCAACATATGCTCAATGCGATTCAACATCTCATGAAACTGACCGATAGCCTGTGGCAAACCCATGCGAGGAATCACTCCTCGGAATTTGGCTCGATCGGCAGCAAATACCTGCATCTGCTCTGGGGATGCACCTTTGAAAATATTGGCGACGCCTGTTGGTTGAAAGCAGTACGGGATAACCGTCCAGAAGAAAGTGGAATCAGCCCATTGCGCGAGGATTTTGGACGCACCTGCGATGTCAGCAGGGTACAGCGAAAGCGATGGCTGCAAGCGTTCAAGCACGTCAGCAATCAGTGCAGTATCGCAGTAGATATCAGCGCCGATTTGCATGACGGGCGTACGACGATATCCACCTGTCAGTGCAGTCACATCCGGCTTGGGCATCACACTCGGGATATCTACGGATTTCCAGGCCAGCTTTTTAAAACCCAGCATTAGTCGCGCTTTTTCAGAGAACGGCGAATTCTGGTAGTGGTGCAAAATAATGTCAGACATCCTTGCTCCTCGTTTGCGGCGTCGCGCATCAATGCGCAACACCCATCGTGAGAACTACATCTTCACTAACTGCTTGCCGAAATTCTTGCCCTTCAATAAGCCCATAAAGGCATCAGGTGCAGCAGGCAATCCCTGAGCGATAGATTCACGGAATTTCAGCTTGCCACTCGCAACCAGGCTACCCAATTCGGTCAAGCCTTGTGGCCACAATTCCATATGCTCGGAAACGATGAAACCACGCATCGACAAGCGCATTGTGAGGAACTGACGCACATTTTGCAAAGACAGTGATTCGCCGTTATAACCAGAAATCAAGCCGCACAATGCGATGCGACCAAACGGATTCATACGCTCCAATACCGCATCAAACACTTCACCGCCGACATTTTCAAACAATGCATCGACACCATCTGGCGTCGCGGCAGCCAGATCCGCAGCGAGGTTACCCGCCTTGTAATCAACGCAAGCGTTGAAGCCCAATTCGTTGACGACATAGGCGCATTTATCCGGCCCACCAGCAATGCCTACCGCACGGCATCCACGCAGCTTCGCCAATTGGCCTACCACACTGCCTACAGCGCCGCTCGCAGCCGATACCACGACTGTCTCGCCAGGCTTGGCTTGCATGATTTGCGTCAAGCCGTACCATGCCGTCATACCGGGCATGCCGACCGACCCCAGATATGCCGACAAAGGGATATGCGAGGTATCGACCTTGCGCAGCAGCACACCGTCGGACACCCCCATCTCCGCCCAGCCGAGCATGCCGACCACCTTATCGCCAACCGCAAACTTGCTGTTCTTCGACTCGACCACTTCGCCAGCAGTGCCGCCTATCATCACCTGATTCAACGGCTGCGGGTCTGCATAGCTCTTGCGCTCTTCCATGCGCCCACGCATATATGGATCGAGCGACAGAAAGTGATTTCGCACCAGCACTTCGCCATCTTTCAGCGTCGGCACCGGTACGCTTTCAAGTCGAAAATTATCTGCCTTGACTTCACCTTGCGGGCGCGATGCCAGCACTATGCGTTGAAATTGCGTCATGGTATTTCCTTCCGATTCAGTCGAAACAAGCTGCGACAGCAGCTGTCATTCGTGCTCCAGTTTCTTCGCGACGTCGAGACGCTTCAGATACTTGAACGTTCCCATCGCCTTCGCCACCAGCTTGTCGCCATTCCAAGCTTCGCCTTCGCAGAAACACATCGTCGTCGAACGATGAAACGCCTTACCTTTGGCGACAATACGCCCACCCGCTTGACCGCCTGGCTGCATAAAACTCGTCTTCATTTCGACAGTGACGCCGCCACGCGCATCCGGGTCAAGCGAACGCCCCGCCATCGACATCACGACATCGAGCAAAGTCATGATCACGCCACCGTGCGCAACCTGCCAGCTATTCAGATGGCGAGTCGCCAGGTCAAGCGCAACTTGCGCCTCGCCATTGCCCATGCCGAGAAATTCAACGCCAAGGTCGTTCAGAAATGGAATCTCGACCGGGAAAGTTTGTTTCTGTTGCGTCATACTGCCGACACGCCTCCATCTACCGCCAAAATCTGGCCGGTGATATGTTTGCCAGCATCGGACGAGAACAACAGCGCTGCTCCCTTCAAATCTTCATCATCACCGATACGTTGTAAGGGCGCATGGCTTGCCAAGGTATCGCGACCGAAGGTATCCAGCACGCCCTTGGTCATCTTCGATGGGAAGAAACCCGGCGCCAATGCATTGACGGTGATGCCGTATTGGCCCCACTCACCTGCCAGCGCACGTGTGAAATTGACGACAGCACCTTTGGATGTATTGTAGGCAATCGTCTTCATCGTACCCGGTGCATTGCCAGCCAAGCCCGCAATCGATGCGACGTTCACGATGCGTCCATATTCACGCGGAATCATGGATCGCTTGGCAACCGCTTGCGAAATCAGGAAGATGCTGCGCACGTTCAGGTTCATCACCTTGTCCCACGCATCCAACGGATGATCTTCGGCAGGTGCACCCCAGGTTGCGCCAGCGTTGTTGATCAGGATATCGATATGACCAAGGCGATTCATCACCTCATCGACCAACGGGCCGACTGCCGCTTCCTGCGACAGATCAGCAGCAATCGCAGTTGCCGAGATACCGAGCTTCTTCAAATGCGCGACTGCTTCGTCCAGATCAGCCTGCTTACGCGAAGTCAGCACCAGCTTGGCGCCTTGCTCACCCAATGCTTCGGCAATCTGCAAGCCCAAGCCGCGGGAGCCGCCCGTTACTAGCGCAGTTTTTCCGGTCAGATCAAAGAGTTCTTTTGTTGTTCGCATTATGTCTCCAGTTTTCCTGTTTATATGGCGATTATATGTGTGATGTTTTATACGAATTCAGTTAGAACCATGCATCCTGCATATCCAGCGCAGTGGTATCAATACTCTCGAGCAGATCAAGCTGCGGCCCGACCTTGGGTAGTTCCCACAAGAAGAAGTACCGGCATGCCTGCAATTTCCCCTGATAGAAATCCGTATCGTAGCCTTTTCCATTCGCTGCGATCAATGCCTGTTCCAGCCATATCCATGCAACGACGACGTGACCGCAAGCTTCCAGGTATTGTGTGGCATTTGCCAGCGTCTTGTTCAGGTCGCCAGCAGCATACAACTTTTGGGTAACGATAGCGATACGTTGCAATGCTGTGCCAAGCGACTTCGCGTAAGTTTGCAGCGAGGATATCTGCGCCGCTTTGCTTATTGTCTTTTGTATTTCCGCACCTAAGGCTTTGAACAACGCACCATCACGCAAAATCACCTTGCGCCCCAGCAAGTCCAGTCCGTGGATACCATGCGCCCCTTCGTGGATCGGATTCAAGCGGTTATCACGATAGAACTGCTCGACATTGAATTCACGCGTATAGCCGTAACCGCCATGCACCTGTATCGCCAGGCTGTTCGCTTCCAAACACCACTGTGAGGGCCAGGACTTGACTATCGGCGTCAGGATATCGAGCAACATCGTCGCATGTTCACGCACTGCTTCGGTTGCGCCGGTCTTTTCCTCATCAACCAAACGTGCCGCATACATCACCAAGGCCAGACCGCCTTCGACATAAGCCTTTTGCGCAAGCAGCATGCGCTTCACATCGGTATGTTCGATGATAGGTATCTGCGGTTGTGCAGGGTCTTTCGATTGCGGATGACGTCCTTGCGAACGCTCGCGGGCATATTCCAGTGCGTGCAGATAACCGGTATAGCCGAGAGTGACTGCCCCCAAGCCAACACCGATACGCGCCTCGTTCATCATGTGGAACATATAGGACAAACCCTTGTTCGGCTCTCCAACCAGATAACCGATTGCACCAGCCTTGCCTTGCGGCTTGAACTTGCCTTCGCCGAAATTGAGCAGGCAATTCGTCGTACCGCGATGACCCATCTTATGATTCAATCCTGCCAGCACGACGTCATTGCGTTCGCCGATGCTGCCATCAGCATTCACCAGTTTTTTGGGCACGATGAATAGCGAAATACCTTTCACACCGGGAATCAACTTGCCGTCCGGCCCCGGGATTTTCGCCAGTACCAGATGTACGATGTTTTCCGATAGCTCGTGCTCGCCAGCGGAAATCCACATCTTGTTACCGCTTAAGCGATAGCTACCATCAGCCTGCAATTCGGCTTTGGTGGTGATGTCGGACAGACTGGAACCAGCTTGCGGTTCGGACAGGCACATGGTGCCAAAGAAGCGTCCAGCCATCATCGGCTTGACGAAGGTTTCAATCTGCTCCGGCGTACCGTATTGCAGCAGCGTATTGGCGTTACCTATTGTGAGAAAAGTGTAGGACGACGTGCCAACATTGGCTGCGGAGAAGAAAGCAGATGCCGCTTTTTCCAGCGTCGAGGGCAATTGCATGCCGCCCAATTCGTAGTCCTGCCCTGCAGCCATCAAGCCTGCTTTGCTGAACTCATCGAGCGCCGTTTTGACTTCCGGGATGATGTGAACCATCTCGCCATCGAAGTGCGGTTCTTGCTGATCGTTTTTCTTGTTATGCGGCGCATACAAGTCGGTAGCGAGTTGCTCTGCGATGTCGAGCGTCGCATCAAAAGTTTCGCGCGTGTGTTCGGCGAAGCGCTCACGCTGCGTCAGTGCTTCAACGTCCAGCCATTCGTACAACAGGAATTCGAGATCGCGTCGGGAAAAGATTTTCGATTGCATGATCGTCCTGAATAAAAGTTTCGGGAAGCACGCCGCCAATCTGCCGGGTAGATGGCAGATTGTACGGCTTCAGGCGATAAACTATCAGACGACTTCAAACAATCCAGCAGCGCCTTGACCGCCGCCGATACACATCGTAACGACGACGTATTTGACACCACGGCGCTTGCCTTCGATCAACGCATGACCAGTAAGGCGTGCACCGGATACACCATAAGGGTGACCAACCGCAATCGCTCCACCATTGACGTTCAAACGTTCCATTGGAATGCCGAGTTTGTCGGCACAGTACAGCACCTGCACAGCAAAAGCTTCATTCAATTCCCACAGGCCGATGTCTTCGACTTTCAAGCCTGCTTTCTTCAACAGTTTTGGCACCGCGTAGATTGGGCCGATACCCATTTCATCCGGCTCACAGCCGGCAATCGAAAAACCACGGAAGATGCCAAGCGGTGTCAAGCCTTTGGCTTCTGCTACTTTGCTGTTCATCAAAATCGCAACCGATGCACCGTCGGAAAATTGGCTGGCGTTACCTGCTGCAATCACGCCACCTGGCAGTGCAGGCTTGATCTTTGCAACACCTTCGTAAGTGGTGTCTGGACGAATACCTTCATCGGCGGAGATAGTTACTTCCTTGCTCAGCAGCATACCGCTGGCCTTGTCGGCAACACCCATCACCGTTGTCATTGGGACGATTTCATCATTGAACTTGCCAGCCGTTTGTGCAGCGGCCGCACGCAATTGACTTTGCACACCGTATTCGTCTTGACGCTCACGCGAGATGTTGTAACGCTTAGAGACCGTTTCCGCAGTTTGCAACATCGGCCAGTAGATTTCCGGCTTATTTTGCTTGAGCCAGACTTCCTTCATCATGTGCTGGTTGATTTCCTGCTGCACACAGGAAATCGACTCGACACCACCAGCGGCGAAGATATCGCCTTCACCAGCGATGATGCGCTGCGCCGCAGTCGCAATCGTTTGCAGGCCGGACGAGCAGAAGCGGTTGACGGTGACACCCGCCGTAGTCACAGGGCAACCGGCACGCAGAGCAATTTGACGCGCAATATTGCCGCCGGTTGCACCTTCCGGTGTGGCGCAGCCGATGACGACATCTTCGACTTCGCCATGCTCAATACGCGCACGCTTGATCGCTGCATCCAGAACATGTCCACCCATGGTCGCGCCATGCGTCATATTGAATGCGCCCTTCCAGGACTTGGCTAAGCCCGTGCGGGCGGTCGATACGATTACGGCGTCGGTCATGTGAGTCTCCTGGTTTGATTTTTGATGGAAATCCGTTTTGCGTTCGCGTATTTCGTCACATCTTGCAACGAGCGTTCTTATCCGCGCGACGCACTTTGCCTGCTCAATGGTGAATGAGCATAACACAATTTTAGTACGGTCGTTCGCAAATTATTTTGATGGTTTTTTTGCTGCAATGCAGTGCATTTCGTTAAGAAAAACCATACGCAAATATTTTGCAGTTATGTAAGATGATGAATGAGAAACGAAAGAATCGCGTAAGTTTCGCGTCGCAGACTGCGTTGGTAAATGCAAAGAAATATTGGCGTGCGTGCACGCTTAAAATTATCCAAAGGAGACATGCATGGCCACGGAACAGGTTTTGGATCGCGGTATTACCGCTGAGGAGCGAAAAGTCATCTTTGCTTCATCGTTAGGCACCGTTTTTGAATGGTACGATTTCTACCTCTACGGCTCCTTGGCCGCAATTGTCGCCAAGCAGTTCTTTTCCGGTACCGA
>Ga0116226_10003658_pt1 | contig 13551 bp, 13 predicted proteins | sample S1TSphfallax_FD_89692 | JGI IMG/M metagenome (GOLD analysis project Ga0116226, IMG submission 89692) | Host-associated microbial communities from peat moss isolated from Minnesota, USA - S1T2_Fa - Sphagnum fallax MG | ecosystem: Host-associated > Plants > Peat moss > Unclassified | place: USA...
CGGCGTGGGCGGGGCTTGCCGGCCGGCGCGCGGTCGATCTGTTCCGCGTTGCCGGCATCTATGGTCCGGGCCGCTCGGCGTTCGATGATCTGCGCGCCGGCCGCGCCCGCCGGGTCGACAAGCCCGGCCACGCGTTCGGCCGCATTCATCGCGACGACATCGCCCGCGCCGTGCTGGCGGCGATCCATCAGGACCACGCGCCGGGTTTGCGGGTGCTGCATCTGGCCGACGACGAGCCGGCCGAGAGTCAATTGGTGATCGCCGAGGCCGCTGCTTTGCTCGGCGTCGATCCGCCGCCGCTGGTGCCGTTCGCCGAGGCCCAGGCCGGCATGAGCCCGATGGCGCGCAGCTTCTGGGCCGACAACCGCAAGGTCTCCAGCGCCAAAACCCGCTCGCTGCTGGGGATCGACTGGTTGTATCCGACCTATCGCGAGGGGCTACGCGCCATCCTCGCCGAGGAGGGCAGCGACGGTCTCGCCTAGCAAAGCGAGGTCGGCGGGGCGGGACAGCCGATGATCGCCATCCTTGATCAGGATCACCCGCACATCCTCCGACACCAGCTGGCGGGACAGTTCGAGCGCGGTTTCCCACGGCACGTCGGCGTCGCGCTGGCCCTGCAGCAGGCGCACCGGGCAATCGAGCCGGATCGGCCCGTCCAGCACCAGATGCCGCCGTCCGTCCTCGATCAGCTCACGGGTGATCGGGGTGGGCGCGCCATACTCGCTGGGCACCTCGATGCGGCCGTCACGGGTCAGCCGGGCCCGCTCGTCGGGCGTCATCGCCGCCCACATCAGCCGCTCGGTGAAATCGGGCGCCGCCGCGATCCCCACCAGCCCCGCCACCCGGCCCGGCCGCGCGCGCGCCACCAGCAGCGCGATCCAGCCCCCCATCGAGGAGCCGACCAGCAGCAGCGGCCCGTCGGTCTCGGCATCGATCACCGCCATCGCGTCGGCACTCCAGCGCCCGATGCTGCCATCGGCGAACGCGCCGTCGCTGATCCCATGGCCGGAATAATCGAACCGCAGCATGGCCTGCCCGCGCGCCGCGCACAGCCCGACCAGGGCGGTCGCCTTGGCGCCGGCCATGTCGCTGTTGAAGCCCGGCAGGAACACGATGGTCGGCGACCGCCCGGGCAGCCGCGACCAGGCCAGTGTGACCCCATCGCCGCGATCCAACCGTCCGCTGATCTCGTCCGTCATGCCGCATCCTTTCAAACCGTGCATCGCATGATATAGCGCCGACATGAGAGATTCCCCCCAGTCGGCGTCCCAGTCGGCGCCCCAGTCGGCGCCCCAGTCGGCGCCGGGTGCCGCGTATCCCGTGGTGCTGCAGGTGCTGCCGACCCTCGGCGGCGGCGGCGGTGTGGAGCGTGTCACGGTGGATATCGCCGCCGCGATCGCCCGGGCCGGCGGGCGTCCACTGGTGGCCAGCGCCGGCGGCCCGATGACGCCTTTGGTCGAGCGCGCCGGCGGCCGCAACCTGATCCTCGATCTCAACCGCGGCGGCGCCTGGGCGATCTGGCGCAACGCCGCCGCCCTCGAGGCGCTGATCCGCGCCGAGCGGGTCGACATCGTGCATGCCCGCGCGCCCGCCCCGGCCTGGTCCGCCTGGCTCGCCAGCCGCCGCGCCGGCGCCCGTTTCGTCACCACCTACCACGCGCCCTACGCCGAGGAGGTGCCGCTGAAGCGGCACTACAACGCCATCATGGCGCGCGGCGAGCTGGTGATCGCGGTCAGCCACGCCATCGCGGCCCTGATCCAGGCGCGCCACCGCATCGACCCCGCGCGCATCCGGGTGATCCCGCGCGGCGTCGACCCGGCGATCTTCGATCCCGACAGTGTCGGCACCGACCGCATCGTCCGCATGGCCCGCCATTGGCGGGTGCCGGACGGCCAGCTCACCATCATGCTGCCGGGCCGTCTGACCCGCTGGAAGGGCCAGCACGTGCTGATCGAGGCGCTGGCGCGGATGACCCATCGCGACGTCGGCGTGGTATTGGTCGGCGCCGACCAGGGGCGGCCCGCGTACTCGGCGGAGCTGTCCGCGCTGGCCCAGCGCCTCGGCGTCGCCGACCGGGTGCGCATGGTCGGCCATTGCGAGGACATGCCGGCGGCGTTCAGCCTGTCGGACATCGTGGTCAACGCATCGATCGAGCCGGAGGGCTTCGGCCGCGTGGTGATCGAGGCGCAGGCGATGGCCCGCCCGGTGATCGCCAGCGACCATGGCGGTGCCGTCGAGACCATCACGCACGCAGAGACCGGCTGGCGGGTGCCGCCGCGCGATCCGCAGGCGCTGGCCGCCGCACTCGATCAGATGCTGGCGATGTCGTTCGACGACCGCGCCGCCCTCGGCGCCCGCGCCCGCGCCGCGATGCAGGCGCACTACACGGTGCAGGCCATGCAGGCCGCCACCATCGACGTATATCGCGAGGTTCTCACCACGGGCGCGCGCGCGTGACCCGCATCCTGGTGATCCGGCTCGGCGCGCTGGGCGATTTCGTGCTGTCCTTCGCGGCGTTCGCGGCGATCCGCGCGCACCATCGCGACGCCGAGATCACCTTGCTGACCACGGCCCCGTTCGCCAGCCTCGCCGAGGCCGCCCCCTGGTTCGACCGGGTGATGATCGACCGCAAGCCCGCCTGGTGGGACCTCCCCGCCCTCTGGCGCCTGTCCCGCCAGCTGCGCGGCTTCGCCATGGTCTACGACCTGCAGACCTCCGGCCGCTCGTCGCGCTATTTCCGCCTGGCCGGCCGGCCGCCCTGGTCCGGCATCGCGCGCGGCTGCGCCTATCCCCACGCCGACCCGGCGCGGGAGACCACGCACACGCTGGAACGCCAGCGCGACCAGCTCGCGGTCGCCGGCATCACCGCCTTCCCCACGCCCGACCTCGCCTGGCTCGGCAACGCCGCGACCCCGACCGAGCCCTACGCCTTGCTGGTCCCCGGCGCCGCCGCGCACCGCCCGGAAAAGCGCTGGCCGGTTCAGCACTACGCCGAGCTCGCCGGCGTGCTGGCCGCGCGCGGCATCACCCCCATGGTGATCGGGGCCGCAGCCGAGCGCCCGCTCGCCGCCGCCATCCAGGCGGCCTGCCCCGCCGCGCGCGATCTCACCGGCCAGACCAGCATCCCCGACATCCACGCCCTTGCCGCGCGCGCGCGCATCGCGATCGGCAACGACACCGGCCCGATGCATCTCGCCGCTGCCGCCGGCTGCCCGTGCGTGGTGCTGTTCTCCGGCGCCAGCGACCCCGCGCTGAGCGCCCCGCGCGGCCCCGGCGGCACCTGGCCCCGGCTGTTGCGCGTGGAAAACCTGTCCGACCTGCCGGTCGCGGGGGTTGTCGAGGCGCTGGCCTAGCCCCATACAACCCGCCCTTCTTAGAGTCTGTTTCAAACGGACTCTCCAGCCGGAGACCACACCGATGCCCGCCATCACCCTGCCCGACGGTTCCGAGCGCCGCTTCGACGGGCCGGTGACGGGCACCACGGTGGCCGCATCGATCGGCCCCGGCCTGGCCCGCGCCGCCCTGGCGATGAAGCTCGACGGCAAGCTGGTCGATCTCGCCATGCCGATCGAGCACGACGCCCAGGTCCGCTTCGTCACCCGCCGTGACGAGGACGCGCTCGGCATGATCCGCCACGACGCCGCCCACGTGCTGGCCGAGGCGGTGCAGTCGCTCTACCCCGGCACGCAGGTCACCATCGGCCCGAACATCGAGAACGGCTTCTATTACGATTTCGCCCGCAACGAGCCGTTCACGCCGGAGGATTTCCCGGCGATCGAGGCGCGCATGCGCGAGATCATCGCCGCCAACGCCCCGTTCGAGCGCCAGGTGTGGGAGCGCGACGCCGCCATCGCCTTCTTCGAGGCGCGCGGCGAGCGCTACAAGGCCGAGCTGATCCGCGACCTGCCCGCGAGCGAGACCATCACGCTCTATAAACAGGGCGAGTGGATCGATCTGTGCCGTGGCCCGCACATGCGCGGCACCGGCGATGTCGGCGGCGCCTTCAAGCTGATGCGCGTCGCCGGCGCCTATTGGCGCGGCGACCACCGCAACGCCATGCTGCAGCGCATCTACGCGACCGCCTGGCGCGACCAGAAGGAGCTGGACGCGCATCTGCTGCAGCTCGCCGAGGCCGAAAAGCGCGACCATCGCCGCATCGGCAAAGCCATGGACCTGTTCCATCTGGAGGAGGCCGCGGTCGGCAGCGTGTTCTGGCACCCCAAGGGCTGGAAGCTCTACCGCGCCGCCGAGGACTACATGCGCCGCCGCCTCGACGCCGCCGGCTATCAGGAAGTCAAAACCCCGCAGCTGGTCGACCGCTCGCTGTGGGAAGCCTCCGGCCACTGGGACAAATACCGCGAAAACATGTTCCTGGCCCGCGTCGACGAGGAGGAGAAGACCCTCGCGTTGAAGCCGATGAACTGCCCGTGCCACGTGCTGATCTTCAACCAGGGCCTGCGCAGCTACCGTGAGCTGCCGATGCGCCTGGCCGAGTTCGGCGCCTGCCATCGCTACGAGCCCTCCGGCGCGCTGCACGGCATCATGCGGGTGCGCGCCTTCACCCAGGACGACGCCCACATCTTCTGCACCGAGGCGCAGATCGCGGACGAGACGGTGCGCTTCACCGAACTGCTGTCCTCGGTCTACGCCGACCTCGGCTTCACCAGCTTCCGGGTCAAATTCAGTGACCGGCCCGACCAGCGCGCCGGCGACGACGCCACCTGGGATCGCGCCGAGACCGCGCTCAAGGAGGCCTGTGCCGTCGCCGGCGTCCACTACGAGCTGAACCCGGGGGAGGGCGCCTTCTACGGGCCGAAACTCGAATTCGTGCTGCGTGACGCGATCGGGCGGGACTGGCAGTGCGGCACATTGCAGGTCGATTTCGTGCTGCCCGAGCGGCTCGGCGCCGAATATGTCGGCGAGGACGGCGCGCGCCACCGCCCGGTGATGCTGCACCGCGCCATCCTGGGCAGCTTCGAGCGTTTCCTCGGCATCCTGATCGAGCAATATGCCGGCCGCTTCCCGCTCTGGCTCGCCCCGGTGCAGGCGGTGGTCGCCACCATCGTGTCGGACGCCGACGGCTACGCGACCGAGGTGGCCGGCGCCCTGCGCGCCGCCGGCGTCACCACCGTGCTCGACCTGTCCAACCAGAAGATCAATGCCAAGATCCGCGAGCACAGCCTGCAGCACGTCCCGGCGATCCTGGTGGTCGGCCGCCAGGAGGCCGAGGGCCGCCGGGTCGCCCTGCGCCGGCTCGGCGGCGAGGCGCAGGAGATTTTGCCGCTCGCCGACGCCGTCGCCCGTCTTGCCGAGGAGGCCACCCCGCCCGATATCAGGCGGGGCGACTCCGCTTGATGCCTGCCCATCAAATAGGCGACATTGGCGCAAGCCGCCTATTTCCATTGCGTGGGCGTGATGCTAACCACCCGTTTCTTTGCAACTGCCACAGGAGACCACGATAGCCCGAGGACCCATGCCTGCCACGCCGAGCCGTGACGGCCCCCGCGTGAATGAGGATATCCGCGCCGCCCAGGTGCGCCTGATCGACCAGGACGGCGAGATGCAGGGCGTCATGACCGCCCGCGAAGCCTTGCTGCGCGCCTATGGCGTCGGCCTCGACCTGCTCGAGATCAGCCCGAACGCCGAGCCGCCGGTGGTGAAGATTCTCGACTTCGGCAAGTTCAAATATGAACAGCAGAAGAAGAAGAACGAAGCCAAGAAAAAGCAAAAAGTCATCGAGATCAAAGAGATCAAGGTGCGCCCGAACATCGACGAGAACGATTATCAGGTGAAATTGCGCGCCATGAAGTCGTTCATCGACGAGGGCGACAAGGTCAAGGTCACCCTGCGCTTCCGCGGCCGCGAGATGGCCCATCAGGATATCGGCATCAAAGTGCTGGAACGCATTCGCGGCGACATGGATACGCAAACCAAGGTCGAGCAAATGCCGCGCATGGAAAACCGCCAGATGGTGATGGTGCTGACGCCGCGCTGACGCGTGGGCCGACCGCGAGCGAAGCAAGTAAGCCGGGCGCTGCCCGGACCCGCCAGGGGCCAAGCCCCTGGACCTTAGATGTGAAGTGTCTTGGAGGAAGGGGGCTTACACCGAGGTTGCAACCTCCGAGTAAGCCCCCTTCCTCCAAGACACTTAAGTCTGGGGGTTCAAAGGGGCGTGTGCCCCTTTGCGGGTCTGGGCAGAGCCCAGCCTTCCTTGCTTCGCTTGCCATCAACCTCACTGCCATCTTCGAAAGTCCCATGATGCAACTCGACCCGATCTGGACGCAGCGCATGCTCAGTGTACTGCGCATCATGGCCGCCTTGCTGTTCCTGCAGCATGGCATGACGAAATATCTCGGCTTTCCCGGTCCGGTTCCGGCCGGCTTCACCATGCTCTCGCTGGCCGGCCTTGGCGGCGCCATCGAGCTGGTCGGCGGCATTCTGCTCACGCTCGGCCTGCTGACCAGGCTCGCCGCCTTCATCATGTCCGGCGAGATGGCCTTCGCCTATTTCATGGCGCACGCCCCACGGGGCTTCTTCCCCTATCTGAACATGGGCGAAGCAGCCATCCTGTACTGCTTCATCTTCCTGTTCATCGCCGTTGCCGGCGGCGGCGCCTGGACCCTGGACCGCCTGCTCCCCAAACCCTGATCGTGTAGAAGTTTTTTGGTTCTTTTTTCAAAAAAGAACATCTTCCTTCCGCTTCCCTTGACTCCTCCCCCCCGCCCCGCCCATAAGCCGCGCCACCAATCCGTCGCTCCGCGAGTGTTCGCGCAGCGGCGCATATTCTATTGAGGACCAGCTCAGCGTGTTCGAAGCCCTATCCGGCAAGCTCACGGGCGTCTTCGATCAGCTCCGCCGCCGTGGCGCGCTGAACGAGACCGATGTCATGGAAGCTCTGCGCGAGGTTCGCCTCGCGCTGCTGGATGCTGACGTCGCGATCGAGGTGGTCAAGGATTTCGTCGCCAAGGTGCGCGACCGCGCGATCGGCGCCGAGGTGCTGGACTCCGTCTCCCCCGGCCAGCAGGTCGTCAAGATCGTCAGCGACGTGATGATCGAGGCTCTGGGCGGGGAGGGGGCGGTGCCGCTCAACCTCAACGCCGCCTCGCCGATCCCCATCCTGATGGTCGGCCTGCAGGGTTCCGGCAAGACCACCACCTCCGGCAAACTCGCGCTGCGGCTGTTCCAGCGCCAGCGCAAGAAGGTGCTGCTGGCCAGCCTCGACACCCAGCGCCCCGCCGCCCAGCTGCAGTTGCAGCAGCTGGCCGAGCGCGCCGGCGTCGCCAGCCTGCCGATCGTCCCCGGCCAGACCCCGCTCGAGATCGCCGCCCGCGCGATGGACACCGGCCGGCGCGAAGTGTTCGACATCGTTATTCTCGACACCGCCGGCCGTCTGTCCATCGACGACGCGCTGATGGACGAAGTGAAGCAGATCCGCGCCGCCACCAACCCCGCCGAGACGCTGCTGGTGGTCGACGCGATGACCGGGCAGGACGCGGTGCAGACCGCGCGCGCCTTCAACGACGCGCTGGGCATCACCGGCATCGTGATGACCCGCATGGACGGTGACGCCCGCGGCGGTGCGGCGCTCTCCATGCGCGCCATCACCGGTGCGCCCATCAAGCTGACCGGCTCGGGCGAAAAGCTCGACGCGCTGGAGGATTTCCACCCCGAGCGTGTCGCCGGCCGGATTCTCGGCATGGGCGACGTGGTCGGCCTGGTCGAGCGCGCCGCCGAGACGATCGACCAGCAGGAGGCCGAAAAGCTCGCCCGCAAGATCGCCAAGGGCAAGTTCGACCTCGATGACTTCGCCTCCCAGCTGCGCCAGATCACCAAAATGGGCAGCCTCTCCTCGATCGTCGGCATGCTGCCCGGCGCGGGCAAATTGCAGGCCCAGCTCGGCGACAAGGACATCGACAAGAAGATGCTCGGCCGTCAGGCGGCGATCATCTCGTCGATGACGATCAAGGAGCGTCGCGCGCCCGACATCATCAAGGCGAGCCGCAAGAAGCGCATCGCCGCCGGCTCCGGCACGTCTGTCCAGGACGTGAACCGGGTGCTGAAACAGTTCGACGACATGTCCGCGATGATGAAGCGGATGAACAAGCTCGGGCAGAAAGGCCTGATGCGGCATGGGCTTTCGGCGCTGATGCCCCAAGGCCGGAGGCCGTTCTGACACACGGTTCCGGAGGCCGTTCTGACACATGGTTCCGGAGGCCGTTCTGACACATGGTTCCGGAGGCCGTTCTGACACACGGTTTCGCAGGCCGTTCTAGCCTTTCGACCCAATATCTATAACGACAGATGGAGTGACTTGATCATGGGCCTTAAAATCCGCCTCGCCCGCGCCGGCGCCAAGAAGCGTCCCTACTACCACATCGTGGTCGCCGACAGCCGCAGCCCGCGCGACGGCCGCTTCATCGAGAAGCTCGGCAGCTACAACCCGATGCTGCCGCAGGAGCACGAGGACCGCATTCGCCTGCAGGGCGAGCGCATCATGCACTGGATCGGCCAGGGCGCGCTGCCGACCGACCGCGTCGCGCGCTTCCTCGGCCATGCCGGTCTCGCGCCGATGCCCGTCTACGCCGCCGACCCCGTGCAGTCGGCGCCGAAGAAGAAGGCGCAGGAGCGCGCCAAGGCCGCCGCCGCGGCCTGATCAGGGGAACCACGGACCGGTGGCTGAACAGGCAATCCAGATGGCGGCAATCCAGATGGGGGTGATCGGGCGGCCGCACGGTGTGCGCGGGCTGGTGCATGTGCACAGCTATACCGCCGACCCCACGGCGCTGCCCGCCTATGGTCCGTTCACCGACGAGCGCGGCCGCCGCTTCAGCCTGCGCTGGATGTCGGACGGCGTCGCCGAGATCAGCCAGGTCGTCGACGGCAAGAAGATCCCCGTCCGCGACCGCGCGATCGCCGAGACCCTGGTCAACACCCGGCTGCTGGTCGAGCGCAGCCGCCTGCCGGCACCCGCCGAGGAGGAATTCTACGTCGCCGACCTGCTGGGTCTGGACGTGGTCGGGCCGGACGGGGCGGCACTCGGCCAGGTCGACATGGTGCACGACTATGGCGCCGGCGTGAGTCTGGAGATCGGCCGCCTGCTGATCCCGTTCACCCGCGCCTGCGTGCCGGACGTGGACATCGCCGCGCGTCGCATCGTCGTGATCCCGCCCGCCGAAGTGGTGGTCGCCGAGGACGCCGTCCCCCAGGATGCGTGCGAGGTGGCGTCATGACCTGGCGCGCCAGCCTGCTCACGCTGTTCCCCGAGATGTTCCCGGGGCCGCTCGGCCAGTCGCTGGCCGGCCGCGCGCTGGACACCGGCCTGTGGTCGCTCGACGCCCACGACATCCGCGCTCACGCCACCGACCGCCATCGCAGCGTCGACGACACGCCGTTCGGCGGCGGCGCCGGCATGGTGATGCGCCCGGACGTGCTGGACGCGGCCCTCGCCTCGGTCGCCGACGACCGCCCCTGTATCTACCTCACCCCGCGCGGCCGCCCGCTCACCCAGGCGCGGGTGCGCGAGCTCGCCGCCGGCCCCGGCGTGGTGCTGCTGTGCGGCCGCTATGAGGGGATCGACGAGCGGGTGATCGAGGCCCGCGCGCTGGAGGAAATCAGCATCGGCGACTATGTGCTGTCCGGCGGCGAGCCGGCCGCCATGGTGCTGCTCGATGCCTGCATCCGGCTGCTGCCCGGCGTGATGGGGGCGGCCGAGAGTGCGGAGGAGGAAAGCTTCTCCGCGGGCCTGCTGGAATATCCGCATTTCACCCGGCCGGCCGACTGGCACGGACGGCGCGTGCCGGACGTGCTGCTCTCCGGCCACCACGCCGCCGTTGCCGCCTGGCGTCAGGCGGAGGCGGAACGCATGACCCGCGAGCGTCGCCCCGATCTTTGGGCCGCGCGCGCGGACGCTACCCCCAGAACTGGCATGCGCCGGGCGACGATTGTCGCCGCGGCGTCCACGCCGTAGACCGATCAGGACGAGAAGGACCACGACGATGAACATCATCCAGCAGTACGAGGCCGAGCAGATCGCCCGCCTCACCGAAGCCCGCCCGGTGCCGAGCTTCATTCCCGGCGACACGCTGCGCGTCGCCGTGAAGGTGGTCGAGGGCGAGCGCACCCGCGTGCAGAATTTCGAGGGCGTCTGCATCGCCCGTTCGAACCGCGGCCTGAACAGCAACTTCACCGTGCGCAAGATCAGCTACGGCGAGGGGGTCGAGCGCGTGTTCGCGTTGTATGCGCCGACCATCGCCGAGATCGCCGTGGTGCGTCGCGGCGACGTCCGCCGCGCCAAGCTCTATTATCTGCGCGGCCGCCGCGGCAAGTCCGCCCGCATCGCCGAGCGCGCCCGCGACACCGCCCCCGTATCCGCCGCCGAGTAAGTGCTGTGGCGCGGCCAGTCAGGAAGGAACTTGTTCTTTTTTGAAAAAAAGAACCAAAAAACTTTTGGGGATAAGAGATGCCGAGGACCCTGTTTGACAAGGTTTGGGATGCGCATGTTGTCGAGCGGTTGGCGGACGGCACCTGCGTGCTCTATATCGACCGGCATCTCGTCCATGAGGTGACCAGTCCGCAGGCGTTCGAGGGGCTGCGCCTGGCCGGCCGCCGCGTGCGCCGGCCGGACGCCACCATCGCGGTGGTGGATCATAACATCGCCACCGAGGATCGCCGCTCGGGCATCAAGGAAGAGGAAAGCCGCATCCAGGTGGAAACCCTGGAGCGCAACGTCGCCGAGTTCGGCGTGCCCTATTTCCCGGTGCTCGATCCACGCCAGGGCATCGTGCACATCATCGGCCCGGAGCAGGGCATCAGCCTGCCGGGCATGACCATCGTGTGCGGCGACAGCCACACCTCCACCCATGGCGCGATGGGGGCGCTGGCGTTCGGCATCGGCACCAGCGAGGTCGAGCACGTGCTGGCCACCCAGACGCTGCTGCAGAAGCCGGCGCGCAACATGCTGGTGCGCGTCGACGGCAAGCTGGCGCCGGGCTGCACCGCCAAAGACATCGTGCTCGCCATCATCGCCAAGATCGGCACCGCCGGCGGCAACGGCCACGTCATCGAATATGCCGGCGAGGCGATCCGCGCCCTCGACATGGCCGGCCGCATGACGGTCTGCAACATGTCGATCGAGGCCGGCGCCCGCGCCGGCATGATCGCGCCGGATCAAACCACGTTCGACTATATCAAGGGCCGCCCGTTCGCCCCGAAGGGGGAGGCGCTCGATCGCGCCATCGCCTACTGGTCGACGCTGCCGTCCGATCCCGGCGCGCAGTACGACCGCACTGTGGTGCTGGACGCGAGCAGCATCGTGCCGATGGTCACCTGGGGCACCAGCCCGGAGGCCGGCCTGCCGGTCACCGGCCACGTGCCCAACCCCGCCGACCAGCCGGACGAGGCGGCGCGCGCGCAACTGCAGCGCATGCTCGACTATATGGGCCTCACCCCCGGCCAGAAGCTCACCGACATCGCGGTCGACGTGGTGTTCATCGGCAGCTGCACCAACAGCCGCATCGAGGACATGCGCGCCGCCGCCGCGATCGCCCGCGGCCGCCACGTCGCCCCCGGCGTGCGCGCCATGGTGGTGCCCGGCTCGGGCCTGATCAAGCAGCAGGCCGAGGATGAAGGGCTGGACGCGATCTTCCGCGAGGCCGGCTTCGAATGGCGCGAGGCCGGCTGCTCGATGTGCCTCGGCATGAACCCGGACAAGCTCACCCCCGGCCAGCGCTGTGCCAGCACCTCGAACCGCAATTTCGAGGGCCGCCAGGGCCCGGGCGGGCGCACCCATCTGCTGTCGCCCGCCATGGCCGCCGCCGCCGCCGTCACCGGGCGCCTGACCGACGTCCGCACGCTGGTCTAGAAAGGCAAAGCCGGATGGACAAATTCACCACACTGACCGGCATCGCCGCACCGCTGCCGATGGCCAACATCGACACCGACAAGATCATCCCCGCGCGGTTTCTCAAAACCATCAAGCGCACCGGCCTCGGCGTGCATCTGTTCGACACGCTGCGCTACGATGCGGACGGCAAGGAGCGGCCGGATTTCGTGCTCAACCAGCCGCCCTACCGCCACGCCGAGATTCTCATCGCGCACGAGAATTTCGGCTGCGGCTCATCGCGTGAGCACGCCCCCTGGGCGCTGCTGGATTTCGGCATCCGCTGTGTCATCGCGCCCGATTTCGCCGACATCTTCCACGGCAACAGTTTCAAGAACGGCATCCTGCCGATCCGGCTGCCCCGTGCCGTGTGCGACCAGCTGATGGAGGATGCGCGGCTCGGCGGGAACGCCCGCGTCACCATCGATCTCGAGGCGCAGGTCGTGATCCGCCCGAACGGCGAGAAAATCCCGTTCGAGATCGACGCCTTCCGCAAGCATCTGCTGCTCAACGGCCTCGACGACATCGGCCAGACCCTGCAGCACGCGCCGGCCATCGACGCGTTCGAGACTACCCGCCAGCAGGACCAAAGCTGGATGCCCGCGATCACTGTCGCCTGATTTTTCGGAGCCGCCGATGCCCGCCAACAAGAAGCTGCTGGTCCTGCCCGGTGACGGCGTGGGCCCCGAGGTGATGCGCGAAGTGGTGCGCGTCATCGACTGGATGGACCGCAACCGCCGCGCCACCTTCGATCTGGTCGAGGACCTGGTCGGCGGTGCGGCGATCGACGCGCGGGGCGTGCCGATCATCCCCGAGACGGTGGAGCGCGCGCGCGGCGCGGACGCGGTGCTGTTCGGCTCGGTCGGCGGCCCCAAATGGGACAGTCTCGGCTTCGACAGGCGCCCCGAACTGTCGATCCTCACTTTGCGCCGCGAGCTCGGCCTGTTTGCCAACCTGCGCCCGGCGATCGTGCTGGATCCGCTGGTCGACGCCAGCACCCTGAAGGCCGACGTGGTGCGCGGGCTCGACATCATGATCGTGCGCGAAAGCACCGGCGGCATCTATTTCGGCGAGCCCCGCGGCATCGAGACGCTGCCGGACGGCAGCAAGCGCGGCGTCAACACCGAGGTCTACACCACGATGGAGATCGAGCGCGTCGCCCGCGTCGCCTTCGACCTCGCGCGCAAGCGGCAGGGCCGCCTGTGCAGCGTCGAGAAGGCCAACGTGATGGAAAGCGGCCTGCTCTGGCGGCAGACCGTCACCGCGCTGCACGCGGCGGAATATGCCGATGTCGCGCTGTCGCACATGTATGCCGACAATTGCGCCATGCAGCTGGTGCGCAACCCCCGCCAGTTCGACGTGATCGTCACCGGCAATCTGTTCGGCGACCTGCTGTCCGACCTCGCCTCGATGCTGACCGGCTCGCTCGGCATGCTGCCTTCGGCGACTTTGGGCCTGCCCGACGCAACCGGCCGCCGCCATGCTTTGTATGAGCCGATCCACGGCAGCGCGCCGGACATCGCGGGGCAGGGCATCGCCAACCCCCTGGCCCAGATGCTCAGCTTCGCGATGCTGCTGCGCTATTCCTTCGACATGACCGAGGACGCGCAGATGATCGAGCAAGCCTGCACCAACGTGCTGGCCAGCGGCCTGCGCACGGCGGACGTGATGGC
>Ga0116226_10003660_pt1 | contig 13543 bp, 14 predicted proteins | sample S1TSphfallax_FD_89692 | JGI IMG/M metagenome (GOLD analysis project Ga0116226, IMG submission 89692) | Host-associated microbial communities from peat moss isolated from Minnesota, USA - S1T2_Fa - Sphagnum fallax MG | ecosystem: Host-associated > Plants > Peat moss > Unclassified | place: USA...
AAAACTCCTCCCATAAATCTGAAATCATAGACATGGAAAAAGTCTTGGAAATCCTTCCTCCAAAAGCAGCCTGACGATTTCATTCACGGGTATTGGACTTAAATATCTGATTTATGTCTCAAATTTTCTGCTGGAAGTCAGCAATTTCTGATATCCTATTTTGTTGATTTTTGGAAAGTTACCGACTTTATCAAATGTGATTCCATAATAGCCATTTTTCTTAACTTACAAGTATAAATGGGAGGGAATTTCTCATCAATACTAACTTTGCATAATTAGTTAGTGCTTGGGGTAAAAAGATATAATTCAGATAATTATGTCTAGTAAATCTGACAAAATCTCTTGATTTTCTCTCCTGATTTCACAACAATAAAGGCATCATGTGTCATGCATGATTGTAGCCAATAAAAGAAGAAAAGCCCTTAAGTATGTCCGTTAACGCGGACATTTTATTTTGATTTTGATTTTTCAATCTCTATCTCTGGATAGAGGCAAATTAGTTCAGGATTTCATTAATATCAAGTTAACGATGTAGGTAGCAGTTTCTCCTGGCTTTAGAAGTTCTCAAGGGGAAGGGGTTACTTCATGTTAATTCTCTCCCGTTCTGGGGCGGGAGAGAATTTGGCTAATTTTGTGCCTGGTGCTTGAATTAGTCAATTTTTATGATTAATCTAAGCTGAAATAGACTAATCACAAATAACCGACTAATCAAAAACTACCAGCCCAAGTTATCCACTTGTGAGATAGACCTACATGTGATACGGTATTAGTTGCATCTAATTCGCTGATAGTTATTTCGCTAAACTCAGCATAATTAATTTCTGCTGTACAAGTGTTACAACCAGTCAAGTTAGCTTGTTCAAGATTAACATCAGCCAAGTTAGCACCACTCAAATCAGCATCTTTGAGATTCGCTCTCTGAAGATTTGCCATAATTAGGTTAGCACCACGCAAATCAGCACGATTTAAATTGGATTCTTCCAGATTGGTTTTAACTAAATCAGCACCGATTAGATTAACATCGCTTAGATTCGCACCTTGTAAATTAGCATTGCTTAAATCAGCATTGGTTAAATTTGCACGGCTCAGGTTACATCCGCTCAAATTCGCATAGCTCAAGTCAGCGCCACTCAGATCAGCTTCAACAAAACTGACACCATTTAACTTAGTTGCTGCGAGTTTAGCTTGGTGCAAATTAATTCTATCAAATCTCCGCTCTCCTGAAGCATATAGATTCAGGATTTCTTTAGCACTCATAATGATACCTCATGTTGTCTTCTAGGAGTTACACACTACTCTTGTGACCACATTTCCAGCAATCCTCGTTATTGCTCTATCCTTTATTATAACTGGAATTTTAGCTAATTTCTAAATTTAGTTTTTTAGGGAAATCTTCTCATATTCTGAAAAACTGGACAAGCACAACCGTAACATTCTATTAAACATTTTCTGTTGAGATGGGAAATTCTCTACAATGATTCTCAAGGACTTTAATATAGAGGTGTCATTAAAAAAATGACTAAAGCCGTTGCTGACGTGATGACTCACGACCCGACTGTTGTTCGTCCAGAAACTCCTTTACAAGAAGCTATCCAAATTCTGGCGGAACGCCGTATTAGCGGTTTACCTGTGATTGATCGTTCTGGTGAATTGGTGGGTGTGATCTCAGAAACAGATTTAATGTGGAAGGAAACAGGTGTTACCCCACCTGCTTACATCATGTTTTTAGATAGTGTGATTTATTTACAAAATCCTGGTGCTTATGAACGGGATATACATAAGGTCTTGGGACAAACGGTGGGAGAAGTTATGAGCAAAAATCCCATTACCATTTCTCCTGATCAGTCTGTCAAGGAAGCAGCTAAGATCATGCATCAGCGCAGCATCCATCGTCTACCGGTAATTGATGGTACTGGTCAAGTAATTGGGATTTTGACGCGGGGTGATATTATTCGTGCTATGTCGTTAGACTAACCCAAGTTAGTCAAAACCACTTTTAGCAATATTAGGATCAAGTAACTAAATGGATATTTCTGTAGAATCTGTCAAAGCATTGTTGAGTTCATCAGACTTGGGCGATCGCCTACGGGCTGTAAATCAAATTCGGGGACTTGAGGCGCAGATTGGTTGGGAACTGATACAAATAGCGATTGGTGACAGTAACCCTCGGGTGCGCTATTCTGCTGTTAGTCAGATAGATCAATTAGGAAACCAAGATTTAGATTTAGCCTTAAATCTCTTGCGCAGTTTGCTGAAAGACCCGGAACCTGACGTTCAAGCCGCAGCAGCAGATTGTTTAGGTGGGCTTAAACTACATGCAGCTTTTACAGATTTACAGGAATTGTATAAAACGACTACTGAATGGTTAGTAAAATTTAGCATTGTAGCGGCGTTGGGCGAATTCGGCGATCCACGGGCTTTTAGCTTGCTTAAACAGGCTTTACAGGAAGATAACGAACTTATCCAAACTGCTGCAATTAGTTCTTTCGGTGAATTAGGAGACCCGGCTGCAATTGAGCTGTTAAAACCTTATGTGAATAATCCAGATTCGCAAATACGCTATAGAGTTACACAAGCTTTGGTCAATTTGGGAGGAGAAGAAGCCAAATCACTTTTAGCGGTTTTGGTGAATGATCCAGTAGAAGCGATCGCCAATGAAGCGAGATCTAAATAAATTGGATAATTTTAATTTGACGCAAGCTGGATGGTAAATCGAACGATTTACAGTTTGTAGTTGCAAACACAGCGCAACTACAAACTCTATTTGATCACCAGAATACTCTCAATAGGGTAAAAATAGGTGCTACTGAGCTTAAAACTATTAATTATACGGTTTTTTCTTCTCTTTTATACCTTTGTGCTTTGTTGTAATTGATTTAGATATCTTTTGCTTAGAACCGGAGTGCTTTATTGTAATTGATTTAGATACCTTCTGTTCAGAACCGCGTACTTTACCAATATCATTACCAATAGACACAACCTTATGTTTTTGAGTACTATCGTCAAAATCATAAAGTCCATTGTCATGGATAACATTTTGTCCTAGATCACCATTATTTCCTATATCTGGTAAAGCATTGATAGTTACGACTATACCATCTCGACGATTATTTTTAATCAGATTTTTGCGCAGTACTGGTTTAGCTGCTTCTGAAATGAAGATACCATCTTGGTTTTGAATAATTGTGTTCTCTGTAACTAAAGGTTTGGATTCACCGCCAATTGCTAACCCAAACCCTGTGTGCTGAAATAAGTTATGGCGAATTTCTCCTTGAGCAGAATTTGTGATAGAAATCCCATCAGCTGCGTTGTCTTTAAAATCATTGTTGATGATCTGAGGATTTCCTGTACCTGTAATAAACACCCCTTCTCTCAAACTATTAATAAAAGTGTTATCTTCAATAACGGGATTATTGGACTCCACCCACACACCTGTACCTCGCTGATGAGGATTTGTGACAGTTACACCTGTGATCACGGTTTTATCAGCAGTGATAATACTAGTACTTTGTTTAGCAAAGAAACGACTCATGTAATCACCACCACCATTAATCAGTATTCCCTGACCTTTAGTGGATATATCTCCCCGTAAGGTAACTCCTGGTTTAAGTACCAGGGGGAAATTTTCGCCACTCTCCTTACTATAAGTACCAGGGGCGAGTTGAATTATTGTATCTGAATTAGCTTGATTAAGCGCATATGAAATAGTTTTGTATGGTGTTGTTCCAGTATTACCGTTATCTATACCTGTTTCCGGATTCACATAAATCACTGTTGCTGCGTCTGGCTCGGCAGCTATTGCGGTTGAATTAATACCAGTGTTTATCGTTTTGGGAGTTACTAGAATATAAATACTAGAAATAGCTATGGTGGAGATTTTTGCTATTTGTAACGATATAGCAGATATAGAGGAACATGAGTATTTTATCACCTTAGTCTACCTTGTATTTACTCGATTGGTATACTTTATCTAATTTAAAAGTTAACTTACATGAGTTAGAAATGTCAACATTCAATTTATTGTAATTCAGTATATTTAAGTGTATTGTAAAGTTCAATCTAACTCAAAACATACTTAATTTTTTTTGATCTAGCATAATTGCTGCTTATAAATTCACACCATTTAGATTCGCTCCGTGAAGTTTTGCACCTCTCAGGTTAGCGCCTTGGAAATTAGCTCCAGCCAAGTTGGTGTATCTTAAATCAGCCCAACTTAAATTAGCTCCCATCAAGTTAGCTCCCTTTAAGTTAGCACGGTACAAATATGCTCCACCCAAATGAGCTTTGGTCAAATTGGCTTGACAAAGTGTAGCTTGATAAAGGTAAGCCCCGAATATATCTGCTCCATATAAATTAGCTTCGCTTAGATCAGCGCCAATTAAATTGGCTGAAATCAAATTGCTAAAACTCAAGTTACTCCGAATTAACTTCGCTGCTCCTAAGTCCGCATCTCTTAAATTCGTCCCAGTCAAATCTGTACCAATCAAATTTGCATCCACTATCACAGCAGCTTTAAGACAAGCTGTTTTTAAATTAGCTCCGATTAAGTTGGCTCTGGTTAAATCTGCTTTTTCTAGACTTGCTGATTCCAAATTAGCCAGAACAAAATTAACTTCTTTTAAATTAGCTTCAATCAATTTGGCTGCATAAAGATTAGCGCTGCTTAAATCAGCATTATTCAGATCAGTACGCACAAGTAAAGCCTCTTGGAGATTTACCTTGGACAAATTTACTCCTTGGAGATTAGCACCCCGGAAGTTTTCACGCTGGAGATGAGCACGACTAAGATCGATTTGAATTGTGGGATTTTTTTCTCTCCATTCTATCCACTTGTGTACACCGGCTTTCAGTAAGGCTAGATGCTCCAAATTTGCCATATTTACTCCTTTATTCCTGACGTTTAGCCAACTTTTCGCGACCGGGACTATTTTCAATCGCTGTTAAGGCTGCTGCTGCGCCTGCGAGAATATCTCGTTCATAGCCGCCTAAATATAACCGTCCAAAACTACCAACGGCTTGTACTTCTAGAATGTTGATTGCTGCTGCTTTCTCCGCTTCATTAGCGGCTAATGCAGCGTAAGCAGCTGGTTCAACTTCTAGAACATACAAAGTTTGTCCTGCTAATAAGAGTTGTCCACGGCGCGTGCGGTTGATTAGTTGTGTTTGGTAAGCATCTATATTGCGAATAATTTGACTAGAAACAACTCGTGGTTTTAGACACTCTTCTTTTCTCACTCCCAATGTCGCCAAAATCGCTTGACCAGCTGCTCGTGTTTCACCTTGGGAGCTAGAATGAATTTCTAAAAGTCCATATAATCGTTCAACTACTTGTACGCCAGGACGGACAGAAGCCGATTTCAGAGCTACATCTGTAATTTTATTAATTTCAATACCCGGCGAAATTTCAATCCACAGCGATGTATCCCCCGGTAATGGCAAAAAACCTTGGGCTACGGTTCCCATATATGCTGCGTGTTGTGGTTGTAGGCTGTCTAGAAATACGAAACTGCGTAGTTCTGCTCCCAAAGTTCTGCTCTCCAGTGGTCAAGGTAAAGTGTATCCATCGCAATATATGAGTGTACGTTAATTTAGGTGACTTGGACGAAGTTACTACAGCTAGAAGGTAAAATATTTAGTTAAACTCACAGAAATTAATTCGGTGAGAAGTTGCCAAATGCTCAATTACAAGCTTTACTTGGATGAGGTTATCAAAACACAACATATATCAGATATATTAATTTATATTTCTACGGCTTGATTTGTGTGGCAAGGTGTATCTGTTATGACTAGTCGTGAAACGAAATTCATATAAAGGTTAAGTTGTCAGTTGACAATACATCATTTACAGACTAGAATAATAGTGGGATATTGTAAAAAGTTTAGAGATAAATAGTAATATACTGAGCATAGAGGGTATTAAATGTTCCGTTTTTGAGGTTTATCTTATGAGTGTTGCTGTCGTTAAGCTTAATTCTTTTGTTGATTCTCATCTTCCAGAGAGCTATCTTAATCAATTTCAGAACTTTTTAGAGATTTGTTATCTGAATAATTCCTTTAATGCGCGTTTAACAGAATTTATTGTGGATTTATCTCTTTTTCTGAAGACAGACGTTTATTTGATTAAACAACATTTAAAAATTGTGGCTGAGTATTGTGGTGGCTTATTAGAATTGAGTTATCAAATTTACTCTCAAATAAACCAACTGAGTTTTATTCTTAAATTGCTTCCCCCTGAACAGGAAATAGCTACTATAGATTCTGAAACTTTTTCTATTGAGAGAGGCGAACCTGTTGGTGGAGAATTTTGGTAGTGATTTAGAATTTGGTTCAATTATTGACTATAGTTTTGGTAGCGTTCCTGTTGATACGACTTTAAGACGCGTAGGGCACGAACAAGGTTTAGACCGTCCTGCGATTATTGTTAGCCCATCTGAGTTTATTCAAAGAACAGGTTTTATTTGGATTTGTCCAATTACTGGAGAGCCTAAACATCATATATCGTCCATTGATCAAATATCTTTACCACCTAATTTAAGTACTTATGGTTTTGTTTTATTAAACCAGTTAATTTCTGCAAAACTTCCTTGTGATTATGTTATTGATATTAGAGAAAAAATTCCCACTTTTGCGAGAGAGGTATCTCTTAAACTTGTGAAAAAACTTCCTCCTTTAGAAACTATTAAAGATGTTATATCTACTATACTAATAATTAATCATCGGCTTTATAGACCTGACTTTAGACATATTGTTATTTGTAGTAAGTGAAATATTATCTTCTGGTTAATTACAAAATGATAATTCAAATTTAAATTTACTCCTTTGTCATGAGTGTACGTTAAATTTAGGTGACTTAGATGGAGTTACCACAGTTAAAAGGCAAAATATTAGTTAAACTCACAGGAATTAATCATGAACCACAAAATTTTAGCCAGGATCACCATGTCATTTTTTCTAGGATCTCTGGGACTGGGATCTTTGTATTTATCAGGGTGCTTTATTAGTAGTAGTTGTACTCAAAGTGCTAGGGGAGAGATGGTCGCATCTATGTATGCAAAATCAGTCCGTCAGAAGTTCCCAAATAAGCAATTACAAGCTTTATTGGATGATGTTGTCAAAACACAACATATACCAGGTGTGACAATGTATATTTCTACCCCTCAAGGTAGGTGGCGAGGTGCATCTGGTGTGACTAGTCGGGAAACTAATCAACGTCTACAGCCTGATGATGATTTTTCCATCGCTAGTACTAGTAAAACTTTTGTCGCGGTGGTTGTTTTACAATTAGTCCAAGAGGGAAAGATTCAATTGGATCAGGCGATCGCATCTTATTTACCCCAGTTTATCAGCGATCGCATAAAATACAGTCATCAAATTACCGTTCGTCAACTATTGAATCATACTAGTGACGTAGCTGAATACCTCTCAACTCCCGCTTTTCTCGATGCTAGTCAGAACAGAGATCGATCTAATCCTTGGACAGCCGAAGAAGCGATTCAATATATGTTCGACGAGCCCCCCAAGGCGTCTCCAGGAACCAAGTTTTCCTATACAGATACCAATTACATTCTTTTGGAGTTGATCGTCAAACAAGTCACCCAGGGAACTCTAGAGCAAGTAATTCGCGATCGCATCTTAGATCCTCTCAGCTTAAAACACACCTATACCGAATTACGTGAACCAGCATTAGGGAACTTAGTTACAGGTTACGGTCCCAATAGCAAAACTGGTAAAATGCAAAGTTTTGCTGAAATCAATGATGGTAATGGCTTAGGAGATGGAAGTCTAGTTTCCAATGGGGAAGATTTGAGTAAATTTATTCAAGAATTGGTTTCAGGAAATAAATTACTTCCAGAGAAAATCAAACGAGAGATGTTTCCATTTAATCATATTAACCAGAGTGCTTATGGGTTGGGGATAGAATGCTGGTTAACGCCTTTTGGTAAAGCTTATGGACATAGTGGTAGCGCCTATGGGATGGTATCCATCATGTTAGATTTACCTGATAAGCATACTAGTGTAGTGGTATTAGCCAATCAGCAAGGTGTTGATCCTAAAGATATCGCGATTAAAGCTTTAGCAAAGATATTTCACTAGGGATCATAGTTAATATAAAATACTAGGGGTATAACCAGACAAAAGCGCTGATTCAAGTTAATTACTACATACGATCTTTCGATCTATGATAGCGCTATATAGCGATTTGACAGATCTTTCGCAGAACAGAAACCTAGATGGGAAAAAAGGGCTTGCGAAAACCAAGCCCTTTTATAAATACCAGACATTTACTACACCAATACTAATTTAGACAAAATTTTAGTTCTGAACATCTACCTAAAGGATGTATTTAAATGTCCCAAGGAATGATAATAGTCTCCTGGAAAGCCCTGTAAGTAAAAAGAAATTTAATGTGCTTAAGAGGTAGAGGGGAGCAGGGGAGCAGGGGGGGAAATCTAAAGAAGCAATAAAAACCTATTTCCCCTTGTTATTTATTCCCTTTTATGGATTTATTTCTGGAATTTTCAGATAAATTGCAATTGTTTTGTATTGATGATTACAGATACAATAGGAGGTTTTAGGTTAATAACCATATATGGATAAGTATAGACACATGTTTGATGCTCAAGGTTTCAACTTAGGATCGACCTAGGAGTTGACTAAATGGTAAGAGTAATTTTCTATGAAAAGCCTGGCTGTAAAAATAATACTCGACAAAAAGTTTTACTGACAGCCGCAGGTCATGAAGTGATTGCGTATAACTTGCTGACTGAACCTTGGACTAAAGAAAGATTACGTTCCTTTTTTGGCGATCGCCCCACAAGGGAATGGTTCAACAAAGCTGCTCCCAGAGTTAAATCCGGTGAAGTAGCGATCGATCAGATTGATCAACAAACAGCCTTAGTCATGATGCTGAAAGACCCCTTACTAATTCGTCGTCCTTTGATCCAAATAGGCGATCAATTTGAAATTGGTTTTGATGTAGAACATCTTGATGGTCTGATTGGCTTAAAACCTGTGGACGAGTCTTTTCAGGAAATGAGTGAAAACCTAATGAAAGAAGATTTACAAGGTTGCGCTCATGGAAAAGATAACGCACATAAACATACAGTAGGTAATTGTCAGCATTAGTGATTCACATCCAGCTAGGTTGCTAGTTGGATGTTGAGATCAAGATTAATTATCCAATGACTGACATGAAAAATGACCTTTCACGCATTCTCTGAATAGAAATTTTTGCCAAGAATTTTTTCTACTATCTTGAACCGATGAGATATTTCCAGAAGATATTGATTTTTTGGGGATGGTATAAGTACTTATAGCTATTACTAATGATATAGCTAAAGTTAACAGCGATAATGTTTTCATATTTGTCTCCTCCATTGTGAAACTTAGTTTATCTTCCTTTTAAGATTTTGACTGTGGTGATCAATGATCAACTCCCAGTACTATTAATACTCAACGAGCTTTGATGTTAATCCAGAAAAAAGTCATTAGAAGGGAACAGGAAATAGGGAACAGGGAGGAGGTTTTTTAGGTAATTTTACTTTTGGTTATATCAATATCTATTTTTGATTATTTGGTCGGCTTCACCCTCACACCTTTATTATATGGGGTTTGTATAGCAGATGTGCGAAAAATGCTATTAAGGGGTTTACGTAGGCAAAGATGAGTAAGTCAAAGGTGGATATTTCGCCTACGCTATCAAAAGCATAATTTATTTGATATATAATGTGAGATATAACAATGTAAAGCATTTGGTCAACTTATTTCATTTTATGAAATAAGAATTTACGCATGAGCAGGTGTTTCCCACAGTTAAGATTCCTTAAGCTTAAATCGACCGAGAGAAATGAGCAGATCTATTTCTTGTATGTGTATCAAATACAAGAGCAATATTCCTCACCAATAATCTACCGGTATCTGTAATCGTAATTTCGTTTTTAGACAAACGCACTAGACCATCATTTTCTAATGGTTTCAAGTCCTCTAGTTCTGAGGAGAAAAATTGATCAAAGTTGATCTTATGTTCCTGTTCAATATCTGTCTTAGATAACTGAAAGTGAGACATAATCCCCATAATCACATCTCGTCTGATGATATCATCCTGTGTAAGTTTGATCCCTTTATGTGTAGGTAAAACGCCTTGATCTACAGCTTGATAGTATTCCTTTAGTTCTTTGTGATTCTGAGCATAAGCATCTTCTAACATGCTAATCGATGTCGAGCCAAATCCGAAAAGTTCCGTTTCAGCGTGGGTGGTATACCCTTGGAAGTTCCGCTTGAGGGAGCTATCGGATTGAGCGATCGCCAATTCATCATCACGTTTAGCAAAATGATCCATCCCAATAAACAGATATTCATGATCAGTAAGTTCCTCAATGGTCATTTTGAGAATATCCAACTTAGCTTGCGCTCCTGGAAGAGCAGCTTGGGGAATCATTTTTTGGACAGGTTTCAACCAAGGAACATAAGCAAAATTGAACACCACAATTCTGTTAGGGTCTAAAGCGATGGTTTTGTGTAAGGTTTCCCGAAATGTGTCGATATTTTGATAAGGTAGACCATAAATTAAGTCTACATTTACACTATGGAATTTAGCTTCTTTGATCCAATCCATCACATTATATAACATGCGTTCTGGTTGGATGCGATTTACAGCGGCTTGTACTTCCGGGTTAAAGTCTTGTATACCAAAACTAATGCGATTGAACCCAATATCACGCAAAAACTGAATATATTCCTGATTCACATAACTGGGATTAATTTCAATGGAGATTTCAGCTTGTGAGTCAATCTGGAAGTAACGCCTAATTGTCTTCCACAAACTTTCAATTTGAGGAAGTTCTAAATAATTAGGTGTACCACCACCCCAATGTACTTGGAGAACTTTTCTGTTAGGATCAATCAAAGCTGAGGTATTTTGGATTTCTCGCTCTAAACGCTCCAGATATGGTTTAGCAATATTCTTGTTTTTGGTGATTACTGTATTACACCCACAGAAATAGCAAGCGCTTTCACAAAAAGGAATGTGGAAATACAGCGATAAGGGAGATTGGCGTTGATTGGAATTAGCGATCGCCAACCGAAAGTCATTCGCGGTAAAAAGTTCATGCAATTCCGTAGCTGGGGGATAGCTAGTGTATCTAGGAGCGCGAGTATCATATTTTTGAATGAGCTCAAGATTAAACTTGACATTTGGTAATAGAAAAACCATCAATACTTCCTCTCTCTTTTGGTTACAAAATCCATATTTCCCAGTTATCTAACCGTGCTACCAGGTTGATCAAAACCAGTTAATTCCTTGTATTTAGTTGCTCCCAGAGCTTGAATTAAACTAGCTTCCAGTTCTTGTCCCATGAGCATATTCAAATGAAAGGCGTGGTTAGCTTCCACCACAATTTTGTCAGCAGTGCGATCGTCAATAGGTAGAGAATCTAATGCTTGACGGTAATCATCTTTGAATTTTTTCTTATCAGGAATTTGCTCAAAGGTGTAAAAATATGTACCTTCATAGCCAGAAAGTTTTAGTGCTGTCTGAGCTATTTTTTGTAACATCTGACCACCAGAAAGATCGCCCATGTAGCGAGTATAAGCATGACCAATTAATAAAACAGGTTCGTGAGCGGCGATTTGGCGAATTCGCGTCATATAGTTGAGAGCAGAGGTCCCTGGTCGGATAATTTTCAGCCATTCACTTCCGTAATAAAATACCATATCTTTCTGTAGGGCGATTTGGCGATTTAGTTGGGGGAAATAAATTTGGCTGATGACCGGATGCTGTTGATGTTGGGCGATCGCTGTTTCTAGTTCAGTGTAAACAAAATACAAGTTACTCAAAAATTGAGCGAAACAATTACGATCAATTGCTCCTTTGAGAAAACATTTCATAAAACCGACATTTTCTGCGTTGGTATGAGCTTGTTGAGTTCCTGTACGCAGTTTTAAGGCGAGATTGTGACTCATTGTACTTTCCTCAATCCTTAGTTACCAGTTAAATAACAGCCTGTTGCAAAGTTATTTAGACTGCTATGTTAGTTTTTGCACTTATCGATCCAGCACAAATTACAGCCAGTGCAAAAACTGACTATTACAATTACTCCTAATATATTATTGAACTATCAATATTTGTGTAACGATAAAGCATTAACATTTATTTAGTGTTTGGTGTAAAATTAGATAATGTATAGGTATTTTGACTCTGATTAACCAAAATAATTAACTAAATTTTCTCATGCTAATTTTGTGATACTAGGTTTCAATAGTTTACCTGATGACTACTAGCTATGATCTATGCTTAGATCAAATATAAGATATAAATTCACCTGGATGAGTCTGATGATCAAAGCCTTGGAAAACCCTCCTGTGGAAAAACTAAAATCAGGAGTAAAAGCACCTACTCAGGAAACATTGTTAACGCCTCGATTTTATACCACTGATTTTGCTGCTGTAGCGAAAATGGATATTTCAGCAAATGCAGAGGAATTACAAGCAGTAATTGCTGAATTAAAAGCTGATTACAATCGTCATCATTTTGTCCGTGATGCGGAATTTGAACAGAGTTGGAACCACATTAGTGAAGAGAAAAGATTAGCTTTTATTGATTTCTTAGAACGCTCCTGTACTTCAGAGTTTTCTGGTTTTTTGCTATTTAAAGAATTATCTCGCCGACTCAAAGAAAACAGCCCTTTATTGTCAGAAGCTTTTGGTTATTTAGCCAGAGACGAAGCGCGACACGCAGGATTTTTGAATAAGTCAATGGCGGATTTTAATCTCTCCCTCGACTTAGGTTATTTGACCAAAAATCGTACCTACACTTTTTTCCCTCCAGAATGGGTAATTTATACAGTTTATCTATCGGAAAAAATCGGCTATTGGCGTTACATTTTAGTTTATCGTCATATGGCGGCTCATCCAGAGTATCAATTCTATCCATTATTCCGTAAATTTGAGAGTTGGTGTCAGGATGAAAACCGACATGGAGATTTTTTCAAAGCTCTATTGCGATCGCAACCCCAATTATGGAAAAGCTGGCGCTCAAAATTATGGGTACGATTCTTTCTGTTATCAGTCTTTGTCACCCACACGATGACTGTGTTTGAACGCGCTGAATTCTATGAGATTTTGGGTATTCATCCCCGTCAATACAACAATCAGGTAATTGAGGAAACCAATAAAACAGCAGCTAGAGCATTTCCTTTGATCTTAAATACAAACCATCCCTACTTTTTCTGGTATTTGGAACAGTGTGCTATCCAGAATCACAAGTTAATCGCACTAGAAAAAAGTCAAAAAGGGGTAATAGCTAAGTTTTTCCAAAAAATCCCGCTAATCGCTAGCATTATTTGGTATATGTTACGTGTATACCTAATGAAGCCTATTGAGGTGGAAGTTACTAGAGGAGAGGTTAAATAATACTAAGCATGGGTAAGATCTATTTTATTAATCTCTATCTCCAGGAGGAGGAGAAGTGGTCAGGTCTATGATTATTATTAGAGGTATCTTCCAATAATCTTTTTCCCTCAACTTGAGATAGCAGTGGGAGGGT
>Ga0116226_10003661_pt1 | contig 13540 bp, 17 predicted proteins | sample S1TSphfallax_FD_89692 | JGI IMG/M metagenome (GOLD analysis project Ga0116226, IMG submission 89692) | Host-associated microbial communities from peat moss isolated from Minnesota, USA - S1T2_Fa - Sphagnum fallax MG | ecosystem: Host-associated > Plants > Peat moss > Unclassified | place: USA...
AAGCTGGCGTGTTTTTCCGAGCACCGAAGTGGCGCGACCGATGGGTCGTGAGCTCCGCTCGGTCGCTCGCCGAGCGAACGGAGCGCAGGAAAAGCGCGTCAGATGGCCACCATAGGTGAGTTTCAAACGGACTCTCAGGGTCGTTGACGAAGGGGGCCAACCACCCGCGTCACACCACCTTGCCGGAGCTGGTCTCGATCAGGTGCATATTGTTGAGGTCGGCGGCCAGCGGCAGGGTCTCGCGTGGCGCGCACGGCGTTTCCGGGTCGACGCGCGCGCACACCGGCTCGCCGCCGACGAAGAAATGCACCAGGGTTTCCATCCCCATCGGCTCGATCACGTCCACATTGGCCGACATCCGGGCGACGTTCGGTTTTTCCACATCGCTGATTTCGGTGAGGTGTTCCGGACGCAGTCCCAGCGTCATCTCCTGGCCGGTATAGGGCGCGTAGCGATTGACCCGCTGTGGGGGCACCGGCAGCGTGGTGCCGTCGGCCAGCCGCATCGCCAGGCCGCCTTCGTCGACCATGCGGACCGGCAGGAAATTCATCCCCGGGCTGCCGATGAAGCTCGCCACGAACTTGGTCGCCGGGTGGTGATACAGTTCCTGCGGGGGCCCGACCTGCTCGATCACGCCATGGTTCATCACCACCACGCGGTCCGCCAGCGTCATCGCCTCCACCTGGTCGTGCGTCACGTACACCGTGGTGGTCGGGATGGTCTGATGCACCTTCTTGATCTCGGTGCGCATCTGCACCCGCAATTTGGCATCGAGATTGGACAGTGGCTCGTCGAACAGGAACACTTTCGGGTTGCGCACGATCGCCCGCCCCATCGCCACCCGCTGCCGCTGGCCGCCGGACAGCGCCTTCGGCTTGCGCTGCAGCAGGGCGGTGATGTCCAGGATGCGGGCGGCCTCGTCGACCCGCTTCTTGATTTCATCACGGCCGAATTTGCGCAATTTCAGCCCGAACGCCATGTTCTCGAACACGCTCATATGTGGATAGAGCGCGTAGTTCTGGAACACCATGGCGATGTCGCGATCCCGGGGCGGCACGTCGTTCACCACGCCGCCATCGATCCAGATTTCCCCCGAGGTGATTTCCTCGAGCCCCGCGACCATGCGCAACGTCGTGGACTTGCCGCAGCCGGATGGCCCGACCAGCACCACGAATTCCTCGTCGGCGATCTCGAGGTCAATGCCCTTCACCACCTGGACACCGCCGTCATAGGTCTTGACGACGTTCTTGATCGAGACCTGAGCCATTCATCCTACCTTCGTATGGTCGTTAACCCTGGCCATCAGCCTATGGCAAGCAACGCGCCGCCGCCAGCACCCGGTCGATGAATAGATCGGTGCTGCCGAGATAGCCGGCGGGATCGGTCAGCCGCGCGATCGCCTTGGCATCGAGCCGTGCGGACACCTCTGGCTCGCGCGCCAGCGCGTCGGCCAGCGGGATGCCTTCCGCGAGCGCCGCGTCGCAGGCATGCTTGACCGCGTGATGCGCCGGCTCCCGACCCAGCATCGGTGCCAGCCCCATCATCACCGCCTCCGCCACGATCAACCCCCCGGTCGCATCCAGGTTGCGCCGCATCCGCGCCGTGTCCACCACCATGCCGCGTGCGATATCAACCGCTTGCAGCAGCGCCCCATGGGTCAGCACGAACGCCTGCGGCAGCGCCAGCGGCTCGGCTTGCCACGGCCCGGTGGCGCGCTCGTGATCCTGCATCATCGCCCCCTGCATCAGCGGCACCAGCGCTTGCACCGCGCGGCCGCTGGCCAGGATATATTCGCTGGCGATCGGGTTGCGCTTCTGCGGCATGGTCGACGAGCCACCCCGCCCGGCGACATAAGGTTCGGACACCTCACCAACCTCGGTCTGTGCCAGCAGGATGATATCGGTGGCGATTTTCGCCAGGCTGCCGCACAGCAGACCCAGCACGCCCACCGCCTCGGCCACTCCATCGCGTCCGACATGCCAGGGGGCCGCGGGGGCGGCGAGCCCGAGCTCGGCGGCTAGCCCCTCGATCACCGCCAGCCCCTGCGCGCCCAGTGAGGCCAGCGTGCCGGCGGCCCCGCCAAACTGCACGAACGACACGCGCGGCCGCAATTGGTCGATGCGCTCGACATGCGCCAGCATCGGCTGCAGCCAGATCGCGCATTTCAGCCCGAACGTGACCGGCAGCGCATGCTGGAGATGCGTCCGCCCGGCCATCACGCAGCCCCGATAGCGCTCGGCCTGCTCACCCAACGCCGCGATCAGCGCCAGCAGATCAGCCCGGATCAGAGCGAGACCCGCGCCGATCTGCAGCACCGTCGCGGTGTCCATGATATCCTGAGTTGTCGCCCCCCAATGGGTGTACGCCCCGGCCGCCCCCGCGGCCCGGCTCAGCCCCTTGACCACCCCCACCACGGGATAGCCGACATTGCGCACGCTGGCGGCGAGCTCGGCGGTATCGAGACACGCGACGTCGGCCACCTCGCTGATCGCGGCCCCCGCCTCCGCCGGGATGATCCCCAGCCGCGACTGCACCCGCGCCAGCGCCGCCTCGACATCCAGCATGCGCTGAAACCAGGCGCGCTCGTCGAACACCGCGCGCATCGCGTCCGACCCGTACAGCGTACCCAGCACGGGGCTATCGGCGGGATTGACGGACATGGCGATCAGATAGCGATGAACACGGTCTCGTCGCCGCCCTGCAGGCGCACGTCGAACTGCCATATGTCAGCGGCGCCTGGCTTGGCAATCAGTGTGGCGCGTCGCCTGGGATCCGCCACGGCATTCAGCAGCGGGTCCGTGTCGTTCAAAGGCTCGCCATCGAAATAGGCCCGCGTGTAGAGCCGCGTCAAAATACCGCGCGCCAGAATATTCACCGCGATATGCGGCGCCTGCTGTGCGTTGCCATGGCCGGGCACCGGGCCCGGCTTCACCGTGGTGAAGGCAAAGCGTCCTGCCGCATTGCACGCGCAGCGACCGTAGCCGGGAAACCGCGCGTCGGCCGGTGGGCTCGACTGCCAGATCTCCACACAGGCATCCGTCACCAGCGCGCCGTCGCCGTCGGTGATCACCCCGGTCAGCACGATCTTCTCGCCGCTCGCCCCGAACCGGGTCAGGTCGGCCATGGTCGGATCATCGATCAAATGCCAGTACGGACCAATGGTCTGCGAGGCGGTCGCGATCGGCATTCTAATACTCCCTCATCTTCAACCCTCGACCGGTGTCGCGCCGCGGCCGCGCAACACGAAGTCGAACCGATAGCCCAACGCCCATTCCGGCTGGGTGATCTCGATGTCGAAATCCGCCACCAGCCGCTGCCGCGCCGCCTCGTCCGGCACGGTGTGGTAAATCGGGTCGAGTGCCAGCAGCGGGTCGCCAGGGAAATACATCTGGGTGATCAGCCGCGACGCGAAGCCCGCGCCGAACAGGCTGTAATGAATATGGTTGGGCCGCCATGCATTGGCATGGTTGCGCCAGGGATAAGCTCCCGGCTTGATCGTGGTGAACTGATACCAGCCGTCATCGTCACTGAACACGCGCCCGTCACCGCGAAAATGCGCGTCCAGCGGCGCGTCATGCTGATCGCCCGGATGGTGATAGCGGCCCGACGCATTGGCCTGCCACACCTCGATCATGGTGTTCGGCACCGCCCGCCCATCCTCATCGGTCACCCGCCCGCGCACAATGATGCGCTCGCCCATCGCCGCCTGCCCGTCGACCGTCGAAATATCGATCATGCTGGGGAACTGCTCCCGCGAAAACCGCGGCCCCGAGACTTCGGTGATGCTGTGCGGAAACGCCAGCAACGGCTGGATCGGATGCCGCTTGCGGGTGCTGCCATATTCGGGGCTGTCATTGTCCGGCTGGCTGCCGGCCACGATCGGGCGGAACGGCGTGAGGTCGACATCGCTCATGACGCATCCATCTCCTTAAACGTTTCCTTGGCGATCCGCACCGCGCTATTGGCCGCCGGGATACCGCCATACGCCGCGACCTGGATCAACACCTCGGCGATATCGGCCGGCGTCGCCCCGGTGTTGCGACTGGCGCGGATATGCAGCTTGAACTCCTCATGGTGGCCAAGCCCCGCCATCAACGCCAGCGTCAGCAGGCTGCGGGTGCGCCGATCGAGCCCGGGCCGCGTCCACACCCCGCCCCATGCCGTCCGGGTGATGAACTCCTGAAACGGCCGATCGAATTCGGTGATCGCCGCCGAGGCGCGCGCCACATGCGCTTCCCCCAGCACCTGCTTGCGCACCGCCATGCCGGACACATAGAAATCCTCGACCGTCGGCTCCAGAAACGCCCGCATCGCCGCCGTGACCTCGGCCGGTTTTTCCACCGTCGGCAGGTGCGCCGCCTGGGCGATCACCTGCAGTCGCGCCCCGGGGATCGCCGCCGCCAGCGCTTCGGCGCTCTCCCGTGGGGTCGCCACGTCCTCGTCGCCCACCAGCACCAGCGTGGGCATCCGCAACGTCGCGGTCTCCTCACCGAGATTGGCCGCCGCGATCGCCTCGGCCGCCCCGGCATATCCCTCCGGATCGGTGCGGAGCAGCATCGCCCGCAACCCCAGCGCCGGCGGCTCGCCCAGAAACCCCTCGGTGACCCAGCGCGCCAGCACCGGATCGGCCAGCGGCGTCATCCCCTGCGCGCGCACCGTCGCGGCCCGCTGATGCCAGCCGTCCGCCGGCGGAATCGCCAGCGCCGTGTCGCACAGGATCAGTGAAAACACCCGTTCCTGCGCCTGAGCCGCCAGCGACTGCGCGATCATCCCGCCGATCGACAGCCCGGCGACGTGCGCGACCTCGATGCCCAGCCGGTCCATCAGGCCCAGCACGTCGCGTGCCATTCCGGCGATACTGTATGGCCCCGGCGTGACATTGGTCAGTCCATGCCCGCGCAGGTCCGGCCGGATCACCCGGAACGACGGCGCCAGCGCGCGCGCCTGGTCGTCCCACACATGCAGATTGGTGCCGAGCGAATGCAGCAGCAGCAGCGCCGGTGCGCCGGGCGGACCCTCGATCTGAACGTGCATCGTAAGATCGTCCACACCGATGAACATGCCGCCGCGCACTCCCCTGACGCCGCAGACCTCGCACACCGACGCCGCGTCCGCAACGGCGGGCGGCGAGGCGGTGTGTCGCCGCGGGCGGCGAGGCGGTGTGTCGCCGCGGTCAGCGCGGCAGGGCGGCCCGGAGCGTCAGCGCCTTGGCATGCACGGCAAGCGGCGTGTCGCCGGGTTTATAGATCGAGGAGCCGATCCCGAACCCGGCCGCCCCCGCCGCCAGCCACACCGCCAGATTGTCGGCGGCGATGCCCCCCACCGGCAGCACGGGCATGTCGGCCGGCAGCACCGCGCGGATCGATCTCAGCATGGCCGGCGAGCCCGCCTCGGCCGGGAACAATTTCAGCCCGTCGGCGCCGGCCTCGATCAGCGCGAACGCCTCTGTCGGCGTGAAGAACCCGGGGCAGGCGACCATGCCCCGCGCTTTGGCTTCCCGCACCACCGCCACCGCCGCGTGCGGCGTCACGATCAGCCGCCCTCCGGCCGCGGCAATGGCGCCAACCTGAGCCGTCGTGGTCACGGTGCCCGCCCCGATCAGCGCCCGATCGCCGAACCGCGCCACCAGCCGGGTGATGCTATCGAGTGGATCCGGCGAGTTCAGCGGCACCTCGATGATGCCGATCCCGCACGCGATCAGCGCATCGCCGATCGCCTCCACCTCGCTCGGTTTGACGCCCCGCAGAATGGCGACCAGCGGGCAGAGCGCCAGCCAGTCGGTCAATGTCGAATGGCTCATGTCCACCTCGCGATTCGTCCGATGATGGCCAGTCCGCGGGCGGCGGCGTCCGCGGTCTCGATCACCGGCGCCCCGCCGCAGGCGGTGATCGCGCGGGCATAGAGCGCGCACAAAGCCGCCGCCCCGATCAGATGCACGGTCTGCCCGGCTGGGCGGGCGGCGCGCACCTCGTGGCCGATCAGCAGGCCGGACAGATAGGAGGCGCTGGCCTGCTCGGACAGGCGCCCGAACAGACCGAGGCTGCGCACCCCGAACAGATGATGCAGCAGATGGCCGGGGTCCAGGCTGCGCGCTAGCCCTTGCTCGAAACCCGCCGCGTCGTCCGGCCCGTCCTGCATCATCCGGCCGAGGATGGTGCCCCCGCGCAGCGCTGCGAACGCCTCGCCGCTGAGATAGGTGCGATAGGCGGTGATCCGCCCGCCGCCGATGCGCGCCCATTTGGAATGGCTCCCGGGCAGGCAGGTGATACCCTCCTCCAGCCCCGCCAGCACCCCGATGATCTGCGTCTCCTCGCCGCGCATCACCTCCGGCACCCCGGCCTCGTCACTGTCGGACAGGCCGGGCACCAGCAGCGTGGTCGCATCGTCGAATGGCACGGGCACCAGTGCGTCGGCGAGATCGGCGGCATTGGCGGGGCAGGGGAGGTAGGGTGCCTCCACCCAGCCCTGCCGGCTGCCGATCATGCCGGACAGCAGCACCCGCGTCTCCCCATCGGCCAGCCAGCCGCCGATAGCACCCCGCAGACAGCCCGCGAAATCGCCATCCGCGATCTGGGTGATGCCGCGCGCGGCCTCATGCCGATCGAGGATGGTGCCATCCGGGGCCAGCCGGAACGCGCGGAACCCGCTGGTCCCCCAATCGACCCCGATCATCAGGCTTATCCAGGAAACGCATAATCGAGAAACGACACATGCGCGGCGACCACCCGCCAGCCTTCCGCCAGCCGCACCCAGGTCTGCATCTGCCGGCCGGTCAGCCCGTTGGACTTGCGCCGATACAACGTGCTGGCGGTCGCGAAGTCCCGGCCGAAGCTGGTGATCACCGTGCGCGCCAGCGTCCGGTCGAGCCCCTGCGGGGAGCGGGCGCCGCGAAACGCCTGAATCTCCGCCGTGCCATACAGGTTCTCGCTATTGCCATAGCGCACCGTGTGCGGGCTGTCCCAGAACAGCTCGTCCAGCACCGCGACATCGTTGGACACCAGCGCCTGCTCATAGCGGGCAAACTGCGCCGTTACCTCGGCCAGCACCTCGGGGATATTGATGTCCATGCTCACGCGAACCCAGGTGCGACTGGCGCGGCACAGATGCCCAACCGTTCCAGCTCCGCGGCCGCGCGGAACAAGCTGGCCTCGGCCCAAGGCGCCGCGATCAACTGCACCCCCACCGGCAGCGCCCCGGCCGCGTTCTGCACGGGGGCGGCCAGTACCGGCAACCCGATGAAGCTGATCGGCTGGGTGAACACGCCGAACGACGGCCGCAGCGGAATTTTCCCGCCGTCCACCTCCAGCCATTCCTGACCGATCGGGGTGGCCGCGCTGGGCGTGGCCGGCGCCACCAGAATATCCCAATCGGCGAACACAGCCGCCGCCTGGGCGCGAAAATGACTGCGGATCCGCTGCGCCTTCAGCACCCATTGCGCCGGCACCAACGCGCCCGCCAGCAGCCGATCACGGGTCAGCGGCTCGAAATCCGCGGCCCGGGTCAGCAAATCCGGCAGATGCTGCTGCGCCCCCTCGGCCGCGGTGATCAGAAACGCCGCCGCCCGCGCCGCCGCCGCATCCGCCAGCGTCACCACGTCCGAGCCACCCAGCATCCGCGCCACCAGATCGGCCGCCGCATGCACCTCGGGCTGCCCGTTGGCCGCGAAATGCCCCCCCAGCCGTGCCACCCGCAAGCCGCCAAACGCATGCGACAGCAGCGCCGACACCGGGTCCGCGGGCCTGCGCGCCTGCGCGGGATCCTCGGGGTCGTGCCCCTGCATCGCCTCATAGGCGCAAGCCAGATCGGCGACATTGCGGGCGAACGGCCCGACATGATCGAGGCTGAACACGAACGGCACCGAGCCCGCCCGCGACAGCCGCCCATAGGTCGGCTTGATCCCCCAGATGCCGTTCAGGCTCGACGGCACGCGGATCGAGCCATTGGTGTCCGTCCCCAGCGTGATCGGCACCAACCCGGCGGCAACCGCGGCGCCGGATCCGCCGGACGAGCCACCGGCGATCCGCGTCGGGTCATGCGGATTGCGGCACGGCCCGTAATGGCTGTTCTCGGTGGTGAAGCCGTAGGCGTATTCATCCATGTTCAGGCAGCCGACCAGCACCCCGCCGGCCGCCCGCATCCCGCGCACGGCAAACCCGTCTCGCGCCTTGGGGGCGGCATCCCGCTCGATGATGCTGCCCGCCAGCGTGATCTCGCCTTCGACGTCGAACAAATTCTTCACCGCGTAGGGCACGCCGGCCAATGGCCCGGGATCCTCGCCCCGCGCCAGACTGGCATCGACCGAAGCCGCCTCCGCCCGCGCTCGCGCGGCGGTGACACTGGTGAACGCGTTCACCTCGCCATTGCGTTCGGCGATGCGCGCCAGCGCCGCCTCGGCGACCGCGACAGCCGTCGTGTGCCGCCCCTTGATGGCGGCGACGATCTCCTGACCAGTCATCTGGGCGAGGTCGTTCATGGCGTGAAGATCGGCGCCGCTTCGGCGTCGGCCGGCAACTCGAAATCCAGCGCCGGTGTCGCCACGCGTCGCACCAGCGCGAACGCCGCGGCGAGCTCCGCCACGCGCTCCGGTGTCAGAGACAGCCCGATCAATGGCGCGGTGGCCTTGACATAGGCGAGGGGGTCGAAATCGTCCGAAATGCTCATCGCGCCAGCCTAGAGCGGTTTTGGATCGGGAGAAACCGGTCGCGTTCAGTTGGGGTGCGTTCAGACTTGTGCGCCCGCGAACATCCCCGCACGATACGCGCCGATGAGCATCGCACGGACCATCCTTTGGCGCGGCGGGGTAGGCGCGGTGTTTGCCGTCGTGCTGCTGCCGGTCGCCGCCGTCATCTGGCTCAGCTTCTTCAACCAGGAGATCGTGGCCTTTCCACCGCCCGGCTACACCTGGCACTGGTATGCCAACGCCTGGTCCAAGCCGGAATTCGTCCGCGGCTTCCTCACCTCGCTCCAGGTGGCGCTGGTCTCCGCCGCGATCGGCGTCAGTCTCGGCACCGCCGCCGCCTACGCCCTGGTGCGCGGCCGCTTCCCAGGCAAGTCAGCACTGGCGGCGCTGCTGCTCGGCCCGCTGGCGGTGCCCGGCGTGGTGCTCGGCACCGGCCTCTACGTGTTCTTCGTGCAGATCGACAACGCGATCGATTTCCAGATCGCCGCCACCCTGCCGGGCCTGATCGCCGCCCACGCGCTGCTGACCATCCCCTGGACGGTGCGCCTGGTCGCCGCCAGCCTGCAGGGCCTGCACCCGGCTGCCGAGGAAGCCGCCGCCAATCTCGGCGCGCGCCCCTGGACGGTGTTCCGGCGCGTTACCCTGCCGATGATGCGCTCGGGCGTGGTCGCCGGTGCGCTGTTCAGCTTCATCCAGAGCTTCGAGAATCTGGAGATGTCGCTGCTGCTGGTCGGTCCCGGCCGCTCGACGTTGCCGATCGTCATGCTGAACTATCTGGAGTATCGCGTGGACCCCACTCTGGCCGCCGTGGCGACGGCGCAAATCGTGCTGATCGGCCTGCTGATGGTGATCACCGACCGCTTCGTGAACCTCTCCCGGGTGGTCTCTTGAGCGAGCTGGTGCTGGACGGCCTGCGCCGCGTCTATGGCGCGACCGTCGCGGTCGACCGGGTCGATCTGACGGTCGCCCAAGGCGAGCTGGTGGCGCTGCTCGGCCCGTCCGGCTGCGGCAAGACCACCACCTTGCGCATGGTCGCGGGCTTCGTGCCGCCCAGCGCCGGTACCGTCAGCATCGGCGGCACCAACGTCACCCGCGCGCCACCGTTCGCGCGCGACACCGGCATGGTGTTCCAGGGCTATGCCCTGTTCCCGCACATGAGCGTCGCCGACAATGTCGGCTTCGGGCTGGAGATGCGCCGGGTCGCGCGCGCCGAGCGCCAGCGCCGCATCGCCGAGGCGCTCCGCCTGGTGCGGCTCGACGGGCTCGGCGACCGCCGTCCCGCCCAGCTCTCCGGCGGCCAGCAGCAGCGCGTGGCGCTGGCTCGCGCGTTGGTGGTCAACCCGAAAGTGTTTCTGCTGGACGAGCCCTTGTCCAACCTCGATGCCCGTCTGCGCGCCGAGGTGCGGGTGGAAATTCGCGCTTTGCAGCAGCGCCTCGGCCTGACCACCTTGTTCGTCACTCACGACCAGGAGGAGGCGCTGACCATGGCCGACCGGCTCGTGGTGATGAATGGCGGCCGGGTGCGCCAGACCGGCACGCCCGAGGAGGTCTATGAGCGCCCCGCCGACCTGTTCGTCGCCGGCTTCCTCGGCCGCTGCAATATCCTGCGCGGCAGCGTCGAGCGCCCCGGCGTGTTTCGCGCCGGCAACGCCGCGTTGCCCTGCGACGGTGGCGCGCCCGGCCTCCGCTCGGCCCTGGTGATCCGCCCCGAGCGGATTGCGATGACCCATGCCGGCATGCCCGCCAGCGGCGCGCTGCCCGGACGGGTGGCGATGGTCACCTATCTCGGCGGCCTCACCGACTGGCACGTACGCACCGACGCGGGTGACGTCCTGGTCACCCGCCCGACGCCGGACGACGCCGATCCGCTGCGCCAGATCGCGGTCGGCGATGGCGTGGCGTTGGATTGGAACCCGGCCGCCGGCCGCCTGCTGCCCGACCACCCCGATCTCTGAGCATCGCACAAGGAGTTACCGCCATGATCTCACGCCGTTCCCTGCTGGGTGCCGCCGCCGCTGCCGCCACCATCCCCGCGATCTCCCCGGCCCGCGCCGATGGCGGCCAGGTGGTGGTGTCGACCTGGGGCGGCGACTATGCCGACCTGCTCGCCGTCAACGTGGAAAAGCCGATCCTCGACCCCAAGGGCATCGAGATCATCCACGACATCAACAGCTCGGACGCGCGCAAGACCAAACTGATCGCCGAGAAGATGAGCCGGCGCGGCTCGATGGACGTGGTGCACCTGTCGGACACCGACATGTATCAGATGGCCAAGCTCGGCGTGTTCGAGGACGTGCCGGCAGCCTCGGTGCCCAACCTCGCCGAGGTGCTGCAGCCGTTGCGGATGCCGTACGCGATCCCGCACATCTTCTCCGCCCAGCTGCTGGTCTATAACCCCGACAAGGTGGACCAGCCCAAGAGCTTCACCGACTTCCTCGACCCGAAATATAAAGGTCGCGTCGGCATCCCCGATCTCAACTACTCGGTGGTCACGATGGGCATGGCGCTGGCCGCCGGCGGCTCCATGAGCAACTGGGAGCCCGCCAAGAAGATCCTGATGGATCTGAAGAAGAACGAGCCGCGACTGTATCCCTCCCACGAGGATCTGGTGCAGGGCCTGAAGTCCGGCGAAATCTGGCTGGCGCCGGAATGGCTCGCGCGCGAATTCATGTGGAAAAAATCCGGCGTCAATCTCGCCCGTGTGGTGCCGACGGAAGGCGCCATCCCGGTGATCTTCCAGGCCTCGGTGCCCAAGAACGCGCAGAACAAGGCCAACGCCTGGGCCTATCTGGACGCCATGCTGAACGCCAAGGCGCAGCTCGGCTTCGCCGATCGCATGGGCTATGGCCCGACGGTGACGGACGCCACTTTGCCGCTCTCGCTGGAACAGGGCATCGGCTTCACCCCGGCTGAGGAAGCCAAGTTCAAAACGCCCGACTACGAATATCAGGCTGCCCAGCTGCCCGCGATCCTCGATTTCTGGAACAAGGATTTCAAGGGCTGACGGGCCGCGCGATGCGAGGCGGCCCGCGCGTCGCGGCACTGGCGCTGCCCGCCACCGTGCTGGTCTGCGTGGTGATGGTGGCGCCGCTGCTGCTGCTGTTTCGCTATTCGCTCAACCGCTACAGCCCGACCGAGCTGATGGTGGCGGCATTCACCGGGGCCAATTATCTGGCCGCGGTCACCGACCCCTATTACCGCAGCGTGCTCGCCAGCACGCTGTGGGTGGCCGGACTGTCGACGCTGCTGACATTGCTGCTGGGCTTCCCGCCCGCCTACGCGCTGGCGCGCATGCAAGGACGCTGGAAATCCTGGACCACCCTGCTGGTGGTGTTCCCGCTGATGGTCGGCAACGTGGTGCGCGCCGCCGGCTGGATGATGCTGCTCGGCAATAGCGGCGTGGTGAATACCGCCCTGCAGGCCACCGGCCTGTTCGCGGGCTCGATCCAGCTGATGTACACGCCGTTCGCGGTGGTACTCGGCATCGTCACGGTGGTGCTGCCCTACATGATCCTCACCTTGGCCAGCGTGATCGAGGGCATTCCCCGCAACGTCGAGGAAGCCGCCGCCAATCTCGGCGCCTCGCCCGCAAGGGTGTTCCGCCGGGTGGTGCTGCCGCTGGCGCTGCCCGGCGTGGTGGCGGGCTGCGCACTGGTGTTCATCCTCTGCATGAACGCCTACTCGACGCCTGTGCTGCTTGGCGGCCCGCGCTTCAAGATGATGGCGCCGGCGGTCTATGACCAGTTCGTGCGCACCACCAACTGGCCGTTCGGCGCGGCCCTGGCGTTCATCCTGCTGGCGGTGACACTGATTCTCACGCTTGCCGGCAGCGCGTTGCTGCAGCGCCGGATCCGGGCCTGAGGGTCGGCTGGCTTTTCCGGTCGATCTCGGCCATACTGGTTCCTCGGCACTTTTCGGCCTGGGCCAACCGCAGCTGTTCGCGGTCCATACGCAACCGGTTCTCCCCATTCGAAAAACATTCCGGCCCGCGCATTGCGGGTCGCCGGCCTGCGGAGATCGCTTTCATGACAACTGGTACGGTTAAGTGGTTCAACACCACCAAAGGCTTTGGCTTCATTCAGCCCGATGACGGCAGCAAGGATGTGTTCGTGCACATTTCCGCCGTCGAGCGCGCCGGCATGACCCTCAAGGAGGGCCAGAAGGTCAGCTTCGAGCTCGAGCGCGGCCAGCAGGGCAAGACCTCCGCGGTCAACCTGAAGGCGGCCTAACTCTCGTCGGGCGGCCGCGCGAGCGGCCGCCCGAACCGTCTCTGCCACACTCTGTCTTTGCTACACTCTGTCTCTGGCACGCTCTGTCGCGCAAATGAGTGGCTGGCGTCGCGATCGGTGTGGCGCTATGCGTCTGTCCCACCATACGTCGCGTTCGGGCTGCCCAGGGGAAGGACATCATGGCGTTCAAAGTCAATTATAATCAGCAGCGTGCCGAGCGGAACCGCGCCAAGCAGGCGAAGAAGGAAGCCAAGCAGCGCGAGCAGGAAGAAGAAACCGCCCGCCGCAAGGCCGAGCGCGAAAATCCGTCCGCCGCGCACGCCCCGACCGACCAAAGCCCGACCGAGCAAAGCCCAACCGACCAGCCCGAGGATACCACAGATGGCGCCCCCTAGACGGCGGATCGAATCCACCTTCGTCGCGTTCGACGTGATGTATGTGGACGGCACCCGCAGCTCCAACCGCCGCGTTCCCGCGACGGCCTTGACCGGCCTCGATGGCGACGAGCCCGCCAAGACCATCATCGAGGCGCAGGACCGCGAGATCGGCCTCGCCTCCGGCCGGCCGCGCCCCGACATCCGCTCGGTGTCACGCTCCCCGGTCAAAGTCACCGTCAAGGACTAGAAGAAAA
>Ga0116226_10003662_pt1 | contig 13539 bp, 14 predicted proteins | sample S1TSphfallax_FD_89692 | JGI IMG/M metagenome (GOLD analysis project Ga0116226, IMG submission 89692) | Host-associated microbial communities from peat moss isolated from Minnesota, USA - S1T2_Fa - Sphagnum fallax MG | ecosystem: Host-associated > Plants > Peat moss > Unclassified | place: USA...
GCAAAACAAGTCACCGCGATCTTCCCCGGCATATCCCCAATCAGCGCCTTCAGGCTCTTCTTCACGTCCAATTCGCTGCCCGAATGCCCATCCACCATCGCATTGGTGGAATCAGAAATAATCGCCAAAACCCCCTCATCCCCCAGCGCCTTCAGCGCCGCCTCATCCGCCACCGGCCCCACCACCGGATGCGAATCAAACTTCCAATCCCCCGTATGCAGCACCGTCCCATACTTCGTCTTAATCGCCAGCGCCTGAGACTCCGGCGTCGAATGCGTCATCTGAATATATTTCAGCCCAAACGGCCCCAGCTCAAACGAGCCACCAGGCTTCACAATATGTATCTTAGCCTCGCGCCCCAGCCCCGCCTCATTCAGCTTTCTGCGGATCACCGCCGCCGTAAACGGCGTCGCATAAATCGGGCATTTCAGCTGCGGCCAAAGCCGCGCCACCCCGCCGATATGATCCTCATGCGCATGCGTAATCACCAGACCCTTCAACGCATCCCGCCGCGCCACCGCAAACGCCGGATCGGGCAGCAAAATCTCCGCCTCCGGCGCCTCCGGCCCCGCAAACCCCATCCCGCAATCCACCGCGATCCACACATCATCGCAGCCATACAGATTGAAATTCATCCCAATCTCGCCGGTCCCGCCCAGCGGCACAAACACAAACCCGCCCAAGCCCTTAGCCTGGCCGTTCCCCGGCTTCGCGCCGGCCTTAACTGACATCTACGAAAAACTCCCGCCAAAAAACCACATGTTGCAATCCCCATACATAGTCATCCCCACCAAAACCACCACACCCCCACCGCACCGCAGCATTGCACTCGTAAAGCAAGAAAGTTCTTTTTTGAAAAAAACGCACCAAAAAACCCCTCCTCCGCTCCCCGCCGCCCAAAAAATGGGTCAAAATCGATAAAAAATTCGTCATTGCGAGCGAAGCGAAGCAACCCAGGAGTCACCCCCAAGCCCTATCCTCCATCCCAAAAACGTGCCCCACAATCACCCACCAGCCACCCGGTCCAAAATCCTTGACCAAAAACGCCCCCAAATGTACAATACATGTACATCCCGGAGCCAAGCCATGAGCGCCACCGCCCGCCTCGTCGTTCAAATGCCCCCCGCCGAAAAACAATCCCTAGACGCCCGCGCCCGCCGCGCCGGCCTCACCACCTCCGAATTCGTCCGCCGCCGCGTCGCCGAAGATTCCATAGAGAGTGAGCTTGAAGACCACCGCGAGGAAATCGAAGCCCTCCTAACCATCCTGGAATCCTCCGCCCCTTCGATGCTAGCCAACCTAGACAAAGCCATTGCAGACACCGCCGCCCTAAACGATTTTATTACGAATTTAGGCACGAAAAGCGACCAATGAGCTTCACCGACCGCATACTCAACACGGTAAAAACCGTAATCCTCCTAGAAGAACGCCTCACGAAGCTTACAAAAAACGTTGACGACCTAAAATCAAAATCCGAACAAGCCCTCTCCGATCACGAATCCCGCCTAACCCGCCTCGAAACCATCATCGAACTCACCCGCCCAGACGGCACAACCCTCCGCCTAACCCCACCCTAACCAACCGCCCGCCTCACCTTCCCCTTCCCCTCCACAGCTATAAACGGCGGAAACACCCTATTCCGCCCCCCGCGCTTCGCCTCATACAACGCCGCATCCGCCGCCGCCACCAGCTCCACCACCGGCACACCCGTCCGCCCCGCCGCCACCCCCACACTCGCCGTCACCACCCGCCCCGTTGGCGAGGCCTCGTGCAATATCGAAAGCCCCTCCACCGCCCGCCGCGCCCGCTCCGCGATCTGCAGCGCGCTCTCCATATCCGTCCCCGGCAGCAGCAGCAAAAATTCCTCGCCCCCATACCGCACCGCCAGATCATCCTGCCCCCGCAGCACCGATGCCAGCACCCCCGCCACCCGCTTGATGCAATGGTCCCCCGCCGGATGCCCATACCGATCATTGAACAACTCAAAATGATCAATATCGAGCATAATAACCGATACCACCGTCTCCGCCGCCCTCACAGCCGCCGCCCGCTCATCAAAATGCCGCCGGTTGGAAAGCCCGGTCAGCGCATCCCGGCTCGCCACATCCTCCGCCTCCTCCCGCCGCAACTGCTCCTGCAGCTTCCGCAAAAACAGCCGGCGCTGCCCGTACTCAATCGGCTGCCGCGCCTGCAGCGAAAAATACGCCGCCGTCACAAAAATCGAAGCCGCGATAATCTTCACCGCCCCCGGACACGCACTCGGCATCACCGTCCCAAAATAAACCACCGCCGTCACCAGCGATGCCCCCAGCGCAAACCGCAAATCCAACTGCAAATTGATATTGGCCGAAATCATAACCAAAATCACCAGATACTGATAAGCCCAAGCATTTTCCCCGCAATTGAGCCAATAGATCAACATCACCTGCATCGTCATCAGCACCGGCATCGCCGCCAGCACGCTATCGCGCACCCACCGCCCTGGCTTGCGCCGCACCAGCACGCCGGCCAGAACCATGCAAGGCGTCACCACCAAAAAATGCACCGCCACGGAAAGCCACGCAGTTTTCGGCAACACCCAAAAATCAATCGGCAGCAGAATATTGTAGGTAATAATCAGCCGCAGCACCACCACCCTGGCCGCCATCGCCAGAAACGCCGCCCGATCCGCCTCATAAGCCGCCTCCACCACCGGCGGCAGCCGCACGCTGCGGCTCCTGATCAACTGATCAATCCCATTCAGCGTCAATGTCGCCGTCATCACCGCTCCACGCGCCTCATTCCCACCCCAACGCCCATTAACGCCGCGCACAACAAACCTTCCACCCCGAGGCGGCCAAATTCCGCCGCCACCCCCATACCCTCAACTCCCTAATAACTCCTTAACACCCCCGCCCCTAACCTCCCGTCACGCCCCTCAAACCTCCTCCAAAAACCGCCCCCTATCCCCCGGCAACGCCCCCGCCTTATTCCGCAACGACAACAACCGCAACCCATCCAACGTCAAATCCGCATCAATCACATCCAATTTCGCCGTCCCCTCCGCAAACAACGGCGCCAAACCACCGGTGGCAATCGCCTTCAGCTTCTTCTCAAACTCGGCCTCAATCCGAACCAACAACCCCTCAATTAACCCCACATACCCCCAATAAATCCCAGACCGCATCGCCGGAATCGTGCTCTTGCCAATCACCGACTGCGGCCGTCCAATCCCAATCCGCGGCAACCGCGCCGCCGCCTGATGCAGCGCCTCAATGGACAAATTAATCCCCGGACAAATCACCCCGCCCATATACGAACCATCCCCATCCACCACATCAAACGTCGTCGCCGTCCCAAAATCCACCACCACCAGCGGCCCCTTATATTTCTGATGCGCCGCCAGCGCATTCAACAATCTGTCCGCCCCTACCTCCTCCGGATTATCAATCTTAATCTCAAACCCCCAATCCAACGCCGCCCGCGCCACGATCGGCTCCACCCCAAACCACTCCCGGCACAACCGCCGCAAATGATACAACGCCGCCGGCACCACCGTCCCAATCACCGCCCGGTCCACATCGGCGGCCACAATCCCCTCCCTTGCCAGCAGCGCATCCAGCCAAACCCCATACTCATCCGAAGTCCGCTGCGCCGAAGTCGCCAGCCGCCAAGTCCCCCGCCACGCCCCGCCATCATGCACGGCAAACACAATGTTAGTGTTCCCCGCATCAATCACCAGCAGCATAGGAACCTCCCAAAAGTATCTCCCCCGTCGAATATTTTTGGATACCGTCCCCAACCCGCAACATCAATTCCCCCGTCGCCGACAAGCCCGCAAACACCCCCACAACCTCCCTATCCCCCAACTTCACCGCCATATGCGTCCCCACCGCATGCGCCAAACTCAGCCACCGCTGAATCGTAAAAACCGCGCCATATTGCGCATGAAACTCAACCGCCTCGGCCAGCCGCGCCAACACCAATTCGGCCACTTCCCCCGCCGTCGCCGTGGCCCCATGCGCCGCCAAACACGTCACCTCCCGCCCCGGCACCACCGGCGCAAACGCCACGTTAATCCCCATCCCAATCACCAGCCACTCCACGCGGTTCCCACCCTGCGCCGCATCAATCAACAACCCCGCGCATTTCTGCCCGCCAATCAGCACATCATTCGGCCATTTCAGCATCGCCGTCACCCCATCCGGCAACGTCTCCGCAATCGCCTTCACCACCGCCACCCCCGCCAGCAGCGGAAACATCCCGGACTGCGCCGGTGCAATCGCCGGCCGCATCAGCACCGAAAGCGCCATATTCCCAACCCCCGAATCCCAATCGCGCCCCCGGCTCCCCCGCCCCGCACTCTGCCGCTCCGCGATCACCGCCAGCCCTTCGGCTTCGCCTTCCTTGGCACGCGCCATACAATAATCCGAAGTGGACGCCAGCTCCTCAAACCGCTGTAAGCGCCAGAAACTCACCCCATCAGCGCTTTCGCCGCATCCGCCGCCGCCGCCACCACCGGCCCCGGCACGAACACGAACAGCGCGGTCGCCAGCGCCCCGATCGTCATCACCACCCGCACACCCATCGCGGATTTGTCAAAATCCGGCGCACCCGCATCAAAATACATCACCTTAATAACACGCAGATAGTAAAATGCCGCCACCACGGTGGTCGCCACGCCAATCACCGCCAGCGGCACCAACCCCGCGCTCACCGCCGCTGAAAAAACATACAATTTCCCAAAAAACCCAGACAGCGGCGGTATCCCCGCCATCGCCCACATCAAAATCGCCAGCGCCGCCGCAAACCCTGGCCTTTGCGTAGACAAGCCCGCCAGATCCGCAATCGTCTCAATCGCAATCCCCTTCCGCCGCATCGCGATAATGCACGCAAACACCCCCAACGACATCACAATATAAATTGCCAGATAAATCAGCGTCCCCTGCACCCCCGCCACCGTCCCCGCCGCCAGCCCAATCAGCGCATATCCCATATGCCCAATCGAAGAATACGCCATCAGCCGCTTTATATTCTTCTGCCCAATCGCCGCCAGGCATCCCAAACACATCGAAATCACCGACAGGATCTCAATCAGCGCCTGCCACTGCCCCAACAAATGCCCAAACGGCCCCAGCATCACGGAAATCAGCAGCGCCATCGCCGCCACTTTCGGCGCCGTCCCAAACAATGCCGTCACCGGCGTCGGCGCCCCCTCGTAAACATCCGGCGTCCACATGTGAAACGGCGCCGCCGAAATTTTAAACGCCAGCCCCACCAGCACAAACACAATCCCAATCACCGTGCCATACCCCGGCGCGCCTGACAGCGTGTTCGCCAAATTCACAAAATCCGTGGTCCCCGCAAACCCATAAACCAGCGAAATCCCATAAACCAGCAACCCGGAAGCCAAAGCCCCCAGCACAAAATACTTCAATCCCGCCTCGGTGGACCGCAGCGAATCCCGCGCCAACGCCGCGCAAATATACATCGCCAGAGACTGCAACTCGAACCCCAGATACAACGTCATCAGATCGCCGGCCGAGATCATCACGAACATCCCCAGCACCGCAAAAATCACCAGCACCGGAAACTCAAACCGCGCGATATCCTCACGCACATTATAATCCAGCGACAAAATCAGCGCCGCCGCCGCCCCCACCAGCACCAGAACATCCGCAAACCGCGTAAAATCACTGGTCACAAACAACCCGCCATAAATCGCGCAGCTCGGCGCCAAAAACACCAGCACCCCCACCGCCCCAAACAGCGCCACCGTCACATACGAAATCATCTTAAACATATTGGCCTTCGACAACACGCCGATCACCAAAAACGCCATCCCGCAAATCGCGAGCGCCAGCTCCGGAAACAGGCTCGGCAAAATCAGCAGCGCGTCCATCACCTCGTCTCCATCGCGACCGCAATCCCCGGCTGCACGGCCGCCACATGCGCCTGCACCAGCGCCGTCACCGGCGCGTCAAAAATATGCGTGAAGCTCACGGGATAAATCCCCAGCCACAGCGTCACCAGCGCCAGCGGCACCAGCATCGCATATTCCGCGGGCCTAAGGTCCTTCAAATTCTCCAGCCCCGGCCTAGTAAATTTGTCAAACAGCACCGCCCGCAGCATCACCAGCATAAACGCCGCCCCCAGCACCATCCCCATCCCGCCCAGCAGCGAGACCCAGAAATTCACCTTCATAGCCCCAACAATCACCAAAATCTCGCCCACAAATCCAGACGTCCCCGGCAGCCCCAAACTCGCCAACGAAAACAGCATCAGCAACGTCGCATAACCCGGCATCACCGCCGCCAGCCCCCCCAGCCGGCTCAGCGCCGTATCTTCGCCCCGCGACAGCAACACCCCCGTGCACACAAACAACCCGGCAATAATAATCCCGTGGCTGAGCATCTGAAACAGCGCCCCTTCAATCCCCTCCACGCTAAACGTGAAAATCCCAATCACAATCACGCCCATATGCGCGACGGAAGAATACGCCACCAGCCGCTTCATATCCGTCTGCGCCAGCGCCACCAGCGAAATATAAATCACTGCCACCACCCCCAGCACGAACATCAGCGGTGCGGCCGCCTGCGAAGCCTGCGGCAACATCGGCACCGCAAACCGGATAAACCCATAAGCCCCCATCTTGGAAAGCACGGCCGCCAGCATAATCGTTCCCGGCAGCGGCGCCTCGCCATACGCATCCGGCAGCCACGTATGCAGCGGCCAAACCGCCGCCTTCACCCCAAAAGACGCCAGAAACGCCACAAACAACCAAGTCTGCACATCCGCCGGAATCTTCGTCCGCGCCAGCACCGTCATATCCGTGCTGCCCGCATGATGCCACATCCAAACCAGCGCGATCAGCATTAAAACCGAACCCGCCATCGTAAACAAAAAGAATTTGACCGTCGCAAAAACCCGCTTCTCGCCACCCCAGATCCCGATGATAAAATACATCGGAATCAGCACCGCCTCGAAGAAGATATAGAAAATCACAAAGTCGGTGGCGCAAAACATCCCCAGCGTCACGGTTTCCAACAGCAGAAAAAAGATCATAAAATCTCGCACCCGCCGGGTAATCGACCAACTCGCCAAAATCGCAATCGGCGACAAAAACACCGTCAATTCCACCAAAAACAGCGAAATCCCATCCACCCCCACCCTGTACTCCACACCCAGCCCCGAAAGCCAAACATGATCCTCAACAAACTCATACCCCGCCACCGAAGGATCAAACTTCAGCCATAAATAAATGCCGAACCCCAGGCTGACAAAACTGCTCCACAGCGCCCCCCACCGCGCATTCCGCGCCACCGCCGCCTCATCCCCCCGCAGCGTGGCCAAAAACGCCACCCCCACCAGCGGCAAAAAAATCATCAGCGAGAGAATGGGAAACCCAACATCCATATCAGCGAATCCACAAAAACAGCGACAGGAAGCCCAACAACCCAATCAGCATAATGAACGCATAAAGCGCGATCGACCCCGTCTGCAATTTCACCGTCTGCGAGGACGCATCCGCCGTCAGATGCGCCAGCCCATTCGGCACACCGTCAATCATCTGCTCATCCCCCACATGCCACACCAACTTCGCCAGCCGCAGCGCCGGCCGCACCAGCAGCGCGTCATACACCTCATCAAAATACCATTTGTTGAGCAGGAAAAAATAAAGCCACCCAAACCGCGCCGCCAGCGCCGCCGGCAGCTCCGGCGACCTGATATAAAACACCCACGCCACCGCCACGCCCAAAATCCCCGCCACCAGCGGCGACCATTCCGCCAAAAACTGCGGATGCGCCAAACTCGTCATCACCCCACCAGGCAACACCGCGATGCTCGCCCCCCAAAACGCCGCGAAATGATCGCCAATAAACCAAGGCCCTAGCAAAATCCCCGTCAGCAGCGCCCCCGCCGCCAGCAACACCAGCGGCGCCAACATCACCACCGGGCTCTCATGCACATGCGCCTCAGCCTCCGCCGCCACACGAGACGTCCCATGAAATGTCAAGAAAAACAGCCTAAAAATGTAAAACGCCGTCAGCCCCGCCGTGAACACGCCACAAGCCCAGCCATAATACCCCATGCTCGTCCCCGCCCCAAACGCCGCGTCAAGAATCGCATCCTTCGAGAAATAACCTGAAAAAGGCGGAATCCCCGCCAGCGCCAGCGCACCGCACAGCATCACCCCATAAGTAATCGGCAGCTTCTTCCCCAACCCGCCCATCTTCCGAATATCCTGCTCGTCCGACATCGCATGGATCACCGACCCCGCCGCCAAAAACAGCAACGCCTTGAAAAACGCATGGTTAATCAAATGAAACATCGCCACCGGATAAGCCCCCAGCCCCGCCGCCAGAAACATATACCCCAGCTGCGAACAAGTCGAATACGCAATGATCCGCTTGATGTCATTCTGCACGCACCCCACCGTCCCCGCGAACAGCGCCGTCGTCGCCCCGATAAACGTCACAAAACTCAACGCCCCCGGCGCATGATTCAGCAACGGCGACATCCGCACCACCAAAAACACCCCCGCCGCCACCATCGTCGCCGCATGAATCAGCGCCGAAACCGGCGTCGGCCCCTCCATCGCATCCGCCAGCCAGGTATGCAACACAATCTGCGCGGACTTGCCCATCGCCCCGATGAACAGCAGCACCCCAATCACTTCGAGCGCCGGAAACACCGAGCCAAACAGCGCATACTTATCCGCCAGATGCGCCGGCACCGCGGCAAAAATCCCGTCAAAATCAATCGTATTGAAAACCAGATAGGTCAGCGCAATCCCCACCGCAAACGCCAGATCCCCCACCCGGTTCACGATAAACGCCTTTATCGCCGCCGCATTCGCCGAAGGCTTTTCATACCAATACCCAATCAGCAGATACGAGACGAGGCCAACCCCCTCCCACCCAAAAAACAACTGCAACAGATTATTCGCCGTCACCAGCATCAACATCGCAAACGTGAACAGCGACAAATACGCAAAAAACCGCGGCACGGTCTTATCATGCGCCATATACCCAATGCTATAAACATGGATCAGCATCGAAACAAAACTAACCATCGCCACCATCACCAGCGCCAGCGTATCCTGCCGCAGCGCCCAGTCCGGCGTGAACGAACCAACGGAAATCCACGTCGCCAAATGCAGCGGCCCCCACCCGCCCCCGCTCACCTCATACTGCCAGAAATCCCCCACCCCCGCGCCGGCGCAAACCAGCATCAGCAAAACGCTCGCCCCAATCGAACCTTGCTTACCCAAAAACGGCCGCCCAAGCCCGGCTAAAACCGCCCCAACCAAAGGCGCAAAAACCGCAATCTCCGTCAGCATGCGCTCAGCCCTTCATCAACGTCACGTCCTCGACCTCGATCGAGCCGCGATTGCGCGAATAAATCACCACGATAGCCAACCCAATCGCCGCCTCCGCCGCCGCGACCGTCAGCACAAACATCGTAAACACCTGCCCCACCATGTCATGCAGCGCCCCCGAAAACGCCACAAAATTCAAATTCGCCGCCAGCAATATCAGCTCAATCGACATCATAATCACAATAATATTTTTGCGATTCATAAAAATCCCAAACACGCCCATCACCATCAGCAGCCCCGCCACCACCAGAAAATGCGAAAGCGGCACAACCATCACGGCACATCCTCCGGCATCCTCGCCCCCTCGCCGAGTTTCACATTCACCATCACCAGCGTCTCCGCCGCCATCCGCTCATGCTGCCGCCGCATATTCTGCGTCTTACCGCGCTTCCTGTCCCGCAGCGTCAACACAATCGCCCCGATCATCGAAACCAGCAAAATCATCCCCGCCATCTGAAACAGCAAAATATACTGCGTATACAAAATGGAGCCCAACGCCACCGTGTTAGAAACCCCATCCGGCGTCGGCGCCTCGGCAAACCCGGTGGCCCCCGGCGCAATCGTCCATCCGGAAACCACCAGCGCCAGCTCCACAAACAGCACCACGCCCACCAGCGCCCCCACCGGCGCGTATTTCTGGAATCCCTCGCGCAACGCTACAAAATCCACATCCAGCATCATCACGACAAACAAAAACAGCACCGCCACAGCGCCGACATAAACAATCACCAGCACCAGCGCCAAAAACTCCGCCCCCGCCATCAAAAACAGCACCGCGGCGTTGATAAACGCCAAAATCAAAAATAACACCGAATGCACCGGATTCCGGCTGGTAATCACCATCGCCGCCGAAACCAGCAATATCCCCGAAAACACATAAAAAAAGAAATTCGCTAACATCTCAATTCACCGGTACGGCGCATCGAGTTCAAGCCGTTTCGCCAGCTCCGGCTCCCACCTGTCCCCATTCGCCAGCAGCTTCGCCTTGTCATACAGCAGCTCCTCGCGCGTCTCGGTGGCAAACTCGTAATTCGGCCCTTCAACAATCGCATCCACCGGGCAAGCCTCCTCGCAAAGCCCGCAATAAATGCACTTCGTCATATCAATATCATAACGCGTCGTCCGCCGGCTCCCATCCGCCCGCGGCTCCGCCTCAATCGTAATCGCCTGCGCCGGGCAAACCGCCTCGCACAATTTGCACGCAATGCACCGCTCCTCCCCATTCGGATACCGCCGCAGCGCATGTTCCCCCTTAAACCGCGGACTCGTCGGGTTCTTCTCAAACGGATAATCCAACGTCGCCTTCGCCTTAAACATCGTCCGAAACGTCAACGCCATCCCGGATACAATCTCCGCGAGCACCAGGCCCCAGGCCGCTTTGGCAATGTTCATAGGAAATCCCTTTCAAGCATGCGGCAACAACCCCCCAAACTCCAACACGCAAGCCACCAGCACCAAATACCCCAGCGACACCGGCAAAAACACCTTCCACCCCAGCGCCATAATCTGGTCATACCGGTACCGCGGCAGCGTCGCCCGCACCCACAAAAACACAAACAAACAAGCAAAAACCTTCAACAAAAACCAAAACACCCCGCCCGGCAAAAACGGCACCGGCGACAGCCACCCCCCCAAAAACAGCACCGTCGTCGTGCCGGAAATGAGAATCATATTCGCGTATTCCCCCAGGAAAAACAGCGCAAAACTCATCGCGCTATACTCCACAAAAAACCCCGCGACGATCTCCGTATCCCCCTCCGCCAAATCAAACGGCGCCCGGTTAGTCTCCGCCAGCCCAGAGATGAAAAAGATCACAAACATCGGAAACAGCGGAATCGCAAACCACAAATGCCTTTGCGCCAACACGATGTCATTCAAATTCAAACTACCCACGCACATCAGCACGCAAACAATCACAAACCCCATGGAAACTTCGTAGGAAACCATCTGCGCCGCACTCCGCAGCGCCCCCAGAAACGCATACTTGGAATTCGAAGCCCACCCCGCGATAATAATCCCATAGACCCCCAGCGAAGAAATCGCGAGCAGATACAAAATGCCCACATTAATATTCGCCACCGCCCAGTGGTCATTGGTCGGTATCACCGCCCACGCCACCACCGCCAGCCCAAACGTAATCATCGGCGCAATCACAAATAAACCGCGATCCGAACCCGCCGGAATAATCGTCTCCTTGAACAGCATCTTAATCGCATCCGCAAACGGCTGCGCCAGCCCAAACGGCCCCACCACATTCGGCCCCTTGCGCAATTGCATGCTCCCCAGCACCTTGCGCTCCGCATAGGTCAGGTAAGCCACCCCAATCAGCAACGGCACAATCACCGCCAGAGACTCCAGCAGCGTCAGCACCAAAATCCCAAACCAGGTCGAGAAGAAACTCATTCCGCCGCCTCGGCGCGCTGCCCATAATGCGCCGCCACGCAAGCCGCCATCGTCGGGCTCGCCCGGCTAATCGGATCAGTCTGATAATAATTCTGCCCCGCACTAACAAACGCCCCCTCCCCCACCTCCCCGCCCCCCGCCGGCCCCGCCACATTCATCCCCGCCAGCCGCCGCACCCCATCCCGCGCCCCAAACACCCCATTCTCCTTCACCAGCGCCTCCCGCACCTCGCCCAGCGTATCATACGGCAACGCATGCCCTAAATATGCAGAAACCGCCCGCAAAATCTTCCAATCCTCCCGCGCCTCCCCCGGCGGCGTCGCGGCCTGAAACCCGCTCTGCACCCGCCCCTCCAAATTCACATAAGTCCCCGCCTTCTCAGTATAAGCCGCCCCCGGCAAAATCACATCCGCCCGCTTCGCCCCCGCATCCCCGTGATGCCCCTGATAAATCACAAACGTCTCAGCCCCAATGCGGGTTGTATCAAACTCATCCGCCCCCAGCAGCCACAGCACCTCCACCCCCCCACTCATCATCTCGGAAATTCCCTTGCCAGCACCAGGCAAAAACCCCAAATCCATCGCCCCCACCCGCGCCGCCGCCGTATGCAGCACATTAAACCCATGCCAATCAGCAGTCAGCCCACCAAATTTCTTCGCCAACTCCCAACACGCCGCCAAGACCGCAGGCCCACGCCGCAACGCCCCCATCCCCACCACAATCATCGGTTTTTTCGCCGCATCCAACACTTCCGCAAACCCCTGCGTCCCCTCCATCAGCGTCGTCAGCCCCGCCGGCCCATCCCCCACATGATCATACTCATAGGTAATGTCTACATTTTCCCCAATCAGCCCCGCCGAAAACCCACCCAACAACCACCGCTTCCGTATCCGCGCATTCAACACCGGCGCCTCACGCCTGGGGTTGCAACCCACAAACAGCACCGCATCCGCCTCATCAATCCCGGCAATCGTCGTATTAAAAAGATAAAACTCCCGCCTGGACCCATCCAAAGCCGCCCCATCTTGCCGGCAGTCTAAATTCCCGCTCCCCAGCCCCGCCATCATGTGCTTCAGCGCCAGCATAGCCTCCGCATCACACAAATCCCCCGTCACCGCGCCGATCTTCTCTCCCGCCACCCCCTTCACCCGCGCCGCAATCGCCGCAAACGCCTCTTCCCAACTCGCCGCCCGCAGCCTGCCCTTTTCCCGAATCCACGGCCGGTCCAACCGCCGCCGCTTCAGCCCATCCACCGAGAATCGAGACTTATCCCCCAACCACTCCTCATTCACCTCGTCATTCACCCGCGGCAAAATCCGCAGCACCTCCGCCCCCCGCGCATCCACCCGAATACTCGCCCCCACCGCATCCAGCACATCCACACTATCCGTCTTCCGCAGCTCCCAAGGCCGCGCCGCATACGCATACGGCTTCGAAGTCAACGCCCCCACCGGACAAAGATCAATAATATTCCCCGACAATTCGGAACTCAGCGCCTTCTGCACATAGGTGCCCACCTGCATCGACTCACCCCGCGCCGTCGCCCCAATCTCCGGCACCCCCGCCACCTCCGTCGAAAACCTTATGCACCGCGTGCAATGAATGCACCGCGTCATGGTCGTCTTCACCAGCGGCCCCCAATCCGGCTGCCCCACCGCGCGCTTATGCTCATCATAGCGCGAATACCCGCGACCATACCCCACCGCTTCGTCCTGCAAATCGCACTCGCCGCCCTGGTCGCAAATCGGGCAATCCAGCGGATGGTTGATCAGCAA
>Ga0116226_10003663_pt1 | contig 13538 bp, 5 predicted proteins | sample S1TSphfallax_FD_89692 | JGI IMG/M metagenome (GOLD analysis project Ga0116226, IMG submission 89692) | Host-associated microbial communities from peat moss isolated from Minnesota, USA - S1T2_Fa - Sphagnum fallax MG | ecosystem: Host-associated > Plants > Peat moss > Unclassified | place: USA...
AGTTCAGCACGTGGTACGAACTCTTTCCCCGCTCCGCCTCACACGACCTGACCCGCCACGGCACCTTCGCGGATGTCGAGGCACACCTGCCTTACGTCGCTCAAATGGGTTTCGACGTGCTGTACTTTCCGCCCATCCACCCCATCGGCCGCATCAACCGCAAGGGCGCCAACAACGCCCTGCAGAGCCGCGACTCCGACGTCGGAAGTCCGTGGGCCATCGGTTCCGGGGAGGGCGGACACAAGGCCATTCTGCCGCAGCTCGGGACCCTGAAGGACTTCAGGCACCTGTGCGCGAGGGCGCGCGGGTTCGGCATGGAGATCGCCCTCGACATCGCCTTCCAGTGCGCTCCCGATCATCCGTACGTGCGCGAGCATCCCGGCTGGTTCGCGTGGCGCCCGGACGGATCGATCAAGTTCGCCGAAAATCCGCCGAAAAAATACCAGGATATCGTCAATTTCGATTTCTACGCCGATGCCGCCGCACCCGACTTGTGGAACAGCCTTCGGGACATCGTGCTGTTCTGGATCGAACAGGGCGTGCGCACATTTCGAGTCGATAATCCGCACACCAAGCCGCTGCCGTTTTGGCAATGGATGATTGCCGACATCAAGGCACGTCACCCTGAAGCGATATTTCTCGCCGAGGCGTTCACCAGACCCCAACCCATGTACCACCTCGCGAAAATAGGCTTTTCGCAATCCTACACTTATTTCACATGGCGAAATACCAAAACGGAGCTGACCGAATATTTGACGGAGCTTACGCAGACAAACGTGAGGCACTTTTTCAGGCCGCATTTCTTTGTCAACACGCCCGATATCAACCCACTTTTTCTGCAGACTGCGGGACGCGCCGGTTTCTTGATACGGGCCGCGCTCGCGACGACATTGTCTGGCCTTTGGGGCATGTATGCCGGCTTCGAACTGTGCGAGGCCACACCGCTTCCCGGCCGCGAAGAGTACCTTGATAGTGAAAAATATGAACTTCGCCCGCGGCCAAGCCGCGCCCCGGGCGACATCGTCGATGAAATTACGCAGCTTAATCATATTCGGCGCGCCCAGCCCGCCTTGCAGACCCATCTCGGACTGACATTCCACAATGCGTACAATGACAACATTCTATATTACTCCAAATCCGCCCCGGCATATAATGATCGGCTGCTCGTTGCGGTGAATCTCGATCCGTTTGCTGCCCAGGAGGCAGATTTTGAAGTGCCACTTTGGTTGTTTGGCTTGGCCGACAGTGACAGCATAACTGTTGAAGACTTGCTGGATGGGCGGCATTTCCGTTGGACGGGAAAGGTGCAGCACCTGCGCCTCACGCCAAATCGACCCTACGCAATATGGCGAATCCATCCCGAGCTTTTCGGTGCGGTCCATGTCTAATCGCAAACTCTCGGCCCTGGTCAGCAACCCGCTATGGTACAAGGACGCGGTCATTTACCAGCTCCACGTAAAATCGTTTTTTGATTCAAATAATGATGGCGTGGGCGACTTTCCAGGCTTGATCCAGCGGCTGAATTATCTCGCTGAGATGGGCGTAAATTGCCTCTGGCTTCTGCCATTCTATCCTTCGCCGCGGCGCGATGATGGCTACGATATTTCCAATTACCGCGATGTGCACCCGGAATATGGCAAACTTTCCGACGTGCGGCACTTTATTCATGAGGCACATGCGCGCGGAATCCGCGTGATTACCGAACTTGTCATCAATCATACCTCCGACCAGCACCCCTGGTTCCAGCGCGCCCGCCGGGCCCGAAAGGGTTCCGCGGCTCGCGATTTCTATGTGTGGTCGGACACGGACAAAGCCTATGCCGGCACCCGTATCATCTTTCTCGACACCGAGAAATCGAACTGGACCTGGGATGAAGAGGCGAAATCGTATTTCTGGCACCGGTTCTATGCCCATCAGCCGGATCTGAATTTCGACAATCCGGCGGTCCTGAAAGCTGTATTGTCAGTCATGCGGTTCTGGCTGGATCTTGGCGTGGATGGGCTGCGTCTGGACGCCATCCCCTATCTCGTCGAGCGTGAGGGGACCAGCAATGAAAATCTTCCCGAAACGCACGAAATTCTGCGCCAGATAAGGGCAGCGCTGGATCGTGATTATTCTGATAGGCTTTTACTGGCCGAAGCCAATATGTGGCCAGAGGATACGCAACAATATTTTGGACGCAATGCGGACGAATGCCATATGGCATTTCACTTCCCGTTGATGCCTCGTATGTATATGGCGATTGCGCAGGAAGATCGGTTTCCGATTACGGACATCATGCGGCAAACCCCTGACATTCCGGAAAGCTGTCAATGGGCAATTTTCCTCCGCAACCATGATGAACTGACCTTGGAGATGGTCACCGACAAGGAGCGGGATTATCTTTGGGCAACCTATGCGTCAGACCGCAGGGCGCGCATTAATCTAGGTATCAGGCGCCGCCTGGCACCGTTGCTGGAACGGGATCGAAGGCGCATTGAACTGATGAATTGCCTGTTGCTCACCATGCGCGGCACCCCAGTCATCTATTACGGTGACGAGATTGGCATGGGTGATAACGTGCATCTGGGTGATCGGGATGGAGTCCGCACACCGATGCAATGGTCGGGCGACCGTAACGGCGGGTTTTCCCGCGCGGACCCTGCGAGCCTCGTCTTGCCCACCATTCAGGACCCGCTCTACGGATACCAGGCAATCAATGTGGAGGCGCAATGGCGCGATCCGCATTCGTTGCTGAACTGGACCCGACGCATGCTGGTCGTTCGCGGCCAGCACCAGGCGTTTGGGCGAGGCATCCAGCGGTTTCTGCGCCCCATGAATCGCAAGGTTTTGGCCTACCTCAGGGAATATGAGGGTGAAACCATCCTGTGCGTTGCCAACGTGTCACGTGCTGCCCAAGCGGTAGAACTTGATCTGAACGAATTTGCCGGCCGCGTCCCGGTGGAACTGTCCGGAGGCACATCATTTCCGAAAATCGGTCAACTCACGTATTTGCTCACCCTACCACCCTACGGCTTTGCCTGGTATCTTCTCAGCGCTGATGCCGAGGCGCCTGCGTGGAGTTCAGCCACACCCGGCCGGCAGGCGGAACAATATACTTTTGTTATTCGCAACAGCCTTGCGGACATCGTTGCGGGTGCATCGCGGCACGTACTTCTGCATGAGATACTTCCCGGATACATCGCACAACGGCGATGGTTCCAAAGCAAGGATCAGGGTGTCGGCGGCGTGGAAATCAGTGCGTTCGACGCGCTACCCGGCGCCGGCCAGGAGGCGATGTTCGTTGAGCTTGCTTTGCATGTTGATGAGCGCATCGAACACTACACTTTGCCGTTGACGGTGGCGTGGGAGGATCAAACGCCGCATCCGTTCGAGGCGCCGTTGGCCCTCGCACGCGTACGGCGTGGCCGGCGGGTCGGGCTCCTGACCGACGCCTTTGCCTCGCCGGTGCTGCCGCGGGCCATGATACGCGGCTTGAAATCGACGGCCGTTGTAGAACTGGCCAGCGGCGGCCGCATTATCTGCCGCCCAACCGGCGCACTGGCGGGTTCCGACCTCGATGATCAGGCGGAGATACATTGGCCGGGTACCGAACAGAGCAATTCAACGCTTTTGGTTGGAAATCAGGCCGTCGTAAAAATGTTCCGACGCCTCACGGCGGGCACGCATCCGGAAGCCGAAATGAGTCGCGCCCTGACGGAACGTGGCTTCGGCGGCTCACCAGCTCTATTCGGCGACATCGTGCGGGTTGGCGCGGATGGTCAAGAATACACGCTCGCGGTGGTTCAGCGTTTTGTCGACAACCAGGGCGATGGATGGGCCTGGAGCCTCGATCAGTTGAAACGAATTGTCGATGAAGGCGCGATGCCTTTCGGTCGCGACGAGGCTTCCGTGTTCACACGATACGCAACGTTTGCGCGCACGCTGGGGCGCCGTCTGGGCGAAATGCATGCCGCACTCGCACAACCGACGAATGAAGCTGATTTCGTTCCGGTGCCCTCGACCGAGGAAGATTTGCACGACTGGCGTCGTCGGGCCGGCGAAGAGCTTGACCGCGCGATCAATATTCTGCGAGAGCGAACAATGCTGCCTGAGCAGGACCTCCCGCTCGCAAAGGAGCTCAATGCTGGCTGTGACGCGCTAAAGCGTGCGATGGAAGCAATGGGCCTCGGCACCGAAGGGGCGCTTCGCATCCGCATTCATGGCGATCTCCATCTGGGACAGATACTCGTAGCAGGCAACGACGTTCAGATAATTGATTTTGAGGGAGAGCCGCGAAAATCACTCGCCCAACGGCGAACCAAGGCGAGCCCAATGCGCGATATCGCCGGATTAATCCGCTCATTCGACTATGTGGCAGCCCAGGTCGGGCGAACAGTCCAGGTTGGCGAGGCTGCGGCCGAAGGCGGTGCGCGGGCTGAGGACTTGCTGCAACGCTTTCGCAGCGAGGCCGAAAATGCACTATTTGCGGGATATGAAGAGGGCGCCACGGAAGAACTTAAGCCGGTGGATCGGGGGCTGGTCACCCTCTTCACGATCGAAAAAGCAGCGTATGAAATTGGTTACGAATCAGCCAACCGACCCGATTGGCTTGTCGTGCCGCTACGGGGTTTGGCACGCGTGGCACAGCAGGTTTTGGCGGATGCAACGACATGACACAGCATGAACGTTCCGTGATCGTCGAAGATGTCGACCAGGATATAACTGAGTTGGCAAGCGCACCGGAACGGAACTCAGGTTTGACCGACCCAGCCGCTATCGAGGCTTTGGCGCGTGGCCTTGTTGGTGATCCCTTCTCCCTGCTCGGCCCGCACGCGACATCCGGTGGAACAATTGTGCGGGCGTTCGTGCCAGGGGCAACCGGCGTGCTCGTTGTGGCGCGCAACGATGGGACAATTTTGGCGTCGCTATATCCGGAAGGAGGGGAGGGGCTTTTCACAGCATTGGTTCCCGATCTTGCTCCCTATCGGTTGCAGATAAGCTGGTCAGATGCCACGCAGGAGACGGAGGATCCCTATAGCTTCGGTCTTGTTCTGGGCGCGATGGATCTGCATCTTTTCTCTGAAGGCGCTCATTGGCGACTGGCAGAGCGCCTGGGTGCCGCGCCGGTATGGCACGAGGGGGTGGACGGGGTTCGTTTCGCCGTATGGGCTCCAAATGCCCGGCGCGTGTCGGTGGTAGGCGACTTTAATAGGTGGGATGGGCGGCGGCATCCGATGCGCCACCGTGTTGAAGCCGGACTTTGGGAGTTGTTCATACCGCGCCTATCGGCGGGAGAACGCTATAAGTTCGAAATCGTCGGGCCCAACGGCGAGGTATTACCGATGAAGGCCGATCCGTTGGCACGACGGACAGAAATGCCGCCGGCGTCCGCATCCGTGGTGGCAGCGCTTCCCGCGTTCGAGTGGAGCGATGCCAGGTGGATGCGCGCGCGGTCGGAGCGGGACTCGGCCGGCGCACCGATTTCAATCTACGAAGTTCATGCCGGATCATGGTTGCGGCCCGTCGGCGACACATATTCGGTTTTTGACTGGAACGGGCTCGCAGAACGGCTGATACCCTATGTTGTCCAATTGGGCTTTAGCCACATTGAGTTACTGCCGATCATGGAGCACCCCTTCGGCGGATCTTGGGGTTATCAGCCATTATCGCAATTTGCGCCGAGTGCGCGGTTTGGTGCGCCGGAAGATTTTGCCGCCTTTGTCGACACCTGCCATGATCAGGGTGTGGGAATCATCCTTGACTGGGTGCCGGCGCATTTTCCCGCGGACGCATTCGGACTTGCGTTGTTCGACGGAACCCACCTCTATGAGCACGCCGACCCGCGCCAGGGCTTGCAACGTGATTGGAACACGCTCGTTTATAATCTAGGGCGAACCGAGGTGCAGGAATTTTTGATTGCGAGCGCGCTATATTGGTTGGAAACATTTCATGTTGATGGGCTGCGCGTCGATGCCGTCGCTTCCATGCTGTATCGCGACTATTCCCGAGCACCTGGCGAATGGACACCTAACATTTTTGGCGGGCGGGAAAATCTGGAGGCAATAGCCTTCTTCAGGCGCCTGAATGAAATTGTGGGGCAACGGTGCCCGGGCGCATTGACAATAGCGGAGGAATCAACGGCTTGGCCAGGCGTGTCGGCATCCATCGACTCGGGCGGACTTGGATTCAGCTTCAAGTGGAACATGGGCTGGATGCACGACACGCTAAACTACTACGGCAAGGACCCAATTTATCGCTCATGGCAGCATGCCGATATTACATTTGGCCTGATTTACGCCTTCTCAGAGCGTTTCGTGCTGCCGCTCTCACACGATGAGGTCGTCTATGGCAAGGGATCGCTCTATGAGCGGGCACCGGGCGACAAATGGCAGAAACTCGCAAATTTGCGCGCTTATTTCACGTTCATGTGGACCCATCCGGGCAAGAAGCTGTTGTTCATGGGTGGGGAGATTGGCCAATTGCGGGAGTGGAACCATAATTCCGAATTGGATTGGTGGTTGCTCGATGATCCAGCCCATGCCGGGCTTCAGCGCCTTGTCCGGGACGTGAACCGTGTCTATCGTGAGGTTCCGGCCCTGCACGAAGGCGACGCCGAGGCTTGGGGTTTCTCCTGGATAATTGGCGACGCGACGGCGGATAGCGTATTCGCATATTTGCGTAGAGATCGGGCGGGAAGAATTGTGCTCGTTGCCCTGAACATGACACCTTTGGTTCGGGGCGAATATCGAATTGGCGTGCCGTCCGCGGGCAACTGGTCGGAATTGCTCAACAGCGACGCGGAAATATACGGTGGCAGCAACGTTGGCAATTTTGGTTTGGTGAAGGCCGAGCCCGTGCCTTGGCAGGGTTATGAGCAATCGATCCGGCTGCGTCTACCGCCACTCGGCGCACTGATTCTGGCAGCCGCATCATGAATCTTCAAACTACTGCAACAATGGACTCATCGCAGGCGAGCAGTTCGCCTGTGGCGAACACGCATGAGGCGCGCGACAATGCTGGTGATGAGCCGTTTCAATTTGGCCCGGTGCTGGATCGGAGCAGAGTTCGATTTCAACTCTGGGCGCCGGACGCTGGTCAAGTCGCGGTTTTAATATGTGATAGTGCACCGATTCCGCTTACCCGAACCCAGTCGGGGTTTTGGCAGTGCTGGTGCGAGACCAATCCCGGAATGCATTATTGTTTTGAAGTCGACGGGCTTCGGGTGCCCGATCCTGCTTCGCGGTTCCAACCGGAAGACATCGGGGGCTGGAGCCAGTTGCTGGACGAGGACACTTATGTTTGGAAGCATATTTGGCGCGGCCGTCCCTGGACGGAAACCGTCATTTACGAGGCGCATGTTGGCATTCTGGGCGGATACGAAGGAGTGAGGGCGCGACTGCCGGCGCTGGCAGAACTTGGCATTACGGCACTGGAGCTAATGCCGCTGGCGGAGTTCGCGGGTGAACTTAATTGGGGCTATGATGGTGTGCTGCCGTTCGCGCCTGAACGCGCCTATGGTCATCCAGACGAGTTACGGGCCCTGATCGATGAAGCGCACGGCCTCGGAATGATGGTATTTCTTGACGTCGTCTATAATCATTTCGGGCCGGATGGGAATTCGCTGCCGGCCTATGCATCGCGTTTTTTTGATGAGGCGACGAAAACGCCGTGGGGCGCCGCGATTGATTATCATCAGCCGGCGGTGCGTCGGTTCTTTATCGAGAATGCGCTCTACTGGCTGAACTCATTCCGGTTTGATGGTTTGAGGCTGGATGCCGTGCATGCCATCGACGATCGCAGTTGGCTGGTGGAAATGGCGGCTTCGGTAAGAGCACAGATAAGTGATCGGCGTGTGCATCTGATGCTGGAAAACGAAAACAATGACGCCGCGTTGCTGACCGAGGGATTCGAGGCACAGTGGAACGATGATTTTCACAATGTCCTGCATGTCCTCCTGACCGGAGAGAAACACGCTTACTACGCCGATTTTGCCGCGCAACCCGCCGAACGGCTGGCACGTTGTTTAGGCGAGGGATTCATTTACCAGGGTGAAGGATCGCCTAATCGCGGCGGCAGGCCGCGTGGGGAATCGAGTGCTTATTTGCCGCCGACTTCCTTTGTGGCATTTCTGCAGAATCACGATCAGGTGGGCAACCGTGCGTTGGGCGAACGTTTGACCCAGTTGGCGCGTCCGGGTGCTCTGAAGGCGGCAATGGGCTTGCTTTTGTTGTGCCCCCAAGTTCCGCTGCTGTTCATGGGCGAGGAAGTTGGGGCGCGGGAGCCGTTCCTGTTCTTTACCGATTTCCATGGTGAGCTGGCCGATGCCGTCCGCGAAGGGCGGCGCCGGGAATTTGCCAAATCGCCGGGTTTTGTCACGGAGGAAACGCGCGGTGCCATTCCGGATCCAAATGATATCGCCACCTTTTTGCGTTCACGATGGACCGGGGATGCGCCGGACGCGGATGAGTGGCGTGCCCTCGTTCGAGAATTGCTGTCGCTAAGACATAGCCTGATTGTGCCAGGCCTGGTAGGTGTTCGCGCACTCGGGGGCATGGCCGCGGGTGAGGCTGCGGTTGTTGCGCGCTGGCGATTGAGTAACGAGACGGAACTGACATTGGCCTGCAATCTTGGTGTCAATTCGGTCGCGGCTTCGCTGCCGGATCGGCCGCCGATATTCGGGACGATAGAGCAAGCGGGATGGCTGGCCGGAGACACGATTTTGGCCTGGCTAGAGCCACGCAAGTGAAACGATCTGCGATTCCTTCGGCAACATACCGATTGCAGCTCCATCACGCCTTCACGTTGGATGATGCGGTGACTCTTATACCGTATTTCGAACGGCTTGCCATCAGCCATCTGTATCTGTCGCCAATCCTGGCGGCGCGCACAGGCTCGATGCATGGCTACGACGTGGTGGATCACCGTCATATCAATCCAGAACTGGGCGGCGAGGATGCGTTGCGCCGTCTGGCCGACCGATGCCATGCGGCAGGGCTGGGAATTATCTTGGACATCGTACCGAATCATATGGCGGTCGGTGCGGAAAACATGATGTGGCTTGACGTATTGGAGCACGGTGCGTCCAGCGTATATGCGCGTGTTTTTGACATTGACTTTGAGTCGAGTAATCCGCAATTTGAGGGCAAAGTTGTCGTGCCGGTGCTGGGTGAGCCGTATGGCATTGCATTGGACGAAGGTAAATTCAGTTTGATTGCTGATCAGCAATCGGGAAAACTCGCCTTCACCTATGGTCCGCATCGGTTTCCGCTCAAACCAGGCGATTACGATCAGATTGTGCATGGCCAGGATTTTATGTCGGCGGGCTTGCGTGACTGGCAGGCGCCGCGCATTTTGCATGCGCTGCTCGAGCGGCAACATTTTCGCCTCTGCTGGTGGCGAGCCGCAGGCGACGTGATCAATTGGCGAAGGTTCTTTGATGTAAATGAACTTGCGGGCCTACGGGTGGAGGATGCGGCGGTTTATCAGCGCACCCACGCAGTAATTCTGAGATTATACCGAGAAGGATTAATTGATGGCGTGCGTGTCGACCACATCGATGGCCTGGCAGAGCCGGCGCTTTACGCGCGTGCTTTGCGGGAGGACCTGCAGGAATTGAACGAAAGGCGTCCGGACGATGCCCCCCGCGATGGTCCATATGTGATCGTCGAGAAAATCTTGGGTGCGGAGGAATCATTGCCGCCGGATTGGGGCGTGGACGGCACGAGCGGATATGATTTCATGAACCAGGTCAATGCGCTGCAAACTGCGGTTGAAGGCGAACCGGTTCTGGATGCACTGTGGCGCGAAGTGAGTGGACGCTACGGCATATTCGAAAACGTCGAGACAGCAGCGAGGTTGGAAGTGCTGCGCGGCGGGTTTGCTGGTCAGTTGGCGGCATGCGCACGCGCTTTCGAGAAGCTCGCGCGCGCGTCTCTTACAACGCGCGACGTGACTGAAGAAAGCTTTCGGCGCGTCCTCGCGGCAATGATATCAAGGCTGCGCGTTTACCGTAGTTACGCTACGGGGCGGCCGGATTCCCCGGCGTTGGATGCAGGGTTTGCCGCGGCGGTTGACGCCGCGCGGGCGCAGTTGCCGGCGGACGATGCGGCATTCGAGTTCTTGCTCGAAGCACTTGCCGGGCGTGGGGAGGGCGCGGAGGCCGATCGGGTGATGGCTGTGCGGCGCCTCAACCAGTTGACGTCACCGGTTGCGGCCAAGGCGGTGGAGGACACTGCGTTCTACCGGTATGGCAGGCTGCTCTCGCGTAACGATGTCGGCTTCGATGCCGGGCGCATGTCGATGGACAAGACGGCGTTCCTGCAATCTGGCGCGGCGAGGGCGCGTGATTGGCCGCGCGCCATGCTCGCCACCGCGACACACGACCATAAGCGCGGCGAGGACGTGCGGGCGAGGCTCGCGGTGCTGAGCGAGTTGCCGGAAATCTGGCGCGATACGGTGCGGCAATGGTTGACCATGACGGCGGGCACTCGGCCGGATATCATCGCCACAGATGATGCCTACACTTTATTTCAAACGCTCGTTGGCGCATGGCCGTTTGAATTGCGCGCCGACGACGCAGACGGATTGAGTGCGTTCGGTGCGCGGGTCGCGGGATGGCGGGAGAAATCGTTGCGGGAGGCAAAGATGCGGTCTTCCTGGGCGGCGCCGGACGAAGAATACGAAAAGGCCAATCTGGAATGGCTGGAAACGCTTCTCGACTCTAACCAATCCTCTGATTTCCTGCAAAGCGTCGCAGCCTTCGTTGCACGGGTGGCGTCGGCAGGGGCGATCAATGGTGTGGTGCAGGCAGCGTTGCGCTGTGCCTGGCCGGGGGTTCCCGATTTGTATCAAGGCGCCGAATTGTGGGATTTCTCGCTGGTTGACCCGGATAATCGCAGGCCTGTTGATTACACCTTGCGGTCTCGGTTGTTGCATCAGGTCACTCCGGATTGGGTGTCGGGCGGTGCAAAGCAGGCGGTGATCGCACGTTTTCTCGCGTTGCGGCGGGCGGATCCGGATTTGTTTCGTGATGGCGATGTCGAGACGCTGGAAGTGCGCGGCGCGCGGGCCGGGCACGTTCTAGCGTTTCGCCGGCGGCTTGGTGATCGCGGCGTCAGCGTAGCGGTCATGCTGCGGGTGGCGCAGGCGGCGCACACCTTGGGGCAAATGCCCGATGCCGCATGGTGGGGCGAAACGGTTGTGGCGACGGGGCAGGGGTGGCGTAACGCGGCAGGAATGTTTGCCGGCGGGGCAGTTCATATAGAAGATTGGTTAAGACGTGCCGCCCCCGGCCGAACCCCCGTCGCAAATTCGCCTGTGTTCGCCATGAAAAGCCCTACTTAATTTGCGACGGGGGGCCTGGGGGCACGCCTCACCGAGTCTCCCTTCGCCCAACAGAGGAAATAGTTCATGAACAATTCGATCGCTGTCCGTCCCGGCACGCCCACGCCACGTGGTGCCACGTACGACGGCGGCGGTGTGAACTTTGCCCTGTTTTCCGCCCACGCGTCTCGCGTGGAAGTATGCCTGTTCGACCAGGCGGGCCGCGACGAAATTGCGCGGATTACGTTGCCGGATTATACTGACCAGATTTATCACGGCTATGTGCCGGATTTGCACCCCGGCCAGGTTTACGGCTACCGCGTGCATGGGCCATATGAGCCGGAGGCGGGGCACCGTTTCAATCCCAACAAGCTGTTGCTCGACCCGTATGCGCGTGGCCATACCGGCGAAATTATCTGGAATGACGCCTGCTATGGCTATACCATTGGCCACAAGGATGGCGATTTGAGTTTCGACAAGCGCGACAGCGCGCCGTTTGTGCCGAAATGCGTGGTGGTCGATCCCAATTTCAACTGGCAGGGTGATCCACGACGTGCCTTTGTGCCGTGGAATCGTACGCTGGTCTATGAGACCCATGTCAAAGGTTTCACCCAGCGCCACCCGGCGGTGCCGGAACATTTGCGTGGCACTTATGCCGGGTTGGGCAGCAAGCCGGTCATCGATTACATCAAGGCGCTGGGCATGAGCTCGGTGGAATTGCTGCCTATACATACGTTTCTTGATGACAGCTATTTGCTGGAAAAGGGGTTGCGCAACTATTGGGGCTACAACTCCATCGGTTTCTTTGCGCCCGACCCACGCTACGCCTCCGACCGGGCGAATACGTTGCGGGAATTTAAGGAAATGGTGGCACGGTTCCACGATGCCGGCCTGGAGGTTATTCTCGACGTGGTTTACAACCACACTGCGGAAGGCAACGAACAGGGGGCCATGCTGTCCTTCAAGGGTATCGACAATCACAGCTATTACCGTCTGCAGGCGGACAACAAGCGCTATTATGTGAACGATACCGGAACCGGCAATACCATGGACCTGCGCCACCCGCGCGTGCTGCAAATGGTGATGGACAGCCTGCGCTATTGGGTCGAAGAAACCCATGTGGATGGTTTCAGGTTCGATCTTGGCACCATTCTGGCGCGCGAGCCGACCGGGTTCGATCAGCGCAGCGGATTTCTGATTGCGTGCAGCCAGGACCCATGTCTGGCCACGGTGAAAATGATCGCCGAGCCATGGGATATCGGACCGGGCGGCTATCAGGTCGGCGGATTTCCACCCGGCTGGGCCGAGTGGAATGACAAATTTCGCGATACGGTTCGCGATTTCTGGCGCGGCCACGCGTCGGCCGGCAATATGGCCCGGCGCGTGCATGGGTCGGGCGATATCTACGATCATCAGGGAAGGCGTCCCTGGGCCAGCGTCAATTTCGTTGCCGCCCACGATGGCTGCACGATGCATGACCTCGTCACCTATAACGGTAAGCATAACGAGGCCAACCGGGAGGATAACCGCGACGGGTCCGATGACAACCGGTCGTGGAATTGTGGCGTCGAAGGGCCGACGGATGATCCGGAGGTCAACGCATTGCGGCTTCAGCAATTGCGCAATCTTTTGGCGTCGCTGGTGTTCAGCCAGGGAATTCCGATGCTGCTGGCGGGCGATGAATACGGCAGGTCGCAAAAGGGCAACAATAACGTCTACTGCCAGGATAACGAGCTGGCCTGGATCGGTTGGGAGCGCGATGCGCGCCAGGAAGAAATCCTGGCATTCGCCCGCCAGGTGATCAGACTGCGGGCAGCGCACCCGGCGCTGCGGCACGGCCGGTTCCTTGGCCACTGCACGGTTCCGGAAGACCCACGCAATCTGACCTGGCTGAACGCCAGCGGCGGCGAAATGAGCGGCGAGGATTGGGGCGACGGCGGCATGCGCGCCTTCGGCATGCTGATTGATGTGACAGGGCGCGACGACGGTGAAGACCGGGACGTTGTGTTGCTGGCGTTCAATGGTAGCCATGAGGCCGCGCAATTCAAATTGCCCGCATCACCGTTGGGCGGTGACTGGCGCCGCTTGCTTGCAACGGACAGGACGGAAGATGCGTGGAACGCAACGTTCGAGGCGGGCTGCATTTACGAACTGGTCGGCCGGTCGACGGTGTTGTTCGAGGCCGGATAGTGGTTGCGGCCGGCGGCGTGAGTTGGCATAATATTTCTTCTGCG
>Ga0116226_10003664_pt1 | contig 13537 bp, 10 predicted proteins | sample S1TSphfallax_FD_89692 | JGI IMG/M metagenome (GOLD analysis project Ga0116226, IMG submission 89692) | Host-associated microbial communities from peat moss isolated from Minnesota, USA - S1T2_Fa - Sphagnum fallax MG | ecosystem: Host-associated > Plants > Peat moss > Unclassified | place: USA...
GATGGATGACACATTGTGATGTTCCATGCAATGTCATGATTTCATAATTGTAATTACAAAAATTCATGTGTTGATTATATAGTTCATCAACAATTCTTCAACTTTCTCATTGTTTTGGCGATTTTGGCTTTGACACATTCTCATTTGAAGTTCATGAATATGTTATCGAATATAACCATTCATAATGTAAGTTATATATTATTTGGTACCATTCATGAATAAGTCCATCATATGCTAGTAGAATAAACAATGGGAAAACATTAAATTCTAAGTTATAAGATGCAATTTGTTGGAGGTAATTAATTTAGGATTACAAAACATATATCCCAAATTTTCAATTGTAATACCATTTTTGATGCAATGCATATATGTGGAGGTGTAACCATTGATACAGATGGAAAAATTAGGCCCAATCATCTATGTACAATTGGATGTAGTTACAAAGGTAGTTGTAAAAACAACTACATTAATATCCATCCATGAATGTTTTCACTTTTGGATGACATGTGTGGATTTTTCATCTAACTTTACATCCATGACTAATATAATTGTAAATAAAAGTTGCATTTATGATTACAAGTTGAGTAGACCAATTTTATAATCACATATGTGATTGTATGTACTTGTGACTATTAAAACAAGTAGGATTCAAACCTAGTTGGTTTGGAAAATAATCGCATAGTAGTCGTTCATGTAAGGTTGAATTGAACATTTATTTTAATGGAAGCATCCTTAACAGTTGTGTTCGTAGTTCAATTGGTGAAGGAATGTATGTGAATCTTGTTGCTTTCGAATTTGCTCTATGAAGAATGGAAGGAGATTTTGTTCCTATGGCAGTAAAGAAAGACATTGAACAGGTATAACAAACTACTTTCAAGACCACAACATGTGGGAAAGTTGGCATTTACACTAATAGAAATTTTGGGTTTTGCAATTATCGTTTGCAACTAAAATTCAGTTGCATGCAACACATGTAACTGCAAATTTGTGTAGTTGCTTAAGACAAGTTGCACATGACATTCAGTTACATGTGACACTACGTATGTACACTAGAAAAAAACTGTGTATTTTCGACTAATCTTTGTGACTAAATTTTAGTCGTAAGAAACATTTTACAACTAAAATCCCTTTAGTCACCTAAGACAAGTCGCATGTGATAAATTAGTTACAAATGACAAAGGGTATTGTATGAAAAAAAAAATCAACAAATACATTTCATCCTTTGACTACATTGTATACGTATTGTCACATGCGACTAAGATGCGACTATTTTGGTCACAATTAAGGGCAAATGATGTGTTGCCACGTGTTTTAATATTTGATTATTTAAATTATTATTATTATTATTTTGATATAATCTAAGACGTTCAATTTTAATACTTTGATGATTTTATATTATGACACGTGGCCCATTGTAAGTATGCCACGTGGCATTAAAAAATAAATTATTAATATCAAGTTGGTAGGTACCTAGGTAGGTACATAAATATGTGCCTACAAACCTAGGCTACATACCAACCTACCTATATAGGTAGGTACTTAAGTAGGTAGGTACATAAGTAAACCTAGGTGAGTAGGTCAAACTAAATACCTACTTAGCTAGAAAAACAAGTAGGTTGAGAAGGTAGGCACTTTAGAAATGTGCATTATTTGTTTTTTTTTGTTTTTGGGTTGACCTTTTTGGTGAACTCATCCCATGTGCACAAATTTCTTAATGTGAAATTGGATACCCAAACCCCCTTGTTTATATAGTGTTCAAAATAGGAATGAGGAACAAACAATATGGGATAAGTTTTGAAATTGCAACTTCCTCACAAATTAAGTTGTAATTCCAAAACTATCGTCATGCCTTACTTTCTTAGTTTTTAGATTTCTAAACAATTCAAATGCTAGATAATTAGATAATCATTTAATTAATAATGATTAAATTTACATAAATTTAAATTATACATTACAAATATTTAATATTCATTATCAATTATTTAAATAAGCAATAAGTTATTAATATTCAACAAACTAACTATCTAGTAACTCACGAGTTATTAATACATAATTCACAAATAATTAAATATTTTATTACTTTTTAGAATCTGATCGAATTATATATGATATAATTAATTTAAAAATTAATTACTTTAAATATTTAAACTAAAATTATAAGTAATGGATTAATAATTACTATTAGAAAGTAAATTCTTACACGAATTTAAAAATTATTATTATTCAATTAATTACATTATTTATTGTATAATTACATTTATTGTTTAAAAAATTATTAAGGTGAAGTAATTTTTTTATTTTGCTAATTACTAACTATAAATACAATAAATTTTCATAATTACTTTAAAATTACTATAAAATATTTATCATAGATGATTAATCATAGAACTTTTAAATCATAATAATATATATAATAATTCGTAAAATTAAAATCAGTAAAATAATTATTTTAACTCCACTATAATTTTTCCAAATTTTTAATTCAGGTTTGAAGTTATAAATTACAGAGTGTGAATAATTATGTTCAATTAGAAAATAATTATGCACATACTAATTCATTCTTATATGAAGTAAATGAAGTAATGTCACATTAATTAATTTCTTATAATATAAAAATATAAATTAGAAAATATACAAATCTATGTTATAACAATTATTATTATGTGTAACTAAGCTTTAATAAACATATTCATTTATAATTATTTATAAAAATGATATATTATGGATAAAATTAATAGAAAAAACACTTAAAACTCAATCAATAATATTTTGAATTAAAATATAAATTTAAGATTCCAAAATAGTAATTCAGAATTCAAATATAAAATCCTAGATCAAATACGTTTTTTGAAGTTAAATAAAAAAATTCAGAATTGAAATTTCAATTTTCAAATTAAAATAATAATATTCAAAATGAAAATGTCCATTTGAAGACTCAATTAATAATTTTCTGAATTGAAATGTTAATGTCAAGAATCCAAACTAATAAATTTCAACTTTCAAGTCAAATAATTTTTTTAAATTTAAATTTAAAAATTCAGAATTCAAATATCAATTTTGAAGTTCAAATAAAAATATTTTAAATCAAAATGTCGATGTTTAGACTCAATTGTTTTTTGAATTGAAATACTAATTTTTAGATTCAAAAATAATAATGTAGAAATCAAATATTTATTTTTAGATCAAATAAGTTTTTTGAATTTAAATAAAAAATTCCAGAATTGAAATGTCATTTTTCAGATTCAAATAACAATATTCGAAATTGAAATGTCCATTTTTAGACTCAATTAATAATTTTCAGACTGGAAGTATTAATTCTAAGAATAAAAAATAATAATTTGGAATTGAAATTTCAGGCTCAAATGAAATGATTATTTAAAATTTAAATGCTAAATTTTCAGAGTTGAAATATAAATTTTAATATTCATATTAAAATATTCAAAATTTAAATGCCCATTTTTACAATCAATTAATAATTTTCTGAATTGAAATACTAATTTTTGGATTCAAAAATATTAATTTAAATCCAAATATCAATTTTTAGATCAAATAAGCCTTTTTTAAAATTAAATTCAAAATATCATAATCAAATCAAAAATATGTTTTAAAAAATTGAAATAGTATTTTTCAGATTCAAATATCAAGTTTCAAATCCTAATATATATATTTTTTAAATTAAAAAATATATTTCTGAGAATTGAAATATCAATTTTCAGATTTGAATAAAAAATTCAAAGTTCAAATATTAATTTTGAGATTCATTATATGAATAGTATACATATGTATGCATATTATATATAATTTTGGTACATATGTTAAAATACACCCCTATGTCATTGTAGAATACCTTTAGGATGCAACTAATTTGGTGAGTATTGCGACTAATGGGACATATCAACCTATTAATGGATGAAAATACATGTAAAATCGATCTAACTAATAGGATGAAATTTTTAATAGTTGCATCATAGTTGGGAGAACGACCAAAATAGTTGAAATTTGGTCTTGTAGTTGTAATATTCCCAAATCTAGTTGCAAACGACTACAAGTCACATGTAGTCGTAAATGGATTGGTTACATTTTGGCTGATTTCTACTAGTGGTAACATGTATATATGGTGTTAATATACATGTTCATCCATACATACCAATCCAAATGTAGTTGCATCTTATGTGCAACTTTTTTTGCAACTATAATGTAACTAATCAAAATATGACATGTGTTTAAAAAATTGGACAACTAATTTGTGGACATGTGTCACTATTTAATTATTTTTGTGTTTTCAAAATAAAAAATTCATTAGATTAATCTCAATCATTAAAATTTCTACCACTAGGATGATGACACATGGCACACCATGGAACGTTCATTGACCATTTGACACATGTTCATTTAAAACACCAATTATATGGTGACACGTGTTCATTTAAAGCACCAATTATATGGTGACACATGGCAATCAAGGCCTAATTATTTTTCAATTTTAATATATTAATTAATGAAATCTAAGTCCTCCAATTTATGGCTAATAAGATGTTGACATGTGGTGTTTAAGTAGGTAGGTAATTATTAAACCCTATTAGGAAGTTAGGTATACTTAGGTATGTAAGTAGGTTGAAAAGTAACTAAACTTAGGCTATATAAGTAGGTTTAAAATAATCCAATTTCATTTTAAAGTTTAACCATTTCATAAAGATCAAACTTTTTTATTCATTCATCCCCAATGGCACTTGGTATTTGGCTACTACATGGCTATTACTCTACTTATATATTGAGACAAATAAAATTAGAAGCCAAAGGATATGGGATAAAAAATTCCATTGCAAACCTCATGAACCAACTTAATTGCACATTAGATGTAATTATTGTATTAAAGTATACCGGCCAGGGGAGGGCTTTAATTTTTCTAATGTCCAAACAAAACTTGATGCCCTCCTCTTGGTGCATTTAACACAATAAGAATTGTCAAAAAAAGATTAAAAATGAGAAAGTTATGGCCCCCCAAAGTAAAAAGGGTGAAGAACTCAAAAAAAAAGCCATTGGACACTACAAAGGCCGGTTTTTAAACACTCAAAAAGTTCCTTTTATGTTGCTTTGTTGCTACTAGAGTTCTAATGTGATTTGTAGAACTTCATGTGGCGCTCCTATATCACTTTAAATCGTTTAAAATGAATAAGAAATAAAATAATAATGAGGTTTGAAAGTAGGAGGGATCTAAAGAAAAAAAAAAGTTTTGTAACTTGGAAAGCTTATTTTTCTTCTTGTTAATTTTTCATTACTCCTTTTCTTTCACACTTCAAAAATGATTATAGGATATTTTGAATAATTATGATTACTTAGTGAAAATATGATTTTAATATTATTATTTAACTCAAACTAGTAATTAGCTTAGGATGTTTGTGTACTTGTAGGTTAATTAATGTAGCCTATTTATAAAATATTTTAACATAAATAATACAATTTAAATATATAATACCTATTGAATATATATATAAATGATATAATTATAATAAATTTTTAATTAATAATTATGATTATTTATGATAAAATTTAATATTATCATATTAATTGATTTTGAATATTTTTTTGTTTAATCAAATTTACATTTTTAGAAAAAAATTCCAAACAAAATAAAATCAAAAAGTTATATTTGTCAACAAATAAAATAAAATATATGTGACAAATAAAATTTGAAACTTGCAATACATATTTAAACCATGGTTTAATTTAGATTAATTTAATTTAGCCATAATTAATTTAGCTTAACTTAATTTAACTATGGTTAGTTAAGCTTAATGTAATGTAATTTAATTTAATTTAACCATAATTAGTTTAATTTATATTAGCCATAATTAGTTTAACCTAACTTAATTCAACCGTGGTTATTTTAACCTAGGTTAGTTTAGACTAACCTAAGTTAGCATGGGGTTAACCTTAATACTAAAGGTGCATAATACTATTATATATAGCCTATGTAGATATATTAAGTATAGTAATTTAAATATATATAATTTTAGGCCATTATTTTTATGACACATGTCCATGTTGTACACATTTATTTACATGTTAGTTACACACACACAACCGTATAACCCAAAAATTATACAATACCAAATTTATAGTTGCATAGTGATTGGTTGCAAATGATAGGATTTCTAGTAGTGTTAATTACCTTGTGGGACGACTAAAGGAGTTTCACATGGTGAATCTTGCACATGGTTTGAAGGTGCATGGAAATTTGCTATGGGATTGGACTGTGATGGGAGGTAGCTCGCACCTCTTGACAATGATGGAGTTTCGCTGCAATGTTAAGAAAAGGAAGGTGATTCAAAATGAAATCATGGTATTCCATAAACATCTTCAACCAACGACATAAAGTCCACATCCTTACATTGAGGAAATGTGGAAAAAAATGAAATTACAACATAAATACAACAAGGTGTTGTTTGTGCTACTTGAGAGGATGTTAAACGGTGATTTCTTCAAGGGAAAGATTTGTATGAATCTATCCAAGGATCTTCCCTTTAATGAATTTAACAAGGTTCTTGAGCAATGGATTTCAAGGTCCACTAACAAAAACCCATAGAATGGCCGTGTGTGCCTCAAGTTGCATTATAAGGTGGATCCACTATTGGAACTTAACATCCTTAAGGATATTGTGGACAACTTCTCAAGGAATGTCAATTTCTTGAACAATAAATATGGGAAATCATTTGTTGTGGTTTCAAATACAAATTCTTTAAGTGAAGACCCAAACATCTATTCTCTAACAGATTGGAAGAGTGTACTTTTGAACTTGTTGTCCATGAAGGTCACCTTCAAAGCAATTTTGTGTATTCGCAACCAACAATATTTTAACAATTTGGTCATAACACTTCAGGAAGAGGATTTCATGGACGACATCTCTATGATCATCTAAAAATACTTGCATGAAATCGTTAACATAATTTTAAAAATTTTGAGTAATTATATTTTGAAAAGTAGCTAGAGTGTTGCATAATCCAAATGGCATAACATTATAAGCATATTTTCCCCATACAAAGATAAATGACATTTTCTATGTATTTTTTTCACCCATTTTCACTTGATTGTAACCATTGTACCCATCCATAAAGGAATACATTTCATGTCCAACCATTGTATCCAATACTAAATCCAAAAAATGTAATGAATATATATCTTTCTTAGTTTGTGAATTCAATTTCCAATAATCCACACAAATGTATAATTTATTGTTTTTCTTTAGTACAATTACCATCAATGATAACCATTGGGTAGTTTCAATAGGGAAGATAAATTGTGTGTCCAATAGCTTATCGAACTCTTACCCTTTGAACGTAATTAGGATTCATTTAGTAAGATTGTTGCTAAATTAGGCATGCATTGGCAGTCAATTCAATTTTGTGTTCACAAATTAATTTGGGAATTCCCTTTAGTTCTTTATAACTCCATGCAAATACATCCACAAACTTTGTCAACAATTATTTAACTTTTGTTTGGAACTATTTGAGTAGGGCAACACTTACACTATGTGAGGTTCTTCCTTAATCTTCAAATTTAATTTGTTCAATTATTCATCAGTAGTAAGTGTCCATCCCATAATTTGTTTGTTTATAATTGTAATATCTACAGATTCATCAAGGATCAATGTTTTTCAAGGTTCATGTTAATAATACCAAAAAGGATAATTAATATTCTTTTCAAGTTATGCCATTCCTACATATACTTTGGGTATAAAATAAAATAAAATTGGACTTATTTCTCCAACAAGCCACAAGTCTAATACAAGAAGGTCTAAATGTCCTCCATCTCCATCCGTCAATCCTCCTTCCCAATCATAAATATCATCTAAATTGTAAGGTCTTTAAAAAGGATGTACCATTACTCATTTCTTTGCACTCAATGTCATTGTTTTAGTATTAACAATGATTGTTAAAATGTTATTACCCCAATTATGATGAACTTTTGCTTGCTTTAGCCATGGTCTTTTTTAAAACATTTAATAAGTGTCTAGAATATCTTCCATCTGTAGCACTATAACTGAAATTTTAAATGTACACCTTGTTAAGTCGATTTTGCAGTTTCCTATCAACCCTATTAGTTGTACATTTCTTTGATTTTCAATTCTTACCATGAATGGTGCTAACTGAGGTTTCTTTGAGCCTAATTTCTTTTACATATGTTCAAAAATAATATTTATTCTAGACCCACCATCCAACATAATATCCATGATTTCTTAGTTTCCAATTGATATTTGTACAATGGGCATAACTTCATTGAAATCATTTTTGTGGTGCGTACCAACTCTGCACACATCCGGTACATGTTCCTTTTGCATCCTTAGGAATATTTTTTTTAATATTTTTTGTAATGGGGGCAAATTTTGATCAATTGCCCGAATTTAACCTCCATTTTCATATTAAAAATTTGATCATCTAGCATTCCTTCCAACTTCCCTTCAGGAATACTTAAGCTTTCCTTAGTGCCAAATTGATGTTCATTAGCCTTGGTTGTTTTTATTCATGTATCATCACATGTTTTGTTTTCTTTGTGTTCCTCATGGTAGGGTAAAACTTTCCAATCTTACTTTGGTTTTTCTTTAATATTGATTGCTAATTTTTGAATATCCTTTGAAGTATTTGGATGGAGTAGTGTTGGAACATCCATCTTGGCTTATATTTGTTGTATTTCACTTACGAGTTTTTCATGTATTACCTTCTTTTGATCCCACTTCATTTTTTTTCCCTTTTATGGAACTATTTTCGTTGATCATATTTTCTTCATAAGGTTCCTTTAATCATTGACTTTGAATGGCTACAAATGTTGGTATAATGGGTATAAAATATTTCACAATAGCAACATTGACCCTGACCTTGGGCTAAAAATTCTTATTCTCATGTTCTAAATGTTATCTCCATAATGGACAATCATTCTTATGATGTCTTTCTTTTCAGTAATAGAAACATTTCATATCCCCTCCTTGCCAATTTCCATTATTTTGGTTATACACATTTTGGCTAGACTAGCCATCTCAATCTTGTCAATACCCTCAATTATTTGGGCATCCTTGATTCCTTCCTTGTTGATTATCTCACCATCCTTGGCTCTCCCTTTTTCGGTTGTCGTAATTAGGATTATTATTTGACTACCAAAAACTTTGTTTTTACTTAACTTGTTTATTTGGTGCTTCAAGTTGTATTACATTGATCGAAATATCCTTTTTGACATATTGTCCTCCAAACTCCTTCAATGGACAATCATTAGTTTCATGCCCTTGTTTTTGATAGACGTTACAAATTGTATGCAAAATTTTACATTCTTTTGTTAGATGACCTTCATTATAACATTTTTGACAAAATACGCTTCATTGATATCCGTCATTTTGTCCCTTGTGATTCTTCCTTCTTTCCTTCTTTTGTTCATCATTAACCAATCTTTCATCTAAATCTTCATTGTTTAACAATGGTTGAGATCATTTACTCATGTGTATGGTAGGCATCTCATCTTCAATTTCTCGTGTCAAATTAGTTACTTCAACAATCGTTGCCCTAGGCATTCCAATAATGGCTAGTTTTAACTTCTTCCTTAGTCTTTCCCTAAAGGTTTCTGTTAGATATACATCATTTGGTTATTGTGGAATAATAACACATAATCGTAAAAATCTATTATAATAATCGTCCGATGTTTCATGTTTCCATTGCTTCACTTCTTTCAAAGCTCCTATGGCTTGTCTTTCATTGTGCACATCATTGAATCTTGAAATAAATGCACATTAAACCTCTAAACCTCTCCCCAAGTTGCAATAAGGTTTGTTGTTTCATAACAAGTAAACCAACTCACACTTGTTCCTTGTAATGTTGTAGGAAAATATTGTAATTTATGTGCATCGGTATCCTCACCATTCATTACACATATTTTGGTTAATCTTCCAATGTGAGTTATTGCATCATCGCCATCATGGAACTTGGGTAATGGTATTTGCAATATGTTTGTTGCCACTATTGCCATTGTTGGGGGCACATGTATGACAACTATTGTGAATTGGGAAAATAATTTAGTTTATTACACAACAAATGTTAGTTTTTCCTATTGTAATGGTTGTTGTTCAACTACTTCAAACAATGGATTTCTTATTGTATTGATTCTATCTGGTGCCACACTATTATCCTCATGTGAGATTGATTATTCTTCAACTTTAATATTGAATAAATTTGTTTATAGATTTTTAATTGGAGCGAGAAACCTTTGTATTGGTTGCAAGGATTGAGCTTTTATTTCGATAGGCTTTTATTCAAGTATGAGAATTTTTGGCCAATATTGAGCTTCTCCTTCTTTTCATGTTGGTGTTTCAATTTCATCATGTTCATTAGGTGTGGTTGATGTTGTGGACTACACATCAATGTCACTGGTGATGGACTACACTCCTTCAATCGTTGTTTATGCAATTTATACAAATGCTTCTTGAAAAAGTAGTTTTCAAAGCTAATATTTTGTCTTGCTACACAAAATGCTTAACTCTCTCCATCAACTATAAGTATCAAAGTGCTTAACCTAGAATTTGACATTCCTAAGATCTTCCTTCACTTCTCTTTTTAAATTCCATTCTATATTAGTTTGCTTTCGATTTTTTCTTCTTGTCCTTCATGGGTTTCCATGAATGTGTACCTTCTACCCTTTCTATCCCTCATTTTTTTGTTATGTTCTTTTTGTTAAAGGTGGAATAAGTAGAGTAAGTATTAACATAGTTTTTTCATATTCTTTTGAAAAATATTTTTCATTTCCCCTTGTTCTTAAACAATATTCCCCTTTCTTTCTTCTAGGTGCCCATAATGCATCACATGACATCCATTTTTCAATTAAAACATTAATGTTTACTTTATCAAATTCCCTACAATCTAGTAATTTAATAACATGATATGTTGTATAAACATTTTTAATTCTCAACCATAGGATATCAATATTTTATTAATCTAGATGCATCTATAATCAACAATTTATGTTAAATACACCATGTTTTTGTATTCCCATGTAATTTTTTTATGAGTAACACTTGAACATTCTATGGTAATTCCCATAAAATTTCCATAAAATTGGTCCATGTTTCTTCTTTTAGTATTCTCTGGCTTTGAGGTGCATAAAAATATTCAGCTATAGACCATCCAAAATTATATAATTGACATAATCTTTCCTAAACCATGTCTATTATAATAACCTTTTAAAAATTTCCTTCTCCCTAAGTGATCGTAAACATTGTTCACCAACAATCATGCCAACCTTGATAAACATTATTATAATAATTTATTACTAATTTTTATTTTGCCATACCTTGTTCATAATAATTGAAGATTTAGAGTACATATTTATGTATTCTACTTTTTCTACAATCATTTTTTAACGAGTTACACCTTTTTTCTTAAGTCGATATATTCCATAAGAATCTTTAAATCCACATGGAAAAACAACTATAAAAATGTGCAAATAACAAAATTTTAAGTCAACTTCATATACTTTTACAAACGTTTCTTTAGCCATTTATAGTAATAATAATGGTATTTGTTTTTCTTTGGTGGATAATTTGTTAAAGCAATATGATTCATTTCTATAGATATATGCTACCAAATCCTTGATCCATCTACACTGCAATTATAACAAATCAAGAGGTATCCACCATTTAATTAATGCATTAATATTTGGTTTTAAATATTCTTTTTCATCTCTCATACTTACAATATGATTAGTCATTGTAACTTTGTCCACTCTTGTTAAAATAAGAACACAAACTATTCGTAACAACCATTTTTTATATTAACATAATTTTGCACATCAATGTATAAAATATAATTTTCTAATGACCATACAATTGTTTTTCCATGTAATTTTTGTAACATTAACTCATGGATACCTATCGTTAATAATTTACACCTATCAACAAATTCATTCCAATTGCATTTTGTGGACATGATCTTGGGGTATATAAATATGCATGCAGTGTCCACCCATACACACAATGATTTACAAACAATTGTTTTACTTCTTCTATGGGTATTGTAAGTTTTTCCTAAGGAACAAGATTATACCCTTTTATCATGTTTCCATACCATTTTTAAGTTTACGAAAAAAAAATCTTTTAGACACATCTCTCTTGCATGGTATTGTTCAATCTTCAAGAATAACTCAAGAAAATCTTGGACATAGTTGGCACCCTCCAACGACATCTTTTAACATATGACCATGTTGATTAACATGAAAGGTTCCTAAATTAGAATAAAATTTACCCCCCATATTGTAATTGTATCCATTTGTTCAAAATATACACAATACAAAATCCTACATTTATAAGATATATTTATGCATGTTCCATTATGAACTTCTGTTATTAATTATCCCTAGCATGGTCACCAAATGTTAGGGATGTTTTTATGAGAATTAAGTTCGGCATCACTGTTAAGTTCTTGTCTATAAAATTATGCACGGTACCACATACTCAAATATTTAAGATATATTACAAGCTACACTCTATTATCAACAAGCAACATGAGAAAATGGAACATGCACACAAAATCATCATCAAACAAGGAATTAATATGTGTGTATTATTAGGTCTGAATACAAGAGTATCACTCGTCCTAGGCTGCTTAGTAAAAACTATTCCTTACCTCCCCTTATATTTCCATTTTTTTACTTGACTCCTCAAACCTTTAGATAACTAAGTTTACATCATTTTGGTAGATTCATGAGTTCGGTAGGTAACAATGATGATAGCCAAACTTAGTAGATCTTATCAAATAGTACCTTGTCGAATCTCAATATTGTGTTTACACTAATTCAATTAGACAAGTAGTTTAGTTTGGCATATAGACTACTTGATTTCAATAGGGCCATTTTCGAGACTTTTACAACTATACAAGGCTCCCTATTTCAATAAATGCTATATTTCTAACAATATATCAATAGAAACATATGAAAAAAAGGTAACATTAAAGATAAAGAACCATGAGTAGCAATTTTTAAATGGGAAAGGATCAAGAGGAAGTTGATGAGGGAAAGTGGGTTGAGAATAATCAACAAATCTAGGTCTAGAAGAGAGAAGGGGCATCAATTGTAGTAGTTGAAATGGTTGATAGAAATTTAAAAACAACAAAAGAGCTCACAACTTAAAGAGAGTTGAGAGAGGAGAGTGGGGGTGGATTGCCATTGCTAGTAGCAAGAGAGCTTAGAACTCATAGCTTAAAGACAATAAGAGAATTTAAAGCTCTTAGCTTTGAAAAAATTGAAAGAGGAGAAAACGAGGGTGGATTGCCATCACTAATAATAAGAGAGTTCAAAACTTTGAACTTAGAAATAATAATAAATAATAAAGCTTTAAGCTCTAAGAGAGTTGAATGAGGAGAAAAGGGGGGTGGATTGCCATCATTAACAATAAGAAAACTCAAAATCATGAATTAAGAAACAACAAGAAAATTCAAAGTTCTAAGTTCTAAGAAAGTTGAGAGAGGAGAAAGGGGGGTGGATTGCCATTGCTAGTAAGAGAACTTAA
>Ga0116226_10003665_pt1 | contig 13537 bp, 16 predicted proteins | sample S1TSphfallax_FD_89692 | JGI IMG/M metagenome (GOLD analysis project Ga0116226, IMG submission 89692) | Host-associated microbial communities from peat moss isolated from Minnesota, USA - S1T2_Fa - Sphagnum fallax MG | ecosystem: Host-associated > Plants > Peat moss > Unclassified | place: USA...
GAGAAAATCAATATCATTACTCTATATTTGTCAACTGATTTTTAATGCGACAGCCCTGGGGGTAGTGAAAAAGATGCTAAAGAGATGCTAGCCTTGTTTGTTAATTCCCTACCCGAAGAAGAAGCCAATATCAAATTGGTGTACGAAACTAAAGATTGGGACAAGCTGCAATTTGTGATTCATAAGTTTTATGGCGGTACTGGCTATTGCGGCGTTCCTCACTTGAAGGCAGTGGCAAAAAAATTAGAAAATATTTTAAAAGCTAAAGATATCGATCAACTTGAGCAAACTTATCTAGATTTGTTAAAGGAAATAAGTAACGTATATCGTGAATACCAAACGTTGAGTAATCGGTAATGATAAATATGGCATATTTGTAAATCTCTGCCTTATAGAAATATCCATACACATACAGCAACCATTACCTTTTTGACTCGGTGTTATAATGCGAAGGAAAAATAAATCGGTTACCCTGCCGTTTTTTTAAATATTTTTTCCTTAAAGCATTAGGCAAACACCATGACAAGCAATGTTATTGAGCAGCTTACCCAGAAGTTGTCACCTTTGATCTCTCAAATTAATCATCACCCATTGTATTTTGAAATCTCTTCTATCAAAAGACTGCAATTATTTATGGAACAGCATGTGTTTGCGGTATGGGATTTTATGTGTTTGTTGAAAGAATTGCACCGTCGGCTTGTTTCTACGACTGCTCCTTGGTTTCCCCCCAAAGATGCGCTCAGTGCCAATTTTATTAGTAGTATCTTAGTAGAGGAAGAAGGTGATATCACAGAAGATGGTAGTTACCAGAGCCACTTTGAAATATATATAGCAGCCATGAAAAAAATAGGCGCAGATGTATCTTCTATCCAAGCGTTATTGCAACTTCTGATAAAGGGTCAAAAACTTCAGGAAGCCATTCACTTAATTCCTATACACGCAGGTACAAAAAAATTTGTGTTGACGACATTTGGTTTTTTTGATCGTCCTTTACATGAATTAGCCGTGGCTTTTGTCTATGGGAGAGAAGGGATTACTGCCTCCATGTTTATGCCTATGTTAGAAAAATTAGAATCTGAAACCCATTTTCGTCATACGGCTCAATTGAGCACATTAATTTACTATCTTAAACGTCACATTGCTTTGGATAATGAAGAACATTTCCCCAAAGCGCTTAAAATGCTTGCCAATCTGATCCAAGACGACCCACAAAAATTACAAGAAGCCGAAAGAGCAGCGGTTGAAGCGCTGGATGCTCGAATCAATTTTTTAACTGATATTCACCAATCTTTTCAAAAAGAATCAGTGATTGCTATTATTTAACTTAATTATGGCTTCAATGTAGAAGATTGGCTATCAGCTTGATGAGCTTTAGCGATTAATTGATTTTCTTCTCGCTCTCTTAATCCGGCACGTCGTATTTTTCCGCTGGTGGTTTCGTATTTTTCCCATTCTTCTAATGGAAGAACTTCGATTAATCGAGGATATTTATAAGCGCCTGTTTCTTGTTTGATATGTGCTTGGATTTCCTCAATCAGCGCAGAGCTTTTGGTATAACCCGGTTTAAGCAAAATGAATGCTTTAACGGTAATAGCCGGTGAATCCATTGTTGTGCGCACACCGACTACGGCAATTTTTGCGACAGCAGGATGTGACATACCAGCCTTTTCGACTTCATCTGGCCCAATCCGGTAACCACGACTTTTAATTAAATCATCTTTGCGGCCTAAATAAGCAAATAAACGATCTGAGCGATAGGTTGCCCAATCTACCGTTAAATAATAGCGACCATCCGGTGAACGAGATTGCTTAGTTTTTTCAGGTGCGTTCGCATAGCATCGCATAATCCCAGCACTTTTTCCTTCGACTAAATCGACGGCAATTTGCCCCGGGTTTCCTGGCGGTACGGGTTTAAATTCCTCATCTAAAGCCACAACTTTATAAGGTTCGATGGCTTGGCCCATCGTTCCAGGTACATGGAGTTGATCATTAATACGTCCCATGAGTAGAGGTGTTTCCGCTTGCCCAAAACCGACTGCCACCTCAATACCTCGCGCAGCAAAACGTTCGATAACGGTTTCGTCTAATGCTTCACCGACTGTGACAATTCGCTTTAATGTAGGAAATTGGAAGTGATCAAAGTAAGGGCTAGCAGCTAATAATCTCAGTACAGTAGGCGCAGCACAAAAAATCGTGACGTCATGTTCGCTTAAAGTCGCCAGCATTTTTTGTGCATCAAATTTCTTAGAAGTCGGTGTAATCAGCAATTGCGACCCCATTGCCCATGCAGCGGTTGTAATCCATAGCGTAAACCCCCAACCGGTATCACTCGCATTATAAATTAAATCATTGGGAGTAGCGCGTAGCCATTGTCTACCGGTAGGCCAATGGAAAAAAGGGTAATCGTGATTGTGTTGTACTGCTTTGGGTTGGCCTGTCGTACCAGAGGTGTAAAGATACACACAAGGATGTTCTGTAGTGGTTTCAATCTGTGGAAACATGAAATGGCTATTGTAGATATCATGGATAGAGGCCCACCTTTTTGTAGCAGGGCCGGTAGTGACACAAGTGACTAACGTGGGGCATTGATCTCGAATCACATCAATACGATCTTGTAATTCTGGTATGGTAATGATGCCACGAATACCTAAATCTTTAATGCGATACGCTAAATCTTTAGGTGTCAATAATCGAGAGCAGGGAACGACCGCAATCCCTGCTCTGATTAAACCGGCAACGGAGTACCACCAACTCGGCCTTTGGCCTAACATTAAAACAACCCTATCTCCTAGCCCAAGCTCTTGGCTTTTGAAAAAACTGGCAATTTGATGACTGTGCTTAACCAGTTGTGCATAAGTGATATTAACAGATTTATTATTTTCTTCATTGATACAACGCAGCGCAATCTTGTTAGGTTGTTTTGCCCAATCATCAACAACTTGTGAGGTAAAGTTACAGCGAATGGGATGATGAGGCGTTTGGTCAAGCAGTGTCTGATAAATTTCTCCAATTGCAGGATTGGTTTGCTTGATTTCGCTAACCAGATTTCGTCTTTGTTGTTTTAAATAATAAGAGGGGGTAGTTTGAAAGGATTTTAAATTTTTATGTGAAAATAATCCCAATGCACGTTGTAGCATAACAAGTTCCTTGTTCCAGAAAATATCTCATTAATGGAAAATGAGAAATTAACAAATATTACTAAAACCATAGAGTTTTTTATAATAATTAAGCACCTTATAAAGCTTCCATCTCAATAGGTTTCTTAAATAAATATGGCAATAAAATATAGGAAATAGGATTTGCGTTGCAAGTACCAATTTGTGATATTTTTTTATGTGATTACCACCTGTTTTTTCTTCATCTATAACGCGATTTATGAGCTAATTTTTTGCAGAGTATAAAAATCAGATAAATACCCAGGCAATAAAAAATATTTAATTGAATCCAGTTGACTTTTTTTACATTTCACGGGAACATCTTTTTTAGATTTTTGCCAAACGCAAAAAACGACAACAGCAATGCCAAAATCATTTGGAAAAAAAGCGGGCACTACGCAAAACTTTTGAATTAGGTAAGTTGGTTGAAAAAGCAGGGCTTCAATACGAAGATTTAATAATTGTCTCAAGACTCCTACTTGAAGTTAAAGCTAAGTTGCAAAGCAAGTAGGTTGAAGACATATCAATCAAAGTCTATTAACAATAGTTTCGATTGTTTCTTTACATTTATCCCGTTGTTCTTTTGCTACTTGTATTTGTTCCCCATATACCTCGTATATATTTTTATCCATCAAACTTAACGGAATACCGAGATTAGATGCAACAACACCAGCACTATTAAAATCTCTTAATTCAACTGTAAATTCATGTTCAAAATCATCCTGTGAATTTATTTGGCTAGAACAATCTCCTCTGAACCATTGTTTATTTTCGAGATATTCTTCATACATTTTTTTTGTTGCCTCATTGGACAATGCTTTAAAAGCGTGAGCAGCACCTTTCTTTTGTGTGAATCTATTGCCAAGAAGTAAATGTATCTTGGGTCTATCTAATTTATTATCTTTTACTCGTGTAACAAAAGTATATTTATCATAAACAGGGTGTTTTTTCTTAGAACCATAAATCAAATTAAACAAACCAGATATAGCAAAAATTGATGAATCATCAGCATTAATAGGAACTAGTAGAAAGTCTCCAGCAATAACTGCAATCTGTGTGTAAATTGAAAAACTAGGATTTGTATCAATAAAAAATGTAATTGCCCTTCCATTATTGATAGATTCTTTCGTCAAGTTTTTAATTATCAAATGAATATTTTTCCACGGCGTATCTTTTTCTGATATAGGTTCTGTTTCCGCTCTACGTGACAAAAGCGGTGCAATAAGTTCAAGATTGCCATCACCAGAAAGCAAATATACATTGGAAGGAAGTTTACTATTTTTTTCGTGTACTTTAATTAAATAATCTTTATTATCTCGTTTTTCTCCAATAATAACGTCTGTAATATAACCAACAACGGTTTTTGGTGTATCTAAGGCTATTACTTCTTGGAGAATATTTTCTCCCCCACGCCCCCCACCCAGAAGCATCGTTGAGCAATTAGCCTGTGGGCACATATCTATAATAACAACATCTCTTTCAGGATTTTTTTCTGCATATACACAAGCTATATGAAAAGTTATATACCCGTTACACTTCAAGATGCGAACAGAGGAGAATGTAATATTTGAAAATTATCATTGATTCTGGAACGCAAGAGAGATTTTTTTCTACCAATGGTTTTAAAAAATCCTAAAGCCGCATCAGTGAAATCGGTGAATTTTCCATAATACTGATTGTAAGTAACGTGTTCATGAAACAGTTTCCACACACGTTCTATTGGATTTAGATTGGGTGAGTAAGGTGGCAAATAATGCAATTTAATCCGCAGTGCTTTGGCATAACGCCTGACCTCTTTACTTCGATGATATCCAGCATTATCCCATATGGTATGGATGGCGTGCTCGCCTGGGTTAGCATCACGTAATCGCCTCAAAAATAATTTGATATTTTCCCCATTAACTGTTTCTGCTTGCTGGACAATAAATCGATGGCCATTCAAACAAATTCCACCCATGAAATTTAAACGATTCTGCCTTCCCGTCGTCGCAATTTCTTTACGTTCGCCCTTTAAAATCCAACCATACGCTAATTTCGTTTGATGCTGCGGATGAACACTATCAGCAAAATAAATAGGCTCAACTTCTCCCGCCCTCGCTTTCAACCGCTTATAATATTTGATGAATTTCGCTTGCTGGGCTTTGTCCGCTTTAGCCGGAACCGCATGCGGCTTCTTGTAACAAAATCGATTCGCATGAAGCCATTTCGTCATCCCGCTCACGCTGTATTTCTTTCGGTAGGTTTGCTTAACGTAGTCACAAATATCTTTGACGTGAAGGTAGGTTATCTCTCTAAGATGCTCAACCAATTCTCGGGTCTCTTTATCTGTCAGCTTACCTGAGCTTCCGCCATTTTCAGGCAACAACTTCTTTTCAGATAAATAATCACTGATATGGCGGCGAATTGTTTCATCATCTAACAATAAAATATGCGCTATTTCCGAATAGCTGTAACCATCATCATAAGCCAATACCGCTTTGATTCGATCACATACTCGCTTGTCTCTTTCCTTACGGTGCGTGTTTAGTAGCTCCTCTCTTTCTTTTTTTGTAAGCCATCTTTTCACAATGGCTTTTTACTATACTTTTTAATTCATTGCACTAAATTTTTCAAAAATTTCGCATCTTCAGCGGCGAACGGTATAGTACTTTTACCTACACCACCTTTATTGTTCCATATAGCATATGATTTATTGCTCATTTAAAAATCCTTATTTGTGTATTTCATGAATTTTTCAAAACTAAGCTCCTGCATACCTCACGTGGATATGTGGAATAGGATGCTTTTTTCGACTACGGTGTGGTTTAATAACAATTTCGATATCTTGATTTAACATTGCAAGTAATTTAAAAAGCCGCTCCACAGAAAACCCAGTCAACTGACCTCGACTCAAAGCAGAAATTTTGGGTTGATCAAGTTTTAGTAAATTGGCCGCCTTAGTTTGGTTTAATTTCCTTTTCTTAATGAGTTTGCCGATTTGAACAGCAAGCTCTGTTTTTACCAAATATTCTTCAGGATACGGTATACCTAAATCAGAAAAAACGTTTCCACTGGATTCTTCTATCATGATATTGGATATCGTGTTTTTGCTCATAAAAATTACCTTTTTTCTTTCAATATCTGTTTAAGCTGCTTTAAGCGCTCCCTAACAACATTAACTTCTTCCTTTGGGGTTGCGATGCCTTTTTTCGATTTCTTCTGAAATGCATGTAATACATATACCGCATCCCCTATGTTAACTACATAAATTGCTCGATAAGCATTTTTGTCATAATTGCTGACAATTTCATAAATACCAGAACCATGCCCTTTAAACATTTTGGCTGATTCATGTGTGTCCCCAAGTTGGGCTATATAAAGCGCAAAACCCATCTCGGACCGCACTGTTTCTGGAAACTCTAGCAAATCTTTTTTGCTACTCCCTACCCATATTAAGCTTTTCACAGCATGCCCCTATAAGTTTATTATATGCTATATCTGGCATAATTGCATAATTTTTCATTTGACTTTTTCTTTACCGTACGGGAACATCATTTTTAGATTTTTGCCACGGCAAAAATCGTCAAATGATACGGGAAAACAAGTAAAAAGCGAGAGTCTTTTTTCTATCATTTGAAGGCGGGCCGCCAGAGTGCTGATAACACCCTGACTGCGCTAATCATACCAACCTGTTTGCGAGGTCAATATGACTAACCGTAGTGTAGCGGCTGCGCCGCTTTCTCACAATGATGTGGTTGTTCTTGGTAAATTATTTGAAATTTCTGTTGATTTTTTTCGTACCCACCAAAGCCCTAACGCACAAGATTTTATCTTTGAATTAAGAACGATTGCCGGTTTGGGTTTGACGGCTTCGTTAGTGGATAACGGCGGAATGATGCCGTATCAAACTTACTTCAACCGTTTTGTTAATGCGGAACAAGGTGATTTCTTGAAAGATCAAAGTCATCATACTTCTCTATGGGGGCAGACAATGGCCAATATGGTTGCAATTAGTTTAGATAGCTTTCGAAGATTAAACTATCCGGGCTACTACACCGAATTTAGAGCCGCGATTAAAAAATCCATTGATAACGTTCGTGTAACAGCAGAGGGTAGCGCCGATAATGCTGAAAGAATTATGGGTTTGTTACCGCTTTCTGGAAGACGAAATTTGTTGTACTAAGAACGAATAAGCCTTAAATAAGGGCTTTGGAAAGTCTTTCCGGAGCCCTTAAGGAAGTCTTACAGAAGGGTGGTACGAACATCATCGTTCTTAGCCGTTTTTAAAAAGTCAGAAATATCCTACAAATACTCCCTAGGTTATCTGACAGATAAATGACCTGAATTTGTCTAATATTATGTCTAAAGGAACCTGCCATGCTCTTCAAGGCATTCGAGGGATCGTCAATCAGTAAGGAAACTGACTCAGGGATGAAAGTATGGCAGGTTCTTTTTTTGTTTGTTTTTTTCGAGCTATTTTTTTAATTAATCTACAATCAATTATTTTTCTTCATTTTCCCATCACTCTTCATAAAACTTCTTAAATTTTCGGTTAATTCCTCTATTTCAGAAAATACGCAGTAGGTTTTTTATTGACATTTCTACCCATACGGGTACGATTAAATGGCTGATTTTCTTAAGTGTGAGTAAGAAGAATTGAAGTAACTTAGGGAAGTCTTTAGGTTGTAATCAAGCGGCGCAGTTGTTTAAAGGCCACACCGCTTCTTGCAATCTAAGGCGCGCCGCAACAGTGTTGATAGCACTGACTACGGCGCTAAACATACCAACCTAAAGAGAGGTTAATATGTCTGCTGATAGTCTAGCGGCCGCGCCGCGCTTGTGCAATTCTGTGAATGACAGATTGTCTCATCTTTTTTTAATATCCATCCAACATTTTTACCAACCACAAACTCCAAAAACTGCTATTTTTATTCATCAACTACGCGCTTTAGTCGGCTTAAGTTATGCCGCTTGTAGCGTAGCAGAGCAACATTGGGAAAGTTACCAAATTCCCTTTCAACGGTTTATTCAGCACAGTCATGGAGATTTTCGTTACCATTGGGGTGCTCAGTTACTCTTAGCGCAATCACTGGCCAAGATGGTGATTTTGACGATCGAAAGTTTTTATCTATTGGATTATCCCAATTACTATCACACCTTTATTCAAACCCTAGGGCAAATTCTTGCCAATGAATCAATAGCCCTCGCCAATAAAACTGAAGAAGCGCGGCAACTACTTCACATGTTCCAAAATCACACATCTATCTAATAAACAGGAGATTTTTATGCTGGTTCTTTCAAGGCGACGTAAAGAGTCCATTCGGATCGGCGAAGATGTTATTGTGACTGTATTAGAAATTTGCAGTTCAGAAGTTCGTATAGGTATTAGTGCGCCAAAAGAAATCCCTGTTCATCGTGAAGAAGTATATGTAAAGATTCAGGAAGAAAAAGGTAAGTTGCCTTAAGTCTTCGAGCATTGCAGCTAAAAAAGTTAATTTAGGTCTTTTCTACGTATTAGATGTTTGTTGATGGTTTCCCACAAATAGTTGAGATAACTCCGCAAAACTTTAAAATAGCTAAAAATTATATTTTATGAGTAGTTTCTTCATAAAAAGCCTTAACATGGCACATGCATGACTGAAGTATATAATTGATAGAGCGCGGGTATCATTAGTTTGTGGAAAAGTTCGCAGAAAAAAATGCCTTCAAGAGTTAGAATAAATAAAAAATTAATATAGAAACAAAAAATGTATTTATATTTAGATGAATCTGGTGATCTGGGATTTGATTTTGAAAGTAAAAATCCATCAAAATTTTTTGTGATTACTTTGCTAGCTGTTAGCGAGGCCAAATCAATAAAAATTATGAACAAAGCTATTGAAAGGACGCTCGATAAGAAACTTAACCATACTAAAAAGAGAAAAAGGGTAGTCACTGAATTAAAAGGCAATGCAACGACTTTAGAAATTAAAAATTATTTTTTAAAGTATCTCAATAGTCATCTTCCCCAATGGGATTTGTATTCAATTGTGTTAGATAAACAGGCATTAATTAAACAGTTGGGTTGTCCCATAAAAGATCGGGTGTATAATCAAATGACACATCAACTTTTGGAAAAAATCCAGTTCTCTCAATTGGAACAGGTGAATTTAATTATTGATCGCAGTAAAGACACTTTAGGCATTCGAGAATTTAATGATTATCTCTATGCTAACTTAAGTCTTTGTTTAAATTTAAAAACCAAGCTCTATATTTCGCACGATAGCTCCAAAAAGCATAAGGGCATTCAAGCAGTGGATATGTTTTGTTATGGTATCGCACGTAAATATGAATTAAATGATCAAAACTGGTATAGCTTATTTAAAGAGAAGATAGTAGTTGAATTTGAATTTAGGGCATAAAAAAAGACGGTTCCTGCTATGTGTAGTTCTGCAAGATCGTTAAGCCAACCGATGGAAGACTCTCCTTTGCAGCACATAACGAGGGATTACCCGCCTCATTGGTTAATATAGCAAGCTTTTATAAGAATTTAAAGCTTTTTTATCTTGCTTTTATTTTGCGGGCAATTTTATCTTAGGGTGATGCTTAGAAGAAAGCCGTGCGCGACTTTTGCGCGACTGAACAGTGAATTACTGTGCATTATTGGGCATTTTGTAACGGATCGCCCAACTATTAAAGATTAATGAAAAGGGCTGAAAACCCTTGTATTTACTACAATTTATTGCATCTGATAGGACCTTCAATTAGCCAGAGCAGCGAATTACAAATCAGTTGCTCTACCAACTGAGCTATGTCGGCTTATTGCTTGAAAGGGCCACATAATACTACAAACCATGTGAAATCTACATATTTAAAATTAGATTTTCCCATGAAAACAGCTCAATAACACAAATTAAAATTTCCCCCAGTTTGTGACAGTATCTTGCAACAAAGAAACCACATCCTGATGAAGCTTAGGGCTTTTTTCGGGTGGATTATGTTCAAGCAAACTGAGTAAACAACCGATGTCCATTAGTTTGATAGACTTTTTCCATTCTGGCGGCAATGATTTCCCGGTTTCAATTCCATTACAAAATGCTTGTTCATAATAGTTAGGTAATCGATGGCTATAACGCAAAAAAGTACCCATATCTAATAAATAAGAACAGGAAAACGCAAATTCCCAATCCAAAATTGCTGCTATTTTCCATTCTTGATGTACTTGCTTCACTAAAATATTCGCGGGGTCATAATCCGCATGGGTTAAGTTCACTTCTTGCTCACTCGGATAAAGCGATGAATGATCTGCAACCAATTGATGTAATGCTTCACACAGGAGCTTGCCTAAACCTAAACTCACTTCAGGGTTGTCTAACCAAGCAAAACAAAAAGACTCAGCACTAACTGAAAGCGGGGTGATGGTTAAATCCTCTTGAAAAAAACCACTTTGTTGAAAGCGCAGCTCTCGTAACACTGCCAAACATTTTCCTGCCTCAAATGCACAAGTCTGGATAGCATCTTCTTCACCTGACAGCACCACCTCACGCATCAATATTCCTTCTACCCACTCCATTACGGCAAAAGGATAAGGAATCACACTACAACTCGTATCGATATAAAATATTTCGGCAATTGATACTTTATCTTTTAATAATTGATGTAAAGCGAATTCTCGCTGACAGGCAGAATGCTCGCGCAGGTAAATACGTAAAATAATTGGTGGATGGTGTGATGCAAACGTAACTTTATAGCTGGTGTTAGCCAATCCTTCAGCACATAGATTTAATTGTGCTATTTTGCTTGGTGTCACCAGCTGTAATAGCTTTTCCGCTGTGGGGATATCAAGCTGAACATGCGACTTAAACCGCTCCCAGCCTGTTTTGAGTACAGGAGAATTATGGCAAATCAAATGTAAACAGGCCCTACTATTCTCACTCATGAAAATTTGACCTTCATTGAAGAAAGTTAAGCAAGGGCGCGCTAGGTTCATAAGTTTCAATAAATAACTGTTGCGTATCTTTTCGATGCTTAAATTCCTGTCCTACACCAATAAATTCTATCTGTAGTAAATTGGCAGCGCGCTCATCCCAAGCTTTATCGCCAACATAAATAATGCGTTGATATTTTTCTACTTGATGAAGGCTTCTTGCTTGTTTGATAGCGACCTTAATAATTTCTGTTCGTTCTACGTGATCATCAGCATAGGCTTTTGGTAACGATTGATGAGGAATTTCGGCTGATGATAACTTAAATAATGCCGATTCCTTCCAACCACCGGTTGCTAACGCAGCATGCCAATGAGACAGCGCTAGGATTTGTTCAAATAGAGATATTGCTCCAGGCACAGGCGCATAACATACCTTATCTTCTTGCCAAGCTTGCTTTAAATAATCAACAAAACGCGTCTTAATTAAATCGATTTCTTCACTTGAAGGAAGTCTTTGCAAAAAGTGGGTATAAATTTCATTGAGCAAGCCAGAATCCGTTGAGTACTGATAAGAAGCCCAATCGGTATTTAGATCATTAATTTGTAACGTATCTTTTATGGCTTTAGCAAAGCAGATAGAGTCCACATCGTTTGTTTGTGTGAGTGTTCCGTCAATGTCAAAGATAATTAAATTCATTTCATCATTCATCATATAGTATAAAAATAAACACGATTAATCCCTCTTTATTCATCAGAAATTAAAGGATAACCCGCATTGTTCCAAGTTGTTAAGCCCCCTTCTATAGAACAAACGTTTTTATAACCCATATTTTGAATACTTTGGGTTGCGAGCGCCGATCGATAACCACCACTACAATACAACACCAAAGGTGTTGAAGTATCAGGAATATGTTTTTCAATATCTCGCTCAATCACACCCTTACTCAAATGAATAGCACGAGGCAAATGTCCTCGCTGCCATTCGGATTCTTCGCGCACATCAATAAAAACCATTTTGCCATCAAGAAGAAGCTTATTTGCCTCATGCACATCGATTTCTTTAATATTTGTTTTTGCTTGCATAGCCAGCGATAAAAATAAAGGGTTGTGGATTTTCATGAAAAGGTCTCAGGTTTTTGGTAATTAAATAGGTTATAAAGAAATATATCAGTATAATACGTTGATTAGATAAACTATATTAATAACCACTTATTGACACAGACTTCCTCTTATTTTGAGCTTTAGGAAAATAATTAAAGGATTAATCTATGAAAGACACGCATACACTCTCATATAGTGAAGATAATCATGGTGAGTTGGCTTCTCGTTACAGCACAACTACTACAGAACCTATTATTATTGTGCTAAATGCTCAATTGGTTGTCACTGAAATCAATGACGCTGCGGTTACTGAATTTTTTTCTCAAAAAAAAACTGAAATATTAAATCACTCTTTCTTAAAATTGTTATCTAATCAAGAAATTAATGGAAAAGAAGTTTTGGCTCAAATTGAATATAGCAAACATTCGCTGTTTCATTGTTCAAAGTTATATCAGCCTCGCACTAAAAAAGATTATGAACTGACTATTATTTGTATTCACCTGGAAGAGCAAATTTCTTATGTACTTACTTTAAAGACTTGTAATAAAGAATCCTATAATAATTTAAAGGCTTATATTAACGCTATCATTAATAATTTGCCCGGTGCGGTCTATTGGAAAGATAAGAATGGGCTCTATATCGGCTGTAATAAATTTGTAGCGGAAATGGCAGGCTTTGAATTTCCTGAACAAATGGTGGGTAAAACTGATTATGATTTGTGTTGGAAAGAATTTGCTGAAGATTGGCAAGCGCTTGATCAAGAGGTAATGCGGACAGGTCGCACGATAGTACGTGAGGAAAAAGTTAAACTAGCAAATGGTAGTATTTTGACGGAATTAACGCATAAAACGCCATTGCGAAATGAGTATAATGAAATTGTTGGCATTATTGGAACATCACTCGATATTACTGACCGAAAACAAGCGGAAAAAGACCTTAAGGAGGCAAAAGAACTGGCAGAATTTGCCAATAATGCCTTTTTATCTAATATGCGACATGATTTGCGTACACCTTTTACAGGCATACTAGGATTGGCAGATTTGATGGCAGAAGAAGAAACTGATCCCGATAAGAAAGAAAATTTGGCTCAGATTGCCGAATCAGCACGAGTCTTGCTGAATCATATTAATGAAATTTTTGAATTTATCCAAGTAGAAAGCGGTCAACTACCTATCTTGGAAAAGCAGTTTAATCTTCATGCGTTATTAACCCATACCTTAAATCTATTGCTTCCTTCCGCAAAAAATAAACAGTTAAATTTCACATTCAATATAACGCCGATTCAACAGTGAAGTGCAACAGAGTCAAGAAAATAATTTTTATTAAATTAAATTTTAATAATTGAGTTTTTAATTAGAGAGGGTCACGTAAAGCTGGTAGTCTCAAAGGTGAAAGC
>Ga0116226_10003667_pt1 | contig 13536 bp, 12 predicted proteins | sample S1TSphfallax_FD_89692 | JGI IMG/M metagenome (GOLD analysis project Ga0116226, IMG submission 89692) | Host-associated microbial communities from peat moss isolated from Minnesota, USA - S1T2_Fa - Sphagnum fallax MG | ecosystem: Host-associated > Plants > Peat moss > Unclassified | place: USA...
AAGGTGCAGCGAACAGCTTGCTGGATCTGACCGTTGGGTCGGTGTTGCGCGCCATATTGGAGGCGAATGCCGCGCTTGCACTTTGGATGCAGTGGCTCATGGTGCAGACCTTGGCGACCACAAGGCTCGCGACGAGTAGCGGCGCTGATTGTGATAGTTTCGGCGCGGATTTCAGCTTCGCCAGACTACCGTCGGTTGCGGCGGCTGGGCAGGTGACATTGACGCGGTTCACGCCGAGTATCGCGGCTTTTATCCCCGTGGGGACAGGGGTTTCCACGGCGGACAACGCGCAAAGTTTTATGGTGATCGGCGACCCCACGAACCCGGCTTTTAACGCGGCCTCTGGTGGCTACACGCTGGCCGCGGGTTTGGCGGGCCTGACCGTAGCGGTTGTGGCGAATACCGCGGGAAGTGCTGGAAATGTGCAGCCTGGCGCGATCTCGGTGCTGAGTTCCGCGGTATCTGGCGTTGATACGGTGAGCAATGCTCTGGCGCTGACCGGCGGTGCCGATGCGGAAACCGACACGGCGTTCCGGGCGCGATTTGGCAATTATCTTTCAAGCCTGTCGCGGGCAACGAACCTTGCGATCGGCTCCGCGATCGCCGCCATTCAGCAGGGCCTTAGCTATTCTGTTCGTGAGAATGTCAACCAGACGGGAGCTGCGCAGATGGGGCATTTTGTGGTGACCGTGGATGATGGTTCCGGGAATCCGCCGCCGAGTCTTCTGAGCACCGTGCAGCAGACGGTTGATGCCATTCGTCCGGTTGGGACCAGCTTTGCCGTGCAAGGCCCCGTGGTTTCGCCGGCGAATATCTCGGTGAGCCTGGTGACGAATACAGGTACGTCGCATGCCGCGGCGGTTGCTGCCGTGGCGTCGGCATTTGAGAATTACATCAGCGGATTGCCGATTGGCGCGACGTTGAGCTACACGCGGCTGGCACAGCTTGCTTATGGGGCATCCAGCGCGGTGAGCAATCTTTCCGGGTTGCTGCTGAATGGTGAGAGCGCTGATTTGGTTCCCGGTTTGTTTGGCGTGGTGCGCGCCGGCACGATCTCGGTGGCCTGAACATGACGGGTGACACCCAGGATATGCTGGCGCGGTTGAGGTTGGTGCTGCCGGCGCGCTGGTTTGCAAATGCGGCGCCCATTCTTGATGGGTTATTGACGGGCCTGGCGACCGCCTGGAGCGGCCTGTACAATCTGCTGATTTATATGCAGGCGCAGACCCGGGTTGCGACCGCGACCGGGATATTTCTAGATATTGCATCGGCCGATTATCTTGGCGGCCAGCTCCCGCGCCGTGCCGGCGAAGCGGACGCGGCCTATAGCGCAAGAATTCGGGCGAATCTTTTAACGCCGCGCGCGACGCGTGCCAGTGTTGTGCAGACCCTGAGCGCGCTGACCGGCCGCGTGCCGGTTGTTTTTGAACCGCTCAACGCCGCTGATACGGGCGGATATAATGTTAATCTTGGTTATAATGCGCGTGGCGGTTATGGGAGCATGAACCTGCCGTACCAGTTTTTGCTGACCGCGTACCGACCGAATAACACGCCCGTTAGCAATGCGGGCGGTTATAATGATGGCCCCGGCGGCTACAATACGGGCGCAATGTTGTATGCCGATACCGCTCAGTTCGCAGGCACTGTCAGTGACGCTGAAATCTACGCCGCGGTTGCCGCCGTGCTGCCGACGTCCACCATCGCCTGGACCCAAATCTCAAACTGAGGATTTCCAATGGATCGTAATATTGTTTATCCCGGGAGCATTCCGCTGGATACGGACATTTTGTATCCGAACCGGAACGCGATGGTTGGTATTGCCGCACTTACGGCCGCGGTGCTGGGGAGCAATAGTATCGTGGACGGATTGGCCTGTACGCCGACCGCTCCGGCGTCACTTACCGTCAATATAGGCCCCGGTAGCATCACACAACTCAGCCCCGTGGATGCGACGGCCTATGGCTCGCTGGCGGCGGATGTGGCGGATCAAGTAGTCAAGACGGGGATCAATCTTCAGACGACGAGCTTTACGCTGGCGGCGCCAGCGAACTCCGGCCAATCGATCAATTATTTGATTGAGGCGGCATTTTCCGAGACCGATACGGATGCAGTTGTGTTGCCGTATGTCAACGCGGCAAATCCTGGCCAGCCTTTCTCTGGCCCCAATAACGCGGGTACCGCGCAAAATACGCTCAGGATTCAGCGCGCGCAGTTGCAGGTGAAGCCGGGAGCCGCGGCCTCCGCCGGTGCGCAGACGACGCCCGCGGCCGATAGCGGTTGGACCGCGCTATATGTCGTCACTGTTAACTATGGTCAGTCGGCGATCACCGCTGCGAATATCGGTGTGGCCGCCGGCGCCCCGTTTATCGGGTACAAACTGCCATCCCTGCGGCCTGGCTTTGCATCAATGCAGGTATTTACTTCGTCTGGTACGTTTGTTGTGCCCAATGGCGTGTCCGCCGTGCGCGTTAACGTCATCGGGGGCGGTGGGTCTGGTGGATATCACGCGACGATGCCAAGTGGCGGTGGCGGCGCGGGGGGAAATACGTTTGGTATTATTAACAATCTAAATCCTGGTCAGACGATTGCGGTGACGGTGGGGGCCGGCGGTGCCGCGCCCACGGCTTACGGTGTTGGCAATGCCGGTGGCGCATCCAGTTTTGGCAGTTTTATGGGGGCCTATGGCGGCGGTGGTGGCGGCGGCGGCACGGTGGCGTATTTCGCAAATTCCGGCGGCGCCGGTGGTTTGAGCTTTGGCGGGCAGGTGAACAATACCGGCTCCTACGGCACTGATTCAATTGTGGTTGCTAGCCGCGGCGGTGACGGGGGCGGCCCCGGGAATGGCAGGGGCACGAGTGCCGCGGAAGCCGGTATCTCAGCCTCCGGGTATGGCGGCGGTGGTGGTGGTGGCGGCAGCACGACAGGTGCCAATCCATCGGGCAGCCCTGGGGGCGCCGGTGGGGCGGGTCTGGTCGTCATCGAATACTAAGGAATGCAGGAATGACCACGCAAGCGAACCATCTATGGCGCCCATCCAAGGCGCGTTACGTGCAGATTGACGGATTTGTTCCCACACCGCGCGGTCCGCAAATTCCGCCGCCGCAACCACTGGCCTGGCCTGCAAAGGACCCTGGGGATACGCTGGATTATGTGTTCGATATCGCACCCGCGATCACCGCCAATTGCGGTGATGGCATCGCGACCCTGGATGTTGCGATCAGCCCGAGCAATCCCGGTGACGTCACGCTTGTTTCATCCTCGGCGGATGGAACGCGGGCGGTGCTGTGGCTGACCGCCGGGCAGGCGCTGACGAATTACACGATCACCATTAGCATCACGACGACAGGCGGGCGCGCATTGGCGCGCAGCATTGCCTTGCCGGTCATTGCGCTTGCCTCGGTTCCGGCTCCGGCTTCCGCACTGACGACGCCCGCCGGTCAAGCCCTGACCGACCCGACCGGTACGCCTTTAACGACATTCTGAGGTAACTGACCCATGCCAACGATTGGACAACTGCCGCCCGCAAGTTCGGTTTCAGATAGTGACCTGATCGCAATTTTTCAGAACGAAGAGACGCTCGCGGCGACGCGCGCGCAAATTGTGGCTGGCCTGCAAGCGGAAATTACGGTCCCGCAAAATACGTTGTTGGGTGGACTTGGCCCAGGCACCGCCGCGGCGGTGCCGATCACCATCGGCGCCAATCTTTCAATCACCGGCAGCACGCTGTCCGCGAACGCCGCACCTTTCATTGTGTCATCCTTGCCGGCCGGAAGTCCCCCTGTCGCGAGTGATATTGTGCCGATTGGCCATGCCGGTGCCAATGCCGGGGTTTCCTATGCCAATTTTCTCGGGGCGATGGGTGGCGTACCCGGACTGCCCGGTGGCGCGCTGACGGCGACAGCCACCGGGGCGACGACGGCGCGTACCATCGACGCGCTGGTCAGTAATGCGGTTTCGATTGAGGATTTCGGCGCCAAGGGGGATGGCGTCACGGATGATAGTGCCGCTTTGTTGGCGGCGGTGGCAAGCGGCGCGCCGGTGCGATTCGGCGCCAAGACCTACGCTATCGCGGGCGAGTGCGATATTACTGGTGCTACCTGTAGTTTGCTTGGCGTGCCTGGACTGACCGTGCTCACGCGGCCGGCGCAGTCGAAACTTGGAACGTCGGCCGTGCCGGTATGGATCAGCATTTCGGCGACGACGGTGTTCGTTGATGGTATCATCTTCGATGCGAATGCATCGATCACCACCAATACGTATTCCGTGGCCGTGCAATCCGCCTGTACGAAGTCCTTGATCACGCGGAGCCTGTTTCGGAACGCCAAAGGTTCAGCCAGCGGATGTGGTTTGGTGTATCTGGCGAGCGACCCGACGATTACGCAGCATCATGTCGATAATTGTGAGTTTACCGCGAACGCGATCCATGGGTTATATGCGCAGGCCATTGATGCCTTGAGCATCACGAATTGCCGAGCGCATGATAATGGCCAGAATGGGATCAACGTGGATAGCGAGGACCCGACATTTACGCTTAAAATCCGGGAAGTTCATATCCTCTCGAACACTTGCTGGAACAATACTTGCGGTATCATCGTTGGTAACTTTAACGCCACGAACGTCAATGTCCAGCCGTTTACGTACGGCAACTCGAATCCCGACGTGCTCGGCGCGGTCATTTCTGGAAATAATTGCTATACCAATCGGGAGTATGGAATTTATATTTCCGGCCGTAATATGCTGGTTTCAGCGAACTTATGCACGAATAACGCCTCGATTGCCTCGGGCGGAGCCGGTATACTCTGCGACACGGGTTACTGCAAAGTAACCGGAAATATGATCAGCGGTGCTTCGGCATTTGGGATTGATTGCGGCGGCGCGATCTACACCGAGGTTGATAATAATTATATCAACGGAGCACTGATCGGGCTCAATATTGGCGGCGGACAATACTGCACGGCACGGGCGAATTTTATCCAGGATTCGACCGGCATATCGCTTGCGGTTCAGAATATCGAGGGGGATGGCGGCGGCGGTAATTTTGGTTTGACCTGTACGGATCTTTCGATCATCGGAAATTGGATTAATTATAGTGGTAATGTCGTAGGCATTTTAATCCGCGACGCGCCACAGAATATTTTGGTGGCGGATAATATTATCGTCGGCAATGCGGGCGCCAACCTTACGAATGCCATTTCCGCGTATACGGACTCGCTCACCGTTCGCGACAATTTGTTGAATTTTACACCGCGCTGGCCGGTCAATCCCTCCCTGGTGAATGGCGTCTACACGCTGGTTGTACCCGATATTGTGGATGCGGTGAGCATTTCGCAGTCGTCATCGCCGATTATGAGCATGGTGACGTCTCAGGCCAGCCTTGCGGCGGGGCAGGTGACTTATGCCAAGGTTGTCAGCGGCGGGTTTGGTTATACGACGGCGACGGTTAGTTTCAGCGGCACTGGGACGGGCGCGGCTGGCTCTGCCTTCCTCTCCGGCGGTAAGGTCATCGGGATCCAGATGAGCAGTTTTGGCTCTGGTTACGGCGCCGGTACCACAGTTTCCATCACGGGCAATGGAATTGGCGCTTCTGCGACCGCGCATGTCGGCTTGCCGGTTCTACAAAATCGTGAATTGACTATTGATTGTCTTTCGGTAACGACGTTTGCCTCGGTCGGTTCCTCGCCGGGGCAGAGCAATTGGACCGGCGCGCCGATTACCATACCGGCCGGCGCCAGTATTGACTGGATCGGCAATAATGGGGGTTGGCGCGCGGCGCGGTTTACGCAAAGCGACTATGTGTCACCGAACGCCGACGGTAGCCTGACGTTACGAACGCAGTCCGGCGATATTTCGCTGCATCCGGCTGGGACTGGCGTGGTACGCTTGCTGTCTGACGTGGAGTCGACCGGGGCGGTCGAATTGATTGGCCGGGGTTCGCCATTGAATGCCGTTTCGGCACCGGCGGGGTCAACATTCCGCAACCTGAACGGCGGGGCTGGAAGCACGTTCTGGGTCAAGCAAGCCGGCACCGGTTCGACCAATTGGGTCGCTGTTGCTTGATTTTTGGAAGAAAGAACTTCTTTTTTGAAAAAAAGAAGCAAAAAAATTTTGATTATTTTCCGTCCGGGGACGTGGAAACATCCCGTGTGAAGGTTACAAAAGTTTTTTGCGGAGCTTTTTTCAAAAAAGCGACCTCTTCCTTGTTTTGATGATTTCTTCACCGGATTCGGCTCGCGCCGCGGCGCGCGCCATGAAAGTCATGCAAGAATGACAACGATTTCGCAATTGCCACCTGCCGGTTCGGTGGGGGCGAATGACCTGCTGCCGCTTTCACAGGCCGGGTCGCTTTATGCGGTGAGCGTTTCGCAGCTCACCGCGAGCCTACAGCCGCTCATCAACGTTCCCACGGGCGACCTGCTTGGCCGCCAGAGTATTGGGAGCGGTGGTCCGGAAGCCATCGCCGTCGGTGCGGGGCTGGCGCTTGCCTCCGGGCAATTAATTGCGAATGGCACGGACCATGCGACCTTTCCGGTACAGGGTATCATGTCCTTGTCGGATGACGTTGTCATCAGCGCTGATGGACAGCCGGCGTTGTTGCCCTTGGCTGCGTTGCGCGGGTTATTTTCAGCCGGCTCTGGCATTGAGATCGACGGGAACGGCATCATCACCGTCTCGGTTGCCTCGCTCATCGGTCCCGCGGGGCCGCAGGGGCCGGCGGGCCCATCTGGCTCCACGGGGCCGGCCGGCCCCGTAGGACCTGCTGGCTCGGGCCTTGGGGGACCGACCGCCGGTAGTTCGGCGAGTTCGGTCGGCGCCTCCGACTATGTGGCACTTTGGCAAAATGGTGCGCTCGCCTGGATGCCGTATGGCCAGTTTCTCGGCGGACAGACAATTGACGAGCTGCCGGCGGCGGGGCCGGCCGCGGATAGCGACGAATTACTGGTCGCGCAGGGCAGTAACGCGCTGAGCGTGCAGAGTTTTGGTGCGATTTGGACCTATGTTCAAAGTAAATTAGCGAGTGTCCAGCAAGGTATCGTCGAACTAACCAGCAATACGGTGCTGGATGCGACTCAGCATAATAACCGCCTTCTGGTCGCCAGTGCCGCGATCACGCTGACGGCGAATTTCAACAATATGGGCCCTGGCTTTTCCTGCACGCTGATCAATCTGGCGCCAGGCTCGGTGACGATGGGGACGGGGATCACCTCGGGTTCCGGCAGTACGACTTTGCCGCCGGGTGCGGCCACAGCGCTATGGGGGTTGAGCTATTCCGGCGGATCGCTCGTGTGGTGGAGCGGTGTTGTGCCGAATGCGCCGACCATCACGGTTGGCTCCATTGCCGCGCCGCCGCTGAATACAGCCTTCCTGGTCTCGGGCGGCGTGTTCAATGATGCACCGACGGCGTTGGATTACTCGACCGACGGGGGCAGCAGCTGGGTTTCCGCGCAGAGCCCGGTGATCACGGCAAACGCTTATAGTTTCACCGCGGCGGGGCTGGCGGCCGGGACCCATTCGATAAGGGTTCGCGACCATGCCAACACCGCGGTAGTCGGCGTTTCCAATAGCTTCACGATTGCCGCGCCCACCATCGGTCTTGCCACGGTGCCGGCAACGGTCGCGTTGGGTGCGCCGGTTGCCCTTTCCGGCACGGTGTCGCCGGCCAACGAGGCGGTACAGGTTGGGTTCTCAAGCAGTGGTTCTGCAGCACCGGCGAGCTGGGTGAACGCCGTGGTTAGCGGGGGCGCCTGGACGGCCACATTGACGCCGGAGGCGGCCGGGACGTTCTATGTCTGGGCCGAACAGCAAACCAATCCAACCGTGTTTGCCGTGTCCGGCGCGGTTTCGGCCATTGCCGCCTCCATCACCGTAAGCGCGCCCGCGACGGGCACGGCCGGCAGCGCGATTGCCATCTCAGGAGCCGTTAGCCCCGCTGCAGATGGCGTTAATGTTCAACTTGCCAATCAGAATAGCTCGGCGCCAACCTCCGGCTGGACCACCGCGACCAATTCGGCCGGCAGTTTTACCGCGTCCCTGACGCCGGCGGTGAGTGGAACCTATTACGCCTGGGCACAGGACCCTTCGAGCGGCCTCACCGCGGCCTCTTCCGCCATCGTGGTGACGGCTGCTGCTGCGTTGACCTATGGCATCAACAATCCCGGTGGCACCTATGTTCATGGCGTTACCGCGATCGGCCTGAATGGCAGCATTTCGCCCCCGCAGAATGTTGCAACACAGGTCGCACTCTCCACGTCCAATACCGTGGTCCCGACCGCGGACTGGCAGGCATCGAACGTGATCTACGACAATGCGCTATGGGCGAATTACTATACGGCTCCAGCAACCCCCGGCGCTTATTATATTTGGGTGCAGACGGCTTCAGGCACTAATTCGACTGTTAGCACCTTCACCATAACCGTGACCTGAACCATGGCCCTGTTGTTTAACGCGCCGGGTTCGCCGCTGATGACGGCGGCGGGCAAGCGCGTCCTCCTGGGACCCCTTCCGGCGGGCAGCACGCCGCCGGTGGGGTTATTTACGGGCCCGTATCCCTCCGCCATAAATGGAATTTCCGGCTGGTGGGATGCCGGGCTTCTTGCTGGCTTAACGGGCGCGTCCGGCGCGCCGCTGACCGTGAGCAATGCTGTGGTCACGGCCATCACCGACAAGACGGGCAGTGGCAATCATCTGATCCCCTATCATATTGCCGCTGACACGTCGCCGGCGGCCACACGCGCGGTCCCGCGCGTGAATGGCTATCTGGGCGCGGCGGGCGCGCCGGATGCCAGTATCGTCAGTTATGGGCCAAGCCTGGACCCTGACTGGGGCCTGGCGCATCCGGGCTTTGAGCTGGGCGCCGGCGCCGCTTGGACGCGATATTTGGTATGGACGCGGCCGAACTGGCGGCAAGGGACGTATTACGTCAATAACAGCCCCATCCCGCTGATCCACACGATGGCGGGCGCTGGTACGACGATTCTGCAAGCCGATAGTGCGGAAGGCAGCAACCTGACGCTGTTTCCCGGCACCGCAAGCCAGGCGGTGCTGACGACCACACTTACGCGCCGGCACACGCATGCGGTCATTTTGCGGAACACCCCAGGTAGCGGCGTGGATGCCTGGTTGGATGGCGTGCAGGTTGCCAGCGGGATTGCCAACCCGCTGGCCGCCAGTGCCAACGCGCAGGTTTTGTTGCTGCATGACGGCAGCATCCAAGGCTCCGCGCAGTGCTGGTTTCACGAGGCGGCGACCTGGGAACGCGCACTCAGCGCGGCGGAAATTTCGACGCTGATTGCCGCCCAGGGCAGATGGGTTCTAGGTGCGAGGAAAGGCGTCAACCTGTTGGTGATGGGCCAGTCCAACGCGGCATGGTTTATCAACGCCGGCGGCCCGCTGGCTTTGGCGCAGGGCATCGCCTGGTATCTTGGCGCCGCCGCCTATGGATATACCGCCGCCATTTCCGGCACCTATATCACGCCCAATCGGTATTCCGTGGTCTCCGGCCATCCGATCTCCAACTCGTCGCCGCCGCTCTTTCCGCCGGGCGCTGGTAATGGCACCTTCCTCACCAATCCAGGCGACGGTTCGGACCCTTCCACCTGGACTGGCGGGCCGGACTTTGCCGCATTGACCGCTTATCTTACAGGAAGTTCCGAACTCGTATCGAGCATTGATGAATCCGACATTGCGTTTCTGGTCTGGCCTTGGTCGGAACAGGACAGCACTATGCCCTATGCCAACAAGGCGCTCTACAAAGGCACGGTGCTGCAACTTTTGTCGATGACGCGCGCGTTGCTCGGACGCACGGCGGAAAATCTTCCGCTGCTCGCCTGGAACGCGATTCCGTATGAGACCAATGACGGCGTGCAGATGGTACGCGAATCGATCTCGGATCTGGCCGCGATCAGCGGCAACAACATCGTTGTTTTTGCCGCGCAGACGGCGGATTCAAACCCGCTGAATTCGTCCTACGATCCTGCGACCGGAATTTTCAGTGGTGGTGATCCGGAACATCGCGACCAGCCCGACCTTTTGCGCTATGGCCGGATCGGTGCGCACGCCGCCGGCCGTGCTGCGGCCGCCATGGGGTTGTCGGATTCCATCCCTGCCATCGCACTTCCCTCAACTGGCTTGCCAGTGAACAATGGGCCACGGATTACGCATGTCTACCGGGCTTCCAACACAAACCTGATCCTGACGATTGCGCATGATTCCGGTAACGATGTGTTGGTGCCGCTGCAAGCGGCGAACGGCGCTGGGTTTGCGGTGATGGATGGCGGCAGCGTTGCCATGCCGGGCACCATCATCCCGGCAAATGCCGCCGCGCGGGTTGATGCCACGCATGTTTCCGTGACACTCGCCGCGCCGATCGCCAACGCATCTGCCAGCGTGCTGTTTTTCTATCCCTATGGCAGCACGCAAATTGGCCGTGGTGATGCGGTGACGGATAATGCGGCTAGCATGGTCCCGCCGGAAAACTGGAATATCGGGAGTGATCTCGGTTCTGCTTGGAACGTTAATCTTCCGCTGCAAGCAACGGCCTATCCCATCACATTATCTGACACCCCGGATTGAGGAGCGAACATGGATTCGGATTCGGTGGCGATGCTGCGCACGGATATTGCCGGTTTACGCAACGACGTGAATGGGATTCGTCAGGATCTCGGCGTGTTGGAAGCCAAAGCAGATTCCCTGGAATCCTGGCGGGTACGCTATCTTGCGCAGGAGGACCAGGTCATCGGCAAGTTGTTCTCCAAGGTTGATGAACTCGTGACCGGGTTGAGCGATATGCGCGCGGATATTTCCCGCCTCCATGGCGAACGGGACGCCGAGCGGCGAACGAGCATGATGATTGTAAGCCTGCTGTCGGCGGCTTGTGGCGGCCTGGTGGCAAGCCTCTGGCATGGTTAGGCCAAAAGTTTTTTGCGGGCCGGGGTTGGGCATTCCACCTCTTTTTCAAAAAAGCGACCGCTTGCTGATTTTAACAAAAGTCCGGAGATCATCATGTCAAAAATCGAATTCCTGCAATCCCCTTCTAATCGCACAGCGCTGGCTATATGGCTGGGCACCGCGATGACCGCGGCTCTGCAATATTTTTTACTGCATGTGCAACCGCCATCGGCCGACCTGCTCGGCCTGGTGATTGGCTTCGTCAAGTTGATCGAGCCGGAGACCGCTGTGACGGTGCCGCAATTGCAGCGCGCCATGACGGACTTGTCCACGGCGCTGGCAACAAAATCTCCCGCCGCCATTGAGCGTGTGGTTGCCGATACGCAAACCATTGCCGCCGGCATCATTACGCCGCCGGCAAAGTCTTAACCCCGCGCGGCGCGGTTCGCCGTTTGTAAACGGAGATCTATGATGACGGACATTTCCCAGATTGAGTCGGATTTGAACATTGCCGGCCAACTCGGCGCGGTGGTTGGCGGCCCGATCGGCCTTGCGGTCGATGCAGGCTTGCAAGCCGGCGAGGCGGTGGCGAACTCAGTGCAGGCCAGCCAGGCGGCGCATACGACGGCGCTGGATACCGCGGCGGCAGCCATTACCACCCTTGCGAGCGCCGCTGCACCGGTCGTGGCGGCACTCCCGCCTAAAGACGCCGCCAAAGCGGCGGCCGGGATGAACGTATTGCAGAGCGTGCTGGCGGAGTTGAAGTCGATTTTCGCGCTTTAGGCTTACTGCCCGGCGCCTGCCGGGATTACATTCTTGAACTTACCGGATAGCGGGCAATCGTGGTGGGGCCGTGCGCGCTATTCGTGTAGCGATTTGATCAATGCTTCGGCCTCATCGCGGTCCAGCCGCAGCGCGCGCCGCGCAGTCTGCTGGCTAAACCCGCCGCGCGCCATCGCCGCCAGGATTTTCAGCTCCGGCGCATCGCCGAATGGGCCGGCCCGGCGGCGCCTCAAATACGCGCAGGCCGCTGCCAGTTCGCGCTCCGGGTCCTCCGGCAGCGCCGCCCCTTTCACCCCCTTGGCCGCCAGATGCGCCAGCGCCGCCCGGCGGGACTTGCCCTCCCGTGTCAGCCGCTTCGCGCGGGACGCCGCAAATGCTGCATCATCCAGCAAACCCGCCGCCTTCAGCCGCGCGATGATTGCTGGAATGTCGCTTTTTGCGCGCCGCAAAGCCGCCGCGGTCTCCTCCGGCGCCGCATCCACCCGCATCCAGCGCTCCAGCTTGCGCGCCAGTACGCGCGCCAGGCCAGCCTCCGTCGCCGCATAGCGCGCGAGATGGTTCAGCGCCGCCTGGTATAGCCTGTCCGTATCCGGCGTTTTTTCCTGCATGGCGTAGAGTCTCGCGCCGCTCTGGCCGCCTGGCAAGCACCCTTGTCACCCTCCGCCGCACCCTCTATACGGCCCGCTTCACCGTCAAACGTGAAGCGTGCGCGCCCAGGCCATTAGGCATGCCTGGCCGCCGCCCCAATTCTGGGACCCCGTTATGGGATTTGCGACAGGAGACCAAAATGCCGAAGCTCAAGACCAAGTCATCGGTCAAAAAACGATTCAAGATCACCGCCACTGGCAAAGTGCTCGCCGGCCCCGGCAAAAAGCGCCATAACCTCATGGCCCGTAGCCAAAAATCCAAACGGGCCAACCGCGGTAGCCAGACCCTGACCCATGCGGACGGCATCACCGTCAAGCAATGGGCGCCGTATGGTATCGGTTAAGGGAGCAGATAAATGGCACGTGTAAAACGGGGCGTCACCACCCACGCCCGGCACAAAAAAGTTCTTGAGCAGTCGAAAGGCTTCGTCGGCCGCTCTTCAACCAATTACCGCATCGCGCTGGAACGGCTGGAAAAGGCCCTGCGCTACGCCTATCGCGACCGCCGCGTCAAAAAGCGGGAGTTCCGCTCGCTCTGGATCCAGCGCATCAACGCCGCCGTGCGCGAGCATGGCCTGACCTATAGCCAGTTCATCTTCGGGCTGAAGCAGGCCGGGCTGGAGCTGGACCGCAAGGTGCTGGCCGCCATCGCCTTCGATGACGCTGAGGCCTTCGCGGAAATCGTCCAGGCGGTAAAGGCAGTCGGCGCCGCGGAATAGGGTAAGAAAGCGGTTCTTTTTTGAAAAAAAAGAACCAAAAAACTTTTGCTCCTTCAGCCCGTGCTGGTTTCAGCACCGGTGTCCTCAAGTCAAAAGTTTTTTGCAGAGCTTTTTTTCAAAAAAGCGACCGCTTACTTCCATCTTGCACAGCATGCCTTGGGTGCTCATGTTCCGCTGAACATGAAAACATACCATCCCATGCCAGAAACCCTGGCGGACAGCGCCTCCTTCCTCACCAGCTACGAGCAGGACCAGCTTTGGCGCGCCGCCATTATCATGGCGGATTCCCGCGGCCTCGTCATGCGCCTGACCGCCATGTTCGGCCGCCGGATCGAGGCGCTGCGCAGCCGCGTCTCCAAAACCGGTGACCGGTTCGGCGGCGCCGGCTGGTCTAGCCTGGTCCTGCGCGTGCAGGACACGGTGGAGGACACGCTGTGGAGCGGCTATGACCTCGCGACCTTTGGCCTCACCGCGGTGCCGCGCATCGTCCGCCCCAAGCGCCC
>Ga0116226_10003668_pt1 | contig 13533 bp, 14 predicted proteins | sample S1TSphfallax_FD_89692 | JGI IMG/M metagenome (GOLD analysis project Ga0116226, IMG submission 89692) | Host-associated microbial communities from peat moss isolated from Minnesota, USA - S1T2_Fa - Sphagnum fallax MG | ecosystem: Host-associated > Plants > Peat moss > Unclassified | place: USA...
TGAGCTGACATATAACCTATAGTATACACACTTCTGATCAGCTGCATAGGCCCGTCACTGACATAGAGAATGCTGCTCTGAATGCAGCAACAGTAAACAAAAGACTTGAGTAATGAATGTTTTGGTTAGTGGGAACAGGCTGTAACTTACACGTAGAAAAGCCCGTATTCGTTGTAGGTTGCCTGTCGAACCTCCAAGTGCTGCCTGCTCCCAACCCAGGCAAGTTCAAATAACCTTGTGCCACTACGTTGCAAAGTTGCAATCCATTTAGGAGACAAGTCCAGACCCACATTGCTTATGACATGACAGATCTGTCATATTGTATTAGTGCTCAAAAAAAATGTTTACAAAAAAGGGCCCACCCCAAGATAAAAGAATGATAATATTGGTGAAAGAATCACCAGTGCAGGATGACTTTGAATGATGTCCAAAATGTACTTTTCATGGCCAGCCTCCAGATGTCTTCTTGCTCCCGCAATCATAGACAATTTTTTTGACAGGGAAGAAGTCTGGTCCACATCCTCCCCAAGAAGCGACTGGTTTGCACATTGCATGTCCCTTTGGTTAGACATGCTCATCTCATATACTGGAGTGTTTGTGGGTTTGCTTATGCTATGAGATTGGAAGCTGAGTGATAGCACCAAACTGCGCTGAAATGAGCTGATCCATGGTTGAAGCTTTGAGTTATTTTCTATACAGGACAGCTTAAAGAGACCACAAAACTGAAGCTCCATAATGATATTATGGATTCCAGCGATCCTGAAGTGTATGCTACAAATACTAGTAGGTCTCTTCTGGACTTCAAGCACAGAGACTGAAGAATGTTTTTGCCAAAACTACTAATGAATTGATCCCATTAACATCAACTAGCTGTAACAAAGTGCCACAGTTTCACATAAGCATCATAATAAGGAGTAATTTATGTACCTGCAGAAGTTGCCAGATCTTAGCCATGCTTACTGACTTGGATGATGTGGTGTCTCCTGCAACACTCTCATATGCTGCTCTCATTGATGTTGCCACCTTTCATCATTCATCAACAATCTCCGATGTCAGATCTAGATCAAGAGTGGAGGTGGTATTATCAGTTACATTGTATTGTGCTCCAGAATTTACAGGCAATAATGGGACTATCTTACTGACAATCTTACTTTAAAGGGAAGGCTCCGCTCTCGTGCTTCATTTAATCTGATAACAACATTTGCATAGGCTGCAGCTTTCCTCTCGACCATCGATAGTTGTGTAGAAGAAGATTCCAAGCCACGGCCATCCTGCAGCATTCTAGAGGGAGTTGCAACAGTGGCAGGTCCCCGATAAGCTTGAATTGCTCCTGCTGATGGAGTTGACCCTACTCCATTTGCTGATGGTGCATAAGGTAAGCGACTCAGGCTGTTCAGAAATTCAAGTTTTTCCTTCTGCCAGTTATCCTGTAAAAGCACAACCACATCATAAGAATAAGAAGCTCCAAATGCTATTCTCATGGTTCTATAGGCCAAAGATCTTTATAGCATCATTCCTGAGCTCTCAACTATATTGCAACTTTTCTATGGAAGAGTTAGATGCTGACCTCTGATACTTTCAGCATGTAATCACCAAAGCTGCGAAGATTGTCACGACTGGCTTCTTGGATTGCTGAGAGCATCACCATTTCATGCACCTGGCCTCACCAAACACACATTTATTAGCAATCAATCAACAATGCTACCTTGCAGCCTTTTCTTTGCATTTTATTTCATCTGCACAGAGCAACTTGACCTTGCACATCCCCACTTTGGCAGAGTAGGCAATTGAGGAATGAATATCTCTTTCACAGACAAAAGGCCAGGAAAAGAAAATGACCTGCTGCAAATATTCCTCCACACGGGTTGCCTCCACTGGAAATACATCCTCAAATGTTGTCTGCACCAATAACACACAGCAACTAATTTAAACATATCTATGAAAGTGCAGAGAATACTGCACAACAAAACTTCGGGTGTGGTCATGACCTTATGAGCATCACTCACAAAGTATCAGACCATGACCATGACCATGAATAAAAATTAACAAGCTGCCATGACTCCCCACTGACATCATCAGTTCCCAATGGTAGGTCTACATAAGTACAATCTACCCATAATTTCAGCTAAAATATTGTACAAACATTTGCGTGCTGAGTTCCTGCTGCATTCCTAGAAGCAACAGGAAGTGAAACATAACATACAGAATTTCACAGCCACATACATCTATTCATTTTCAGAACACTGTCAACAGACAACAAGTCTCTGCATCCAACTCACAACCAATGCTACAGTACGCATACCTGGCCCTCTATAGTTTTGGACCAATGACATTGGCTTGTGCTGAGGGGACAAACATGAGAATCAAACCTTAAGCTCAAAAGATTTGAGGTCACGTGTAAGCTGGTCAGCATTAATCCCTTCACGAGCTAAAAGCCTGCAGTCAGTCATGACACAATGCTGGATTCATTACTCTATGTATATTCTACCTGCCCTCTGCTTGCATGTACATCAACTGCATTGTGAAGACTGAAAACAGACTTCCTGATCTCTGCCATAGCTTTCACCAATTTCCAAAAAAGACAAACAAATTCCAATACAATGGATTTTTTTTTATTGGATTTACCGAGTGGCAGCAATAGCCTCGCCTGGTGTCTCAAACCGTGAGGTACGGGACTTCAGTTGTCGTGACAGCACTTCAAGCTGCTCAAGACTCCTCTGCAACCAGCACAGCCATTGGCATAATTCAGCACTGCAAAAAAGTGTACCCTTGTAAAGTTACTCAAATTCTTAGAAGTGCTACTTTGCCTGCTATCCACTGAGGTCACAACAAAACTCTCTTAGAAACAGGAGATTGCATACTGCCAAACAGATTTGTACCCTAAATAAAGGTCCAAGTTACATAGAACTTATATGGGACCATGTGGAAGTAGGATGTACTTCACACAGTGCTTGCCACTCCCTAATCTTGGAACTCATTGACTACCAAAGACAAAATGTCAATAAAATTCAAGCAAGCCTTTGGTCAGCACCTGGCTCATAAGGAGGCACAAAGCTTCTGAGGTTGGAGGTCCCTGGCAAGACTGGAGCACTAATTGACCCAGTAATTACCATTGTGGCAGAGTGGAAGAATATAGATAGCACATAGAATCAACATATCTTGCAAAGTGCCCATTTGAGCCCTATCTGCTAAGCTACTGAGATTTGTGATGGTATGTTCGAACAAAACAAGCCTTCACAAGTCGTTTGAGCTGGGAACACCTCATCTTCTTAAGTACTGAGAATCTCTCTACACTTACAATTTTAAAGTCAACCCAATAATAAGGTTAAGGATATTTCCAATCTGACAACAGAACAGAAAACGACCAATCACCACGAAAGACACAAAATCAAACCCTAATATAAGAGAAAACAAGACTCAGGAGCAATTTGAACAACAGTAACGATCATCTGCATGTTCAGGGACGATCAACAGCACCATGTTATGGTATTGATCATCTACATTCCCACCGACTTCATCAATTCCCGGCAACAGGTAGAGGTACCTCAACATAGTACTGAGTTTCTGTTACCAGAGTGGCAGTACAGGGATAGCCAGGTCATGATAGTGGCTAGCTCAAAAAATCCTAAAAGAGAGGGAGACCAGAAAACTGCAGAAGAAAGAGGAAACCCACAATAAAAAGATAAAGAGATGGGGGGACAGAGGACAATAAAAAAGAACAAAAAACACTTTTGTCTCATACTATTTTCGCGATTCTTGCAATTCGATCTTGGAAGGATTTTATTTTTTTGAAGAGTACCTGTATGGGAGGGAGAGGCGCGGAGGGAGAGTAGGAATGCAAAAGCTGAGACGAGTTGTGCAGAAGGTCCGCCCAGCTCCGCATATCTGTGTCTCCTCCTGCCATCGTTGCCACTGTCCGGATATCCACGATCCAGACGACAACTTCCTTCACCGCCGCCGAGGCGTTCGTTTTTTCTTTTCTTTTGCTTCGAACTCGAATCCAAACCCCCGGGAAAAAGAGAGAGAGAGCCAGATCACTGAAGCGAGCGAGGAAAGCTCACACGCACCACAATGCACCCTAAACCCTAACCCTAAAATTTCAAATTTTGTGTACAAAATCTCGCCCGTCACCGGACACAGAGTGCCAACACTGGGAAGATGACCGGTTACAGCCAATAACCAGTCTCCAGGTAAATAACCGGTTCATCGTGTAAAGGCTCTAGATTGATAACCGAGTGTTGGCCGGTTATTGAGAAAACACTCAGTTATCAACCCAGTTATTCATAACCTATCACTCAATTATTGATTTTTATTTTTATTTTATTTTTAGGGGGAAAACCGAATACATAACCTATCATCTTGATATTGAATTTTCAAATTTTAATAACCTAGAAACACGATTGGAAATTCATCTTGGTTGGTTATCAATCTTAAGACCCTATGCATGTTTATGATACAAAATTGGAAAATACTAAATCCTATAACCCATCTTACCTTATGTAACATAAGCAACGGTTCTCAAGGCAAGTATTTGAAACTGACTCTTGTGCATGGCCGGCGGTTATTAGTTATCACCCAAAATTAGCTGAATAAATTGATAAATTAGGGTATCACTTTGATAGTGAAATTGATGACAAGTCTAAATTTTTATAACCTACCTTCAAACCAACATTGTTGAACCTTTTGCTCTACTACTCATAAGGTAGAGAGACTTTGGGTTGGTTGGTGTAGCATTTGGGCATTAATTTTTTATTCTAACTTGACTCAATATGTGTGAATGACATTTGGAATATTACATATGTGTGTATGATGAATGGGCATATTTCATAAAAGTGGATGAGTTCACATGAAAAATTCTAAATCCAATAAGGGAAGTTTTCATATTGAACTTTGAACTAGCCATAAAGGGCAAAGTCATCACACAATGAACTACCTACTTGTTATATAAACTTGAGTTTCAAATTTTTGAAAAACATTTAAATAAAAAAACCATTTGGTTCATTTTTTATTTTTTTATTTTCCATTTTTTGTGATATAGTTAAAGCTATGATCATCAAAAAAAATAGTTTAACCAAATTTGAATATAAAAAGAATTTAAAAAAATTTTAAACCCAAACTATAAACCCCCCCAACTTGGTCAACATTAATTTGAACCTTTACGAAGGATTTTTCATGAAAAAAAATGGCATAAATCCACCAAATTTTTATTTATCTGTTGGAACAAAAATATTTAGAATTTAATCCAAATGAATGCAAAGATTACCAAAAAATGAGATAAAAAAATTGGATTTATTAAAAAAACTAACAAATTTTAAACCCATGTTGCAAAATTTGCCACTAAATATGATGTTGCAAGCCTTCTTTGTTGAGTTGCACATATTTGGGATTGTTCATTATGAATCCATTTTTGCATTGTCCCAACTACCATTCAAAAGCTTACAATTTATCACATCGATGTAGTAGTAGCTAACAAACACCATTGAAACATTAAGCACAAAAAGGAAAAAAATCAAAACATTTAACAATTGATAAATGAGGATTGTTTTTTTAGTTGTTGTGAAAATACTAGTTGTTCATCAAATTGGTTATTTTTGTAGTATGTACCTTGGCCTCCCTCCCAATTGCTTGTACAAGGGAAAAAAAACATGATATTATGTACCCCAATCATTACCCCACCCATTAAACTAAGTCAAAATAGGTTATCAAAAATTTTGAAAATAAAAATTAGATGGAAACAATGAGGAGATGTAACATGCACTCAAGAGGTTCAAAAAAAATTCTTATGGAAAAGGGGACTAGGATGTGTTAGAAATTGTGGGATTTTGATTTGTGTAATTTTGTTGTTGTTAAGTGATGTTAATTAGAAGTTTTAAACATCAAGTGTGGTCAGGCAACTTAGCAATTTGCATTGGTTCAACTTGCCCTTTGTACCTATTAGCTTGGATATTTTTGTATTGCTTTGGAGGAAGGAATATTGAAACTCTAATCAATTAGATTGATATATAGGAAATGGTTCATTTTCTTGAACTTCTACATGCAAGTTTGCTTTAGTCATTCGGCCATTAGAGGTAATAAATGCAAAAAAAAACCAACAATGAAAAGGTCGTGAAACAAATATTCCTAAATAAACAAAGTAGTAGGTGTGGGCCTTATTTGGATAAATACATTAAAATTGATGATGAACAAATTGTGGTATGAAGTTTGGCAAATTCAATGCAAAATATACAAGCCTATGATTAATCCAATATGCTTGAGTAGTTGATCCAAAACAAGATGGTTGTCTTGGTGCATTAGTCCACATATGATCAAAATGAATGTCATAAATGGCAGTGGATTCAAATAATATGAATTTCAAATGATATTGCTCCATAAAGGTTTGTAATGTTGTCAATTCAAATGGTTGGGTTAACGTGTTTACATTAAAATCTCTAATTATTATGGTTGGAAAATTTGTTGGGATATTATTAAATTGCATTTAAGGTATAATTAAAATGTTGTATTGACATTTTTTAGTGGTTTGCAATTATATGTAATGTTTCATGTGTAGTTTTATATAAAAGTTGTACAAGTAAATTCAACATGATGGCTTTTCATAATAAATGATTCCAATAGGGAAACAATTTTGGTAAAGTATCATTGTTCCACATTAATCGTAACAAGACAAAATAACAAATCCATGTGAAAATCCTTTAAGGTGTACCACACATGAGAAAAAGGGCCTAGTCTACACTACAATCTTTTTATACCCTATATTTTGATCCCCATAGAAAATAATGAATCAAAAGTTGTCAAAAACTTCAGAAGGAATATATTTAAAACTATTACAATTCTAGATTCTATCATAATCATCCGTAAATGTGTCTTTACATAGTAAAAAAGGACTAGGTAAAATAAATTAAAAAGGTGACATTATGACAAGATTTTGGTACACCTTAAAGAATTTTCACAATAAAAATCAATCAAATTGTTGATTTTTACTGATTTTTTAATTTTTGTTTCATTTAGACAAAGAATGTGAAATGCAAGTAAATTTTGATTTAGCAAAACATCTTCATTGTGTTTTTTTTTTAAATGGGTGTTTAAAGATTATACAAGTAAAATTTTTATTGGATAAATTTTAAGAGAATATATTGATACTCTATTATGAATTTTTAATTTTATATATATATATATATATTATTTGGAAAAAAATTATAATGAAACATTTATTTATTTAAATGAATTTTATACAATGCAATAAATGTTAAACCATGTTTTGTTACACCGAGTATTGTTTTTCCTACTTCGGCTCCCATAAAAAGCAATTAAAGATAAAATAAAAAGCTTCCTCTTCAACACTTTTATATGTTTTGTGGTTTGATCGTTTGCCACCTTTTTTATCATGCGGTCAGAATTGTAGCCCAATGTGAAGCTTGCGAGCTTTTGAGTCCCCATTCATGTCATTATCTTCATTGGATAAGGGACGGCGCATAATCGAAATGGGGTGAGCAAATGATCAAAAGTTAAACCTTGTGTGTAATGTAAAATGTGTGTTACAACAAATTGAATTGGAAACTATATCCTTGTGATCAAATGAGAAAAGTTGCCATTTAAACTTTAGTTTTTTTCATTCTATTGGTGTCCATTTTTTATTTATTGTTGGAATTTTTTTTATGTATGTCAATATTTTATTATAATTTTTAATCCTATTTGGAAGTTATGAAAATTTATCCATATTATTGGTTTAGAAAAAACATTATGTGTAATTTCAAAAGGTTTCATTTGCACCATTTAATATTATGTAATTAGTAAGACCTAATTCTACTGATATATATTTTAAAAATAATAGTTCATAACGTAAACCATATATTTCAATGGGCATTAAAATAAATTAAAAATGAAAAAATGCAATAATTATAATGAACATCTTTCCCTAAAAAAATGAATTTTTTATTAAGTGTTTGTTTCAAAAAAATTAATTGTGCATACTTGTTGATCAATGATTTACAATGAATATTAGTCAAATATGGGGCAACTTTTGTAATATATTATAACAATATATATGTTCTATCATGTTTTTCACATGTGTATATAAATTGGAATGATATCATTAAGTGATAAAACGATATAGATAAAGTTGTATGTATTGTTTATTGGAGGGACATTTGTTGTGCATTTAAAAACATGTTAAATAGTCTTTTAATGTGTTCATATGTTTTAGTTTGTTCATGTTTACATCTATGTAATATTAATTACATTATTTGATTGAAAATCTTGTTTACTTTTGTTGAATAAAAAATACAATAAAACATAGTTACATATGGATCCAAAATGAATTGAACATATGTATTTGCTTCCCATAAAACTTTTATTTATTTGATAATACATCCATTCGTATGTCATTAGGTTTTTGTTTTTTGTTAAATACATCTGAATGCAATAACATATGTTTGTTTGTCTAATTACAAATTTGTTAAGAATTTATCAAAATAAGTTTATTTTCTTCACCCAATGTTAATGAGTGTTTTGAAAATACAAGTAGATGTTTGATGAAAGGTTAAAGTGCAATTTTCTTCTTCTAGAGCTCATAGCATTTTTGTACATCTCATTGGTGGTTTAGTATAATGAAACTTGCAAATTGGTTGAAGGTTTTTTTACATGTTGATAAATTTGTACATTACAAATGTTAATTTCAAAAATGTTTGATAAAAATGTTAAATATTTATCTACAAACACTTCCTTCAACAACAATTTGTTGATGAAAATTTTGCACATCAATGGTTATGTTTATGTAGATATAACAATCTACCATCAAAGGTTTTTCAATTTGTTCACATAGTTCAAATTTAAATTATATTAAAATCTTTGGTAGTACATTATGCTATAATAATGGCGATGATTATGTTGATATTTAATAGTATAATATTACATTACATTATAATACAAAGAAATAAGTTTTCCTCCCAACCATAGAAGCTTTAAATGTGCTTCACCCTCAAGTTTATGAAATCGTACCTCTTCAAAAGAGCTACAATTCTTTATACTTGAAGGATTGCACCTTTTCATGACCTAGGAACTAAATACATAATTCTAACATTCCTTATCCAAGTAATCATTTCTACCTTGAATATTCATCCTTTAGCTATAACTACATGGGGATTAATGATAATTTTTTTTGTAAATCCAATAATTATGCAACATTCCATATGTCTAGGTTAAGGAAAGGCTTCAATAAGTAAATTAACCCACATATCATTGGTGAGGAAATGTTTTATGGTGACATTTTTTTTTCCCCTTATTGTGTAAAAAATGGTATTGGAGTTCAATATGTTTAGTGTGATCATGAAAACAAGGGGTTTTAGTTAATAAAATGCAAGATTGATTATCGCAATTTAATGTAATATGTTTAGGTATAGTAGTAAGAATTGGAACCAAATCTTGAAGGATTTCAACTAAATGACCTCATTAGTAGTAGATTATATTGTAATGTATTTGTTTTCTATTGAAGACAAAATCATGGTCATTTGCTTGCAACATTGTCAAGAGATTGCCCCATCTTTGAATAGAAAAATATAACCATATGTGGATTTTTGTGTATCAACATCATTAACTTTATCCGCATTAATATAACCTTGCAACCATAAATTGTAAGAAGAGTAAGTCAACCTTCTAGCTCGAGTAAAATGTAAGTAATGAAAGATTATTTTTACAACACTCCAATGATGTGGATCAAGGTTGGACATAAATTGAACACAATGACCCATTGAATATGACAAATTTGGTCATGTTGTTGTTGTGAAATAAGTTAATTGCCCTACAACACTAGCATAAGGAACTTTTTTCATAGCATTTTGATCAATGGAAGAAGATGGGCTCATGTGTCTTTTGTTAGTTTAACCCTAGATGGCATCAAAGTACTAGTTGATTTACATTCAACCATGTTAAAGTTTGCAAAAAAGTCTTAAATATATTTTTCTTATGTTAGTTTAATGGATTTAGTAGAACAATCATGGATTGTTTGAATTATAAGACAATATGAAATGTCCTTTTTGTTAGTAATTGTAATTTTTTCATTTAATTCAACTTTACAATGCTTCAAATAATGAAATATATTGAGTCATCCACATATAATCCTAAGACCACAAATGTCTTGTTATTCACTTGCCTAATATAAACATTTCTATCACTTGCACACTTTTGGTGACTTAATTTAAGAGGATGAGTATTAAATCTCACGTACCAAATTTCTTGACATTGTTTCAATCCATAAATGATTTTCAAAGTTTACAAACTTAATCATCATTTTGTAAAGGCATGAAATTGAAGGGTTGTTTTGGACATATAATTTTTTTTCATTTAAACAACATGTAAAAATTCAATTACGATATAATCAAGTTGATGGACACGATAGTCATGAAAAATGACCAAAGTAAGTAAAATTCATAATAATGTAATTTTAACCACACATGATAATGTTTCATTATTATCGATCCTTTCAACTTGAGTGTAACCTTTATATCGATATAATGTCCCATCAATTTTATATTTATGTTTACATACCCACTTACATCCAACGATGGATTGATCTAAAGGGCAAGGAACCAAAATCCATATTTGATTTTGGAGCAATGAATTATACTCAAAATACATAGTGGATTTCTAATTAAAAAGGTCAAGTTGAATCAAATCATTTTTGTAAGATGCCAATTCATTTGTTTGGGCAAAGAAGCTAAATTTAAGGTATGTAAAATCCATGTATGTAAACTCTATTGATGTATATTTACCTTAGTAATACAATTTGACCATATTAAAAATGGTTATTGTTGATTATTAGATTTTGAAGAAGGGTAAATGGGAAGGGCATTAGGTGAATCTTCAATATGGGATTGAATTTCAAATTGAGGTTTATATGTATCTTGGGTAAATATTTGGATGTTTAGTGGTAATAGATGGACAAGACTATTTTGGAGAACGTTTACTTCATCCACTAAATATATACCAAGACTATTTTGAGGAGGAACCATTAATGGTTGTATTGTTGATGTTTGAGTTACAATAGAACCATGTACTGCATTGGGCAATACAACATTTTCATCACAAATGACAATTTTACGTATAAAACCTTTCCAAGTGATTGTATTTTATAAATCGTAACTTTTGACTCCATCATGCCCACCATATCCTACAAACTTTATATTTGTCCAACATTCACAAAGGGTTTTTCCAAATACTATAGAAGTAAATGATCCATTTTTCACATAACATCATGTAAATAAAATTTCACTTCAAAATGACTTGGACAATTTTGCAAATTCCAACATACTTCATGGTGATTCAACAAGTGTCATGTTCTTACGTTCAATGACACCATTATGCTATGGGGGCATAAGGGTTAGTCAGTTGTTTGGATATGCCATGGACCTCACAAAAGTTAGAAAACTCATTTGATTTAAATTTTCCCCTATATTTGTCAAATCAAATAGTTTCCAACTTCTTATTTATTTTGGTTTCAACCATTACCTTGTACACTTGAAATTTGTCAAAAACATTTAACTTATTGTGCAATAAATATATCATAATATATCATGAGTAATTCTCAATAAAAACAACAAAATATTTAACACCACCATTGGTTTGTACTAACATGGGACCACACAAGTTTGTATGAACCAAATATAAAATTTCGTGTGATCTAAAAAGGGTTATTAGGGAAATATACATGTAAAGGTTTGTTTTCCTAAGATATAACTTTCACCTTTTAGAGTTGGTTTTATTACATTAAGCAATCTAATGACCATATTGGATTCAATCATTCATTGATCGCTTTATAATGTAAATGACCCAGTCTATGATGCCACATTACTGAAAATGTGTTATCATAAAATATGGCCACCATAGTTGAACAATTAGTCATATAATTTGCTTTGAACCCCACTCCAATTGGATACAATGATTTTTCTTGGCCCAACATTCAATTTTTATTTTTCCTGCATTTGAAAATAAATAAAAAATACAATGACCATGAAAGAAGGTTATATTACTTTCTCCTTGTTTTATTAATTTACATGTTGAAATGAGATTCTGGAAATTTTCCCTAAACCCTAAATATAAATGAATAATTATAGGTCCTTGATGCCTATAACTTAATGTTATTAATCATCCCACATGTACATAGTTAATGGTTTATCCAATAATTTATATGAATTAAACCATTCATTGCATGGAATCATGTGTTGGGTTATTCTAAAGTCAAGGAAACCACATACTTTTAATTATATTAAACTTTTTTATCAACAATTACAAATAGTTACAATGGTGTAATGACTAAATTGTGAAAAGATTTGGTTTTATTGTTCCATCCATTTTATCTCATTGTTTTTGTTTACAATACGATGCAATATAAATAATTTTTGCACATAATGACAAGTTTTATCTTGATGTCACTACTACAAAAGCGGGGTGTAATTTATTAGCTTAAATCACTATGGGACCTTAAAAATGAAATAACTTCATTGCATTTTATTAATTTCACCATAATATCATTATATAAACACCATGTTTCATTACTAGTTAACATAATTCACTATCATAATTTACTATGATAAATATGTTTATTTGTATTTAAAAATATATATATGTTACTTTATGATATATATCTTATATTATTTTAAGTTAGTTTAGTTATTCTAATATATATCTTATGTTATTATAGGCTATTATAAATTATTGTACCTTAAATTATTATACGTTATTTTACTTTAAGGTATCTTAATTAACTTATTATAAGTTTCTAAGTTAATCTAAATTAAATTATTCAACTAACTTTAGGCTATACCTTAGGTTATTTTATTTTAAATTAATATATGTTATTTCAAGTTATATTTTAAGTTATTCAAGGTCATTATACCTTGTGTTATTATAAATTATTTTATCCTAAGCATAATAACTTAAAAATAATCCAAAATAAATTATAATGATTTAAGGTAAAAATAACTTAAAATAGAAAATAGTAACCTATGAAAAATAATTTAAAATACCTTAAAATATAACAACTACCAATAACTTATGATATTATAACATATAATATCTCACAATAATTTATAATACAATAATCACCAATAATCATAATATAACATATACTAACCAACAATAACTTATAATGTAATAACCATTAATAAAATAATCATTCATAACCATTATCAACCACCAATGGCTTACAATGGAATAACCACCAATATCCACCAATAGCCATTAATAACCAACAATATCCACAAATATAATATTCACCAATAGCCACTAATACAATAACTATTAATAACCACCAACATTCACTAACAAAATATCCACCAATAGTCATTAATAGAATAAGCACTAATAACTATTAATAAAATAGGCACAAATAGTTATTAATAAAATAGGCACCAATAGCCATTAATACAATAGCCACAATAACCATTAATACAATAGTCACCAATAGCCATTAGGCCAATAATCATTAATAGAATAGGCAGCAAAAGTCATTAATAAAATATCCACCAATAGAATAGGCACCAA
>Ga0116226_10003669_pt1 | contig 13531 bp, 10 predicted proteins | sample S1TSphfallax_FD_89692 | JGI IMG/M metagenome (GOLD analysis project Ga0116226, IMG submission 89692) | Host-associated microbial communities from peat moss isolated from Minnesota, USA - S1T2_Fa - Sphagnum fallax MG | ecosystem: Host-associated > Plants > Peat moss > Unclassified | place: USA...
AAATATAAAGTGCATAATATTTAATTTGCGCTTTTAAAATAGAGAATACACAACACGCATTTACAACTAAGCTTGGGTCTTTGACAAATACAAAACCTAGATCTTTGAATTTTGAAGGTAGAAAATACATTTACAAGAAAAAAGACAATTTCAAAGATGATCATGGATGTCTTTTGGAAGTTCTTCAAATAGACAACTATTACATTTTACAATTAAACAAAAATATTCTCCTAAAAATGATTATTAAATTGTGAATCAAATTGAAGATTATCTATCATGTTTTGTGGTTTTAGGAGATTCTTCCATTATTCCATCTTCCATAAGGCTTTAAAGTCACATCCCTCAAAAGTACCAATAGATTATAAATTTGAAACATCAAACAACCACACAAATAAAACATATAAACCAAATATAAACACATAAAACAACAAATTGAAACACACATTATACTCTTGGAACGTGTATTGAGCCACACATTAGAGTTCAAAGAAATACAAATCTAGATCCCAAATGCAATAGATAATGGATTTATTAGACACAAAAACCACAAATTAGATACAACAAACTTCCAAGAGACACAAAAGCCACACACATAAAACATATAACCCAATGCTTAACACACACAAGCTAGCCATCACATATATGGGGGAGTGACAACAAAATGACAACCACACAAGGCCTACAAAACAAGGACATCCAACCCACAAAGTGACTTTTTCTCAGCAACAAACCTATGAAACAAAAACAATAGACCCATAAAAAAATAAGATTGAAGATAGTAAATTGAAGACACTAAAAACCAAAACATTGAAAATAATTAACCAAAGAAATTGCAAACTAGTAGACTAAAGATATTGAAGGTCCAATAAACTCAAAACATTGAAAACTAGCAAACTAAAGACATTGAAGACAACATATAGACATTCAAGATAACAAACTAAGGACACTAAAGATAACATATTAAAAACATTGAAAACTAGCAAATTATAAACATTGAAGATAACAAAATAAAGACATTAAAGATCACAAATTGAATACATTAAAAACAACATATTGAAGACATTGAAAAATAACAAACTAAAAACATTAAAGACAATATATTAAAAACATTCAAAATAACGAAATGAAAACATTAAAGATAACATTTTTAAGGACACTTAAACAAGAGTAGATTGAAGACATTAAAAACACAAACTACAAATGACACAGACATTTGTAAAATATAGATGAAATAGACTAACACACCCCCAAGCTCCTGATAGACTCAAGTGTGAGTTTGAAGTGAAAACATCGGAAGAGCAAGGAATCAGGGCATGCTCTCTAGTTCGTAGCACTTTGGGGTTAGAGGGGCATGCTGGAGCTCTAGGATGGGATTAAGAAGAATGACAAGCATCAACTACTCACATGGACCTGCACAAAACCAACACAAGGTGGTTAGTGCATAGTTTGAGCACTTTTGGTGCTAGGATGAACCATGGGCAAACTTGGACTCACAAGGCTCACCACAGCTTACACTTGGGGGAAGCCACCACCTCCTCCCTTATAGTATACTTTGTGGTTGCCCACGGGGCCCACATCCAAATGGCTTTTTGTCTTGAGACTCCCAAATGGGAGTCTTGAAATTCCCAAAGTTGGGATTCTTGTGACTTTGGGGCCTTGGGCCCCATAACTTTGCGAGCAGACCTCCGATTGAAATGAGGTTTAAAATAAAGTTGTATCCCTTGTTGAAAGCTTTTCAACGGTATGTCACATTCTATCTGCACGTAAGGAAATTGGGTTAATTCCTGACTTTTTGTGGTCGGGAGTCAAATTGCCAATTTGACTTCCGGCCTTTCTTTTGGCCATAACTCGTGTTTCAGATGTCCAAATGGGTGATGCAAGCCCAAGAGCTTTCCAATGCTATAAATATTTCTTCAAAACATTGAGTTTTGACCCCTGCAATCGCCTTTTGAAGATTCGGGAGTCCATCGGAACTCCATCTCCCAAAGTGGGAGGTGCCTTGGGAGTGTGAAGGTTCATTCCCTCACACTTTCTTGCACTCCCGGGAGCATGCGGTGTGACTCTTGGGCTTCCCTCTTAGTGTGCAACTTTGCAAGCCCTTTGCTTTGGTTGCAAGCCCAAGGCTAGGGTTGTGACATTCTCCCCCACTAGAAAAATAGGAAAATGTCCTCATTAACACTTATAAATTATTTTCCCACTGTAATTGCTTTAATTTGGATCCTTGGCCATCCATTGCCAACTTTTTGTGATAGGACCTTACCTCAAGCTAACTTAAACGTCCCCAAGTTTCCAAGATTTTATTAGCAAGTCCAAAGAGGGTCTTATAAAAAACCCTTAACCTTTGATTTATCAAAAGACCTCAATTAACTTAATTGATGAAGCCCTCAATCAGCAAACAATTATTCCATCCTTCCCTTCATGAGGAACTCAAGCCAAGTCCAATGTTGACCTAAGCTACTTGACATGATTCATTTCCCAATCTCACGCCTTGATCACAACAATCAAGCCTAACTAAAGGTGTGCTTATCAAGGTACGAGAAGCAACATTTAGGCTTTGCAAAAACCTAAGTCCCAAGCTACGTGATTATAGTATGCGAACGGGGTCATGACTTCCCACATTGGCCGCCATTACTAACCAACCATTTGGGATGCACTTTGGGCATATGCACATCCCTACAAGCTCAGTTTGCTTGCCTCCTCTTTTGGGGCCAAGGTTTCCCTTAGCCCCAATGTGCCTTAGCCCCAATGTGGGAGTCTAATTTTGATTTAGGCTTACGCAAGAAAATTCCATTTGTCCATGCCACTTGACAACCCTTTTAATAATACTCATCATGTTTATGATGCAATTTCTTGGAAGTTTTTAACCTTTATTTCACTTGCAACTTGATGTGGTACACTTGTGTAACTCCTTGCCCCACTAAAAAAAAGGTGATGTCCTCATCACGTTTTATGTTTATTTTGTTTTTTTGTCGGTCCATTATGGAATTCTTCTATGGTTTCCTAGGCATGTTCCATATCGCACTCATTCACCCAAGATGCCTCTATAAGATGGTATCCTTTCCACTTGACCAAGTACTCCTGTTCTCGCCCCCTTAGTTGCCTTGATTTGAGCACATCTTCCATTTCAAATTCTAGTTCATTGTGAACTAGGTTTGGTGGGGGCCTTGAATTGTGTTCTCGATTAGGCCTTGAGGCATCACAGGTGATCAGCTTCAAAAGCAAAACATGAAATATGGGATGAACTCTAAGATTTTCCAATAGTTTTAATTTGTAAGTGTTGAGAAATTTCCTTTCCAACACTTTGAATGGGCCCGCATATGGGCCCAAGAACTTGTGGCTCAAACCTTCTGGCAATTAAATTTTTTTGATGTTCAACCACACTTCATCCCCTTCTTCAAAATTCACCTCTTGTCGAAATTTGTCCACAAAGTCCTTGTATCGTTTATACGCCTTCTCAAAATTGGCCTTGGCCATCTCCCATAAGTGTCGCCTCTCTTCATCAAGTTGTGTGACCATTAACACTTCTTCACTTGCATCATTTGGGGGTTGCCTGGCCCAAGTTGTGGGCACAATTAGTGACTTGCCTGTCACCATTTGAAAGGTGGTGGCCCCCATTTTTCGAATGCTTTGAATTGTTGTAGCAAAATTTGACCAACTCCAAATGGTCCACCCAATCTTGTTGATTTGCTACCACATAATTCCTTAAGAATTATTGGATAACCAAGTTCACTCTCTCAGTTTGTCCATCCATTTGGGGCCGGAATGAGATGCTCATCTTGAGCTTCGACCCCATGTGCTTCCATAAGGCTTGCTAAAACTTGCTTGTGAACTTTGGTTCTCGATCTTACACAATGTCCTTTGGGAGGCCATGATGCTTGAACACGTGTGTGAAGAACAACCTTCACATCTTTTGGGCCGTGGCATTTTCCTTGGTGGGAATGAAGTGTGCCATTTTGCTAAATCGATCCACCATCACCATGATTGCATCAAATCCCCTTGATGGTGGCAAACTCACCATGAAATCCATGGACACACTTTCCCATGGCCCTTTAGGAATTGGTAATGGTCGCGACAATCTTGTTTGTTTCTTATTGAATGTTCGATTTTGTTAGCAAGTCAAACAAGTCTTCACATATTCCTTTGCATCATCTTTTAAATTGGGCTAGTAGTAGGACTTCTTGAGGAATGTTGTGGTGCATTTTGCACCACCATGGCCCGCAAATAGCCCATCATGACATTCCTTCAAAAGCACATCCCTTAACCTCCCTTCCAAAACATATAGTTGATTTTGCTTATACCACAATAGTCCATTTCGCAAGTGGAAGTGTGACTTGATCCCCTTTTGAATGTTCTGCTTCATTTCCTTGGCGAACTCATCACGGCGGATCCCTAGTCGAACTTCCTTCTGAAGTTCTGTTTAGGGTTTAGGGTTTAGACATTAAAGATAACAAAATAAAGACATTAAAAATCATAAATTGAAGACATTAAAAAACATATTGAAGACATTGAAAAACAACAAACTAAAAACATTCAAGATAATAGACTAAAAACATTCAAGATAACCAAATGAAAACACTAAAGACAACATATTGAGGACATTTAAACAAGAATAAATTGAAGACACTAAAAACACAAACTACAAATGACATGGACACTTGTAAAAGATAGATGAAATAGACCCCCACAAAATACAAACACATGAAAATTTAGACTTTAGGCATAGAACCCATGTAGAAGACAAAAAAAAATACAAGCACCCAAAAAAAACACCAAGAAATTGTCAACCCTTTCACAATGTGGAATCGTGGATGAATTTGCTCAAAATCCTCAATCTTGACAAATGGTTTAGTTCATCCTTTTCAACTACCAATAGAACATGGACAAGCCCATCAATCACCAACCATTTGCATAAAGAATTTCTTTTCTTAAAGGTTTCATTTAGGTCTAAGAAATCCCTACAATCAACTTCATCTTGGAATTTAGTTTCCAATTCTATTATCAAATTTAATTCCATCTTGCATGCAAATGAAAAATCAATGGGTTTCATGCAATGAGTTCGTGGATTGGATGGCCAATTTTTGTTGACAAAAATGATCTTCTCCAAATTCTTTGTTCAACATCAACAAAATGTTGTGAAAATTCCAGCAATGGAAAATATACATGCTATTTCAATTTGGTTAGCTGTAATGCTGAGAATATGCCATGCCAAAATGGCAATGGTCAAAAACTTGTGTTCTTCTTAGCACCACCAAAATAATCCACTTGCAACTTTCTACATCAATAGGAAATTCTTACGACCTAGTGTACTCCCTTGACTCAATACCCTTATATTTGTTTGTTATTGTTGCTATGGTATGAAATAGACCTTTAGAATCACCTTTTAAATGAAGATCAAAAGTTTTTTTATCATTGTTTATGAACATTGTTTATTTGTTTGCCTCCATTAATAAAGGCAACAATATTTTTTCATCATATTCAACAACCACAACAACATTTTCACAACCCAAAAACATCGTAACCAACCACATGTTTTTGAACTTTAGATCAAACATCAAAGTTAACATATTATGACCTTTTCTTTTATCAAATGTATGGAGAAAATAAATGAAGGGTAGAAAAACCTCCAAAATCTATTATTTCATTCAAAGCATGAATTCCTTCAACTCATAATCACACACATGCTCTTCAATGAGACTATTAGGAATAGGCTTGGAAACTGTCCGGAATAGGCCTAAAGGCCAACTCTTCTCAAATGTCCCAACAATTGATATGACAAATTGTAAGGCATTAGCAAGCAACCAATGTCCATGACTTTGGTTAAAAACACAACTAGAAACAAATTGGGATAAAACTTTCATAATTGCTTCACAAATAGCCCATGTCCTTGGACAAGGCACATGACTTTATAATGCCATAGATTGGTTGCTATAACATAATGTAATAACATTTTGGAAAGTCAAGACATCTTGTAATAATAATATTCAATTTACAAATCTACATGACCAACAATAAAATAAAATAAAATCATAACACCCTTAAACCACATAAAATGCATTTCTATGCTAAAATTAGAATATGGTAAAAAAGGATTGAAGTCCTTACCTCGTCTTCATGAACCTGTTTAGTTTGATAAGTCTCAATCCAAAATCAATATAAGCCCTATGCCATGTTTGCCTACCTTTGCCCAAATTTTTGGGCCATGTAATACATTTTTGGATGGCACCTTGAATAGCCTTTATAGATGTGTAGTTTAAACCAATAGACATTTTCTCATCTATAGTTGTGTGTTAACACACCTTTGAAATTGCATACCCAAAACAACCCCAAGTTATTGCATGATATAATAGAATTTAGAAAACTTGGGGGAGACCTTGTCCTTGAACATCTCTTGGCCCCTGATTTATGTGGACAATCATAAATTTTGTGTTCCACCAAATTACAAATGAAACATCAATAAATTGTGGGACTTGTGTTTCCTCCCTGATTTTGGTTTCCTTGTTTACTGTATTGGCTTTCAATCCCCCTATTTGATTGAGTAGACATTTTTTTAACCAAAACCTCCTTTTCCTTTAATTTGTTATTGGGGTTCTCCAAATTCCAATGGCAATGATCCTTAAGATGGCTAATTTTGTGGAAATATCCACATGTTTTTTCAATTTGAGACATGTCATTGGATTTTTCCAATTTTGTTAGGGGTTAGTAATTTTTAGTATTCCTTGGCATCTCCCAAGTTCTTCACATGTGACTACAACTTCTTTGTGTTCAAATAAAATGTTTCGCTTCATTCCTACTATGGTTAATTGTAGGTATGGTATTAATCTAGCTCAAAAAAACTTGGTCAACAAGTTGTCATCTAGTTTATGCTAAAGATAGTAAGTAAGCTTGAAGATTTTAATTTTGTAGGAAACTTCAACCTTTTCATTTCTCTTCTATTTGATGTTAAAGACAGTCAGTAAGCTTGAGGATCTTTAATTCTATAGTAAACATCAACCTTTTCATTGCTCCCTTGTTTGATGACCTTGACAAACATGTACTTGTTCGTCATTTTTCACAATCCAATATTTCTTGTAGAATGCAATTTTCAACTTTGTAAAACTACAATTTGGGTGAAATTGTATGAAAATGTTGCCCCATTTTGAAATAACATCTTTCAATGTGAAGTAGCATAGGTTCACTATATTAAAATTTCTTTTTTCACCATTTGCCTAAATAGCCTTACAAAATATAATTTGAATGTGTGCATCCAAAAAGATTTCAATGGAGTAAATTGGGTAAGGTAGTGATCTCTTTACTAAAGGAGTTTTTAGAAACAGTGAGTATGGAGGCCAAATACCATGGTGAGTACCATGGGTTCCAAGGGGGGTCCTAACCAAGAGCCACCAAATGGCCCACTCCCACATCCTCTGGGAAATCCTCCTCCACCTCTTGGAGGTCCACCCCCTTTGCTCAGGGTCCACCTCCACCAGGGGGTTCACTATCTCCTTTCGAAAGTACTTCGCCTCCATGATGAGGTGTACTTCCACTACACCGTTGGTACCCTGCTTTCGAAATGATCACCACTTGAAGGTATGTCCTTGTGGAAGGATGAGGCGCTTAGGAAAAAGGCAAGAGAGGGTGAGTGAAAGAGAGGGTGACTTTACCGATAAGTGTAATGTGTGCAATAAATCTAACATGAACGTACCTGCAATAAGGAGTCAGGACCCAATTCCAATTTAATGTCTTGCTATGAGGGTGAACTTGCACCCGTTCTGGTACCTGCACCCTTTCGAGTGAGGCCATGTTGTGGCCACAATTGAGCCCAAAATATGTTAGATTTGGTGTCAGAGACCGACCCTGATTTACTCTGCCCATGGGATATTTGTAATAATATTTAGAAGCCTTTTAATGGATTTTGGGATTTTAAGTTTTTACCATGGTATGAGTGTGGGGTGTTTGGTGAACAACAGGCCCTTGCAAAAGGGCTGGGAGAAACCTGTTACCACTGGATAGAACATATAATGGCCGTGCGGAATGGTCCCACACATTCCTACGTGGAAAGGGCCCAATAGTCCCATACCTCTCAAGTCCCCAAATGAAAAGCCCTTTCTTTTACAGCACACAAAAGTTTGGGGCCCATTGTTTAAATTTCTCATCTTCGCAAATAAGTAGCTGCCATGTGGCATAATTTGTCCTTGAAACAGCACACCTGGCATTAGGTCCAACCCTTTCGTTGCACTTTCTGCCTTTCCAAAACTTCGGAATCGACACACGCAGCAAGAAAGTGAAAATATTGTGCATTGTAAAGTTACCCTTTTATGGGCAGAAAGAACCAACTAAAATCCAAAGCATAAAATTTAATATAAACATGTACCTCAACTTTAGCCCCTTATCAGCCTGTCACCAAAGGCTGAAAATGTGAAAATGTGAGGATTTTTTTATAAAAAATACTGCTGAAACTTTGATGGATCCCAAAATAGAAGTTCCTTTTGGAAGATCGAGTGCCTCCCCTTTGGCCTGGCCTAGGACAACTTTCCAAAAGCTGCCCAAAAGTCACAAGAGGGGTAGTTTTATTATAAATAAAATTTATGAACTTTTTAAAAAAAAATTTGTATGTGTAATGGGTCAATAAAAATGGCTCATTGCTAAAAAAATTATAATTTTTTTTTAAAGAAAAAAAAAGTTGAACTTGGTAGAAACCCCATTAATTAATAAAAATTGAATAAGTACCCCAAAACTAAAAGTGAAAGAAAAAGTTGCCCCCCTTCTAACCAAAGTCTTTTTCTAAAAATGTGACAAAAATATTAAGTAGGGTAAACACACCCATCACCAAACATAGGTCGATTATTGAGCACCCATGTAGTGTAGAAGTTGGCTTATGTTGGATCATAAAAAATCTTATGGGCATTGTCACTTTAGCCTATCACTAAACACTCGGTGATGGACATTAGTGTTCAACATTTTTCACCATTCTAACCAGTCATAAATTTGATGGTTTGGCCATAGGGCTTTAACGATGCATATTTCAATAATTTATGGGGTTTTTTGGGTGTAATAATGTTGGGTGATGGTCAGTGAGCTGAACTTCAATGTGCAAGGGGGAACATGACAATATTAGTAATGTTTGGTGAAGGGAGATAATTAGACTAGTTTTACAAGGATTCGATGTTTGGGGTGGAAAAGACAATTTGGTGTTGGGCATCAAATTGAACATTAAAATGACAACAACATAACATCAATACACAAGGGGGAAAATGAGATTACATTTAATGTTTGGGTTAGAGAATGAATTGGACCACTTTTACAAAAATCATGAAATCTAAAACACTAGTTGGTGATGGGGGTGTGTAGGTCATGTTAAATAGCACACAACAAGGATTAAAACATCACTAAAATCCAATGGATACTCAAATCAATACATTAATTGGGAAAAAGCTTCTAATTTCCCTTCAATTTTGTGCACACCCCATTCCTACCAAAATAACATCACCACAATCACAAGTTCACAAAGCGACTATGTTGCAAATATGGATGCACAAATATTCTATCGAACAACATTGCAATATTTGTTATCATGTCAAAACTTCCAAGTAATGATGGCAACCTCAAATCTTTCGTCAAAATTTTGAAAGCATATGGGCTTGATCAGTAATAAAATTAAAGAAGCATAGATCAAAAACTAAAGTTATTTTGAGACCTTAAAGAGCAAGGAGTAAACCTTGGAGTAGTCAAACATGAGCCACAAGAAGTAGAACAAAAAGTAGACGTTAAAATAACTAAAGAGGAAAAGCAAAAGTTTGAACATTAAGAATCAGATCTTATAGCAATCAAAGGAAAAACAAAAAACCAAAATTCAAGGGTAAATGTAAAGGGACAAATAGGTAAGGTTATAATAGTTACTTTACAATGAAAAATTCAAGAAGTTTCTATATTACCATTAGGTGCAAAAATCTATAGTTCCTAACTATAATGTAAGTAGTCACAAGAAAAGCAAATTTGTTCAAGCTCTACAAAATCATAATTTGGTTTATACACCTATAGCCTACACAAACACAACATACCAACATTTAGTTTGGAGTGGTTTTGAGCAATTTTATGCACTTGTTACTTCTTTCTAAGAACTACATGCATATGCATTTCACACATACCCTATGAAATGATGATGTAAGAGGTATGTTCCAAGACCTATTTGCTTTCCAGAATGAAATTATCCCACCTTCAATTGCATCCGTGGCCTCCTTCAAGTCCTTTGCTAATCCATTTGCCTATGGTCTTTTCAACAATACTAGGTAAAAACAAAGGAACCAAGGACTATGTTGAATGCAATAAAATCTTGCACCACCCTAACTTTGAAATTTTGTTGCATGAGTTGTAAGCATTGGAATTTGATGAAATCAAGTGCCTAATTTTTATGTAGTTGAAAATTTTCATCTCAAGCTTTTTAATGTAATTCCTAAATGTTTCAATGGTCATTTAGTGTATATTAAGTAGTGAACATTACAGTGTTGATCAAGGTTGAAACTTTTAATGTCCTTAATCCTATGTTATGGTGAACATAAATTTGTGTGGAGATTCATAGGTTGAAGAGGCCCACACAATGGAAAGGTTGGAACTTGAAACGAAATCACTACTAAACATGAAGGTTGTGTGATGACCAACAAGTTACTGCACAACCTTGTTTCAACCCATCACACTTGGTGGCTGCGATTTTGAAGTTTACCCACCATGGATCTTCATCCTCCATCGTTGTCAAGTTTCTTTGTCATGAAGAGTCAAAGTAAGTAGTGGAGAGCAATTAAAGCATTTCATTACCTAGTGCAATCTTCAAGAAACTTTTGTTGTGAAGATATTGAAGCCTATTTGTATTGGGTGATGAGTTTGTTGTTTGGAATAGGAGATCTCATGAACTTCAAGTTGAGGATTTAGTCAATCGATTTAAAGCATGTTGCAATGATTTGATGTTCTAGCAAAAATAATGGACTTACATGATAATGGTAAAACATGTATTTTTGTTTACAAAGCAAAACATATTATCTTAGGGTTGTGGAGCTATTGTTTTGTTCTTAATTTTCTATGCTTGAACAACGATGAAATTGATATTCAAGCACTAATTTATTTGGAATTGTCATGAATGTAAGTTAGTTGGAACATGAAGATTTGCGACTTATATTGTCTGTTACACAAATGTAATCGGTCTATCAATTCACCTTGGTTCAAATCACTTTTGTCAAATGTTGTGAAGGAACATGGGTAACCTCAAGAACAAATGAAAGTATGCTCCAAATTGTCAACTTCACCGAATTACGCCTGTAGAAAGATTAAGGTTGTTGGGAGGTGAAGGTGTAAGCCTAGATGTTGATGGGTTTAAGGCTAAAGATGAAGAAAATGGCAAGATAATTCATAAAAGAGACTATGCTCGAATTTAATAATGCAAGCATAGGCTTTGATAATTTTGAGTGCATGTTGAGGAATAATCATAATGGAGAAAATAAGAGAGGACCCTCTTGGAACGCATTGAAGCTACATCTAATTGTCATGTTGCAAGACAAGGCCCTAGATACATTGCAAGTGTTACAAAGACCCTCGTAATGTTCATCATAGACTTCTTGAAGGGATATGATGTTGGAGCACAAAATAACAACATTGAAAAAGTTCTATCCCACACAATTCTCATTGGTATGGTGCCTCCTTATTTGCACAATACCAAGTTGTTGAAACATAGCCAATAATTGATTGAAAACTTCAAGTCTAGCCTAACTATCCAATTATGTGGTAGGCTTGTGGTACAATACCTTGGCAATGGCCAAAGACATTATTTGCACCTTTGCATCATCTCACGTGGGGAGTAACAGGGGTGTAGCAAGGGTTTTGGGTGTTGACAAGAGAAATATTAAAAAGGGTTTTGAAAAAAGATTGTTGTTAAAGACATCAAGCCAAGATTTTTGGATTAACCATAGAAGGGCAAAGAAATCAAACTCTTTGGCTGCACATTTTGAACAAGTGGTGACAAATTGGTGGACCACTAAAACAATAATCTATGCCAATCGGAGGGATGTCATTAAGTTGAAAACTTCATTGAGGCAATTTCAGGTGCATGAGGTTCATTATCTTCAAAAATCTTAAGTGATAGTTTGTCTTTCAACCTATGTAATTTAATTTTTTCATAACAAATTTTTTTGTGATAAGGTTCAAAAATACCTGATTAATTATGTGGTAGATTAATGATCTAGTTGCATGTTCTTGAATAACAAGAATTTGAATTGATTTGGTATGTATACATATGTATAATAGTACATACTAGTTTGGAAACCATGTTCATGTGATAAATATGTGGTCAAAATTATTATTGCTCAAGAATAATATAAAAATATTATTGGTCAAGTTAAACAACTTGTTCATAATAATAAGAAGACTGATATGGGCGCTTGTTATTGCTTTAGTAGCAAACAATGTTTTGGTAAAATTAAAAGAGTGCTTGGAATAAGTTAAAATGATTGATTTGCGGGTGCTTTCCCATCAACTTGAGTTGTCTAATTTAATGTTTTTGTAAGGCTAAAAGATTACTTGGAAACAATATAACTAATTGATGTGTGTGCTTGTGAATTTTTGAGTATTAATAAATGTTTTGGAAGGTTAAGATATTGTTTGAAAAAGGTCAATCCAATAGATGTGAGTGTTTGTTAATGCCAAAATAGCACCGAGTGTTTTGGTAAGGTGAAAAGGCCTCTTGGAAATGGTCAATTTAATTTATGTGGGCGCTTGTTAATGCCAAAATAGGACTAAGTGCTTTGGTAAGCTCAAGAAACCACTTGGAAAAGGTCTATTTGTTTGATGTTGGTGCTTGTTAATGCCAAAATAACATTGAGTGCTTTGGTAAGCTTAAAAGACTACTTCAAAAAGATTAGACTAATTGATGTAGGTGCTTGTTAATGCTTGAATAACACCATGTGCTTTGGTAAGGTTTATAAATTATTTAGCAAAGCTCAAACTAATTGATGTGGTTACTTATTGGAAATACAATAGGAGAAAGCGTAATTTGGATAAGGTCTAAATATTACTTTAATAATCTATGGTTGATTATTGTGGTTGGTTATCAAAAATAGAATAGCATAACTTCTACTTGGAAACCCACAATGTGTTGACAAGAAACATGAACTTATTTTATAAGCTTGAGTTGATTTTTTATGTGGCCAAATCTATTAACCTTGATTCACAAAAATATTTGCCATGAATGATGTGAATTATTTGGGAAGCTTGAGTTAAATTTTGCATTGATAAGGTCAAATGCTTGAAATGACTAATTGATGTGACCTTTGTTATTCACTTTAAGGTTCATGTTGTACTTGGAAGACAAATTTCACAAACAACTACCATAAGTTTTACTTGTTGCTTGATGCGATTACTTGATATCAAACTTTAAATAGTAGATCAATCCTTGGATTCAAGGTTTAGGAACTTTTTTGGCATGATTCAAATAGGTGGTTGTTTTAGGTACCCAAAATGAATGAACTTTCATTAAAAGTTCATGTGAATTATGTGTAAGCAATTTCAAATT
>Ga0116226_10003670_pt1 | contig 13529 bp, 17 predicted proteins | sample S1TSphfallax_FD_89692 | JGI IMG/M metagenome (GOLD analysis project Ga0116226, IMG submission 89692) | Host-associated microbial communities from peat moss isolated from Minnesota, USA - S1T2_Fa - Sphagnum fallax MG | ecosystem: Host-associated > Plants > Peat moss > Unclassified | place: USA...
CCCACCGCGGACGACTTCGTGCCGGTCGCGGTCCATCGTGAGGTCCTTCGCTGTCAGCACGTTGACGGCGGGGTGCTTATCGCGCAGCCGGGCGCGAACCCGCGCCAGCAGCTCTTCGATCGAAAACGGCTTGACCAGGTAATCGTCGGCGCCGGCATCGAGACCCGCGACGCGATCGGGGATGCGGTCTTTCGCCGTGAGCATGATGATCGGGACGGTGCTCTTCGCGCGCAGGCGGGTTGCGACTTCCATCCCATCCAGCTTGGGCAGCATCAAATCGAGGATCACGAGATCCGGCTCTTTGAGCGCGCGCTCGAGGCCGGTCAGCCCGTCACGGGCGGTTTCGACCTCGTAGCCTTCGTGCTTGAGCTCCAGCTCCAGCACCCGGGAGATTTGCGCGTCGTCTTCGACGACGAGGATCTTGTACGCGCGTTCGCCGTTCACGCCCTAATGGTCGGTGATTCGACGTCGCGCCGGCATGAGAGACACCTGAGAAATCCAGATCGTCGACGATACGCCGAGCGCGAGCCAGACCCACGCATGCGCCGGGATCGTCGCCCCGATGACCGCGACGACGCTCGTGACGATGAAGCTGAACTTGCCGGCGAGGGCCGGCGCGCCGCTCAAGACGTACCACGAAAGCCAGACCATGATCGCAAGGACCGTGCCGAGCGCCCAGACCTCGGCGGCTCGGAACATCAGCCGCGGGCGGTAGACCGTCGCGCCGAGGATGCGGCGGCGCAGGTCGGACGGCGGCTCCTCCAGAGGGAGCGCGAAGAGGGCGCGTTCCAGCTCGTCATCGGTCATTGTGGGCCTCTTTCTGCGATGGTATCGCCAAGTGCTTTCCGTAACAGCTCCTTGGCGCGGAAGAGATGCGTTTTCACCGTTCCCATCGGGAGATCGAGGACGGTTGCGATTTCGTCGTACTGCTTCCCTTGAAGATGGAAGAGGGTGATCACGGTGCGGTATTTTTCCGGCAGCCCCTCGATCGCGGCGCGCAGCCGGCGGGCGTCGTCGCTCGCTTCCGCGAGCGCTTCGGGACCGGCCGCAGGGTCGGCCCGGTCGGGGAGTTCGGCGTCGGACAAGCGTTTGCGCCGAGCCAGCCGGTCGCAGCACGCGTGATAGACGATCGTGAAGATCCAGGTCGAGAACTTCGCGCCGGGCCGGAAGGTGTGGAGCGCCCGGTACGCCTTCATGAAGGCCTCTTGGGTTGCGTCCTTGGCTTCCTCGACGTCGTGGAGGGTGCGGTAGGCGAGGTGGTACACGGCGCGGTCGTAGCGCTCGACGAGCGTCCCGAAGGACTCGCCGTTGCCCGCGACCGCGGCCGCGATCAGCGCGTCGTCGGTGAGCGCCGGGACTTCCACCAGATGCTCCGGGCGCCGCCGGGGCGCGAGTAACGCAACTGCCACGATGCCCTCATGTACGGGCGGCCGGGAGCCATGTTTCGGCCGAGCGCTCGAAACATCGAAAGACCCGCCCCGTACATAGGGCAATTCACTCGCTGAGGAATCGTCCCCGATGGTCCTGCCACAACCGCAACCCATTCCGTCCCCGGGCCGCCCCCTCCCGGCTGCCGCGGCGCGCTGAGCGATGGATTCGCGACGGGCGACGGTCCTGGCCGGTCTCGTGGCCGCCGAACTGGTGGTTCTGGGGTTGATTTTCAGCTCGCTGCGCGGGTTTTCGCACCACGGGTCGATCGCGCTTGCCTCGACGTCGTCGGGAATCCCCGCGGACGTTCATACGACGATTCCGACCTCGCACGCGCCGACCGTCATCCTCCGCGATGACGACGCGCACTTCGATATCCACACGGCGCCCATCGCGTATGTGCGGATCGATGAGACGACGACGACCGACGGTCGGGTTGGGGGCATTACGCCACTGAGCGTCGAGCATCGGCAGTTCAACTCCATTTACGTCGGACGGCACGAGCTCTATCACGGGTCGATGCACCGCGACATCGCGGTCGTCGTACCCGTCGATGCAACGATCGAAGTCGACGACTGCACGTCGCTCAAGATGAGCGATCTGAGCGGTGCGGCGACGATCAAATGCTCGGGCGATCAGCCGGTTGAAATCAGCGATCAACGCGGCGCTCTCGAAGTCAAGAACGACGACGGCCGGGTCTCGATTTCGCACATGACGGGCGACCGGCTCGAAGTGACGAACGGCGACGGCAGCGTCGAACTCACCGACGTGCGCACGAATTTTCTCACCATCAAGACCGGCGACGGCCAGATCGCGGGAACCGGGATCGTGGCCGGTAACGGTTCGATCCAATCGGGCGATGGAAACGTCGCGTTGACCTTCGCGCCGCTCGCCAACGTGACGGTCGGCGTGAAGACGGATTCGAGCGACTCGACCGTCACCGCGGTGTCGCCGCTGCAACTCGTGCAGATCGGCGACTCGACCAGCGAGCGGCAAGTCCGCTTCGGCGCCGGCGAAGGCCGGCTCGATGTGAAGACGGACGACGGCAGCGTGACGCTGGCTCGTGGAGGCAGCTAGAACATGGCTGGTGCGTTTGCGGTCCTGTGCATTTTCGGCTTGCCGGTCGTGGCCTACATCGTCGTGAAGACGCTCGCCCACCAAGAGCGGATGGAGATGATCCGCATGGGGTACTACGCCGGCGTTACGCCGCAGCCGCCGCCGGCAGCCGCGGAGCAACGCCGCGCGCAGCAGGCCTCCGCCAAACTCATCGTGTTGCCGCCGTTTGGGACGCCGGCGTCTGGCGCAACGCTCTCACCCGTCCGAACGGTTCTCGAGAACCGGAGAGAAAACTAACCGCAATGGACCAAGAATTTGTCGCCACCCTCGCGATTCTGTGCATCTTCGGATTGCCGGTCACCGCGTACATCGTCGTCAAGGTGCTCGCGCACAAAGAGCGGATCGAATTGATTCGGCGCGGCTACGCGCCGCCGCCCGACGGAAATTGGAAGAAAGCCGCGCGGCAGATGGGCCAGATGGGCGGCCCGTTCGGTGCCCCGATTCCGCCGCCACCCCCGCCGTTTACCGGGCCCGCGCCGGGTATGTACGATCTCGACGGTCCGCAGCGCCAGCTCAACAAGGGCATCATGGTCGCGCTGATCGGCCTTGCGATCACGATCGGGATGAGCTTCATCGGGATGGACAACAGCGGTCCGCTCGGCACGCCGGGATTCCATCCGGGGCCTGAAATGCTGGCCGGCTTGATCCCGATGTTCGTCGGCATCGCGCAGATCATCAACGCGGTCCTCGGCGGCGCGCAGTTGGGCAATTTCCGCGCGCGCAGCTACGGCCCGCCCGGTGGCGGCCCGATGCCAGGCCCCAGCGGTTCGAGCCCGTTCTCCCAACCCGGCCGGCCCTACGCGCCGCCGCCGCCGCCCCCGCCGCCGCGTCCGAACCCCTCGGAAGAGCTACCGAAGAACAACCCGCTCGATCGCCGCTAACGCGGCGAACCCCGCTCGATCGCCGCTAACGCGGCGAACCCCGCTCGATCGCCGCTAACGCGGCCGGGCGAGCACGGCACCGAGCAGGGCGCAGGCGCCGATGGCGATCCAGGCGAGAAAGCCCTCGGGCATCGGGCCCGAGGTGTCGATCGGAACGCCGCCGTCGGGCTGCGGCGCCCGTAGCGAAACGACGTAGGCGACGATCGCATTGAGATCGCTTTGCGGGAGTTGCTCCTCGGTGAAGCGCGGCATCTGACCGGGGCCGACGCGAATCGCTTCGGCGACTTGGTTGACCGTCGCGCCGGCGAGCGCCGGTGCCCAGGCCGAGCCGCCGATCGCGTTGCCTTCGGCTTCGGCCCCGTGACAATGCTGGCAGTTTTGGTCGAAGAGCGCCGCGCCGCGCTGCAGGTTCCCGGCCGTTCCGACCAGCGGGATCGCCGGGCCGCCCGGCGCGACGCTCGTGACATAGGCGACGATCGCCGCGACGTCGCGCTGCGAAAACCGCGCCGGCGTATGCATGGCTTGTTGCCAGGTGACAGCCGCCGGCATGCGTCCGGTGCCCACCCAGAAGTCGACGTCCGCCGCACCGACGCTGCGGATCGTGGGCGCATCGACGCCGCCGCGCAGGTCGGTTCCGTGGCAACTCGAGCAGTGCTGCGTGTAGAGCACGTGCCCGCGCGCGACGATCGCGGGCGGTGTCGCCGGGATCACGCCAGCGGTCCCGGTTTCTTGAAGTAGCGATTCACGAGGCCGTCCGCCGCGCGATACGCGAGCGCGCCGACCGTGCCGGTCGGGTTGAAGCACGCGTTCTGCGGAAAATTCGAGGCCCCGACGACGAAGACGTTCTCGAAGTCCCACATCTGCAGCCAGTTGTTCACGACCGAGCTATGCGGATCGGAGCCCATGATCGTGCCGCCGTTGACGTGCGTCGTCTGGTAGACGGTCGTATCGTAGTGCGCCGCGAGCTCGCTCTTGAGCATCGTCTTCGTGGCGCCCGAGGCGCGCATGATGTCCGCGACCTTGCCGGAGATGTAGCGCATCATCCGCCGGTCGTCTTCTTGGAAATCGAAGGTGATGCGCAGCAGCGGGTTGCCGTACTGGTCGCGATAGGTCGGGTCGAGCTCGAGGCAATGATCCCAATAGGCTTTGCATTCGCCTTGCATCACGATGTCCGATTGTTTGTCGTACCAGGTGCGCACGGCGTCTTTCCACGCCGCGCCCCATTTCGGCGTGCCCTCGGGCACGGTCGTTTGCTGGATCGGTCGGGCGCCCGTGTTCTGGTAGATGATCGAGGCGCCACCGATGAAGCCGAGGCCGTGATGGTCGAAGTTGTCGGCACCGAAATCGTCGATCAGCATTCCGTTTGCGCCCGAGCCCATGTAGCGATTGAGCCGCTTGTCGCTCCAGAACGTGCTCCCGCCTAGCACGATCTGATGCGTGAAGTTGCGGCCGACCACACCCTCGCGCGTGCGCGGATCGTAGGGCCGCCCCATCTTCGAGTTGAGCAGCAGCCGGGTGTTGTTGAACGTGAACGCCGTCATCAGTACGGTCTTGGCGGGCTGTTCGTGGACGCGCCCTTGACCGTCGTAGTAGAGCACGCTCTGCGCGTGCTTGCCGTCGTGCTTGATCTCAAAGACGTTGGCGCCGGTGCGGATCTCGAACTTGCCGGTCGCGAGCGCAACCGGGATCACCGTGACGGGTGCGCTCGCTTTCGCGCCGACCTCGCAGCCGAAGCGTTCGCAAAAGCCGCAGTACGTGCAGCCGTTGCGCGTGATCCCGTCGGGGTTGGTATACACCTGCGGCAGATTCGCCGACGGTTGCGGAAACGGGTGATAGCCGAGCTGCGCCGAGGCCGCGGAGAGGAGCGTTGCGCTCTGCGCTTCTTTCATCGGCGGGACCGGATACTCGCGCGAGCGCGCACCCTCGAACGGGTTGCCGCCCGAAACGATGTGGCCGTTCAAATTTCCGGCCTTGCCCGCGATCCCGGCCATGTATTCGAAGCGGTCGTAATAGGGTTCGAGTTCGCGGTAGGTGATGCCCCAATCGGCGATCGACATCCCGGGCGGGATCGCGTCCTTGCCGTAGCGCTCGATCGTGCTGGTACGGATCGTGAAATCGCGCGGGTGGAAGCGGAACGTCTGGCCGTTCCAATGGATCCCCGAGCCGCCCAGATCCGTGCCGGGCAAGAACGCGCCGAGCTCGCGAAATGGTAGCGCGGGCTCGCGCAGATCGTGGCGCAGCGTCCAGGTTTCTTGCGCCGTGTCTTGCATCAAATCATGATCGACGGCGAACCGCAGCTCGTCGTGGGTGTTGAGAAAATTCTGCGTCCCGCGCAACTGGCCGCGTTCCAGGCCGACGACGGTGTGGCCGGCGCGCGTGAGTTCGGCGGCAAGGATGCCCGCGGTCCAGCCGACGCCGATCGTCACGGCGTCGACCTCCGGGTGCCGAATCGTCGCCATCAGGCCAGCCCTTTCGGTGCGACATCATACGGGACGCCATACTGATCGATCAGCTTCTCGTAAGGATCGCCGTAAGCCATCGGATCGCCCGGAAACCCAACCAGCTTCCAGCCCGCCAACTGCGCATTGCCGCCGTAGCGCGGATCGGCGAAGAGCCCTTCGTTGACGTGCGCGAGGAAGAAGGCAAAGAACGCTTTGGGTTCGAGTACGTTGAAATTCGTGGGCGTACCGGCTTCGATGTCGCGCAAGAGATCGTCTTGCCGATCCGGGGTGAGGTTCGCGGCGAGCGCGCCGTAGTTCGCGTTTGCGAAATCGTCGATCGCGTGCAGGCTATCGCGATACGCATCGCGCGGGGTCTGCGGGACTTGCCAGCCGTGGCCGCTCGTCTCCGGTTTGAGAAACGGACCCTGCTTGTACATCCGCGCGCCCCAGCCGAACGCGCCCGCCAGCCGCCCATCGATGTAATCGGCGACGTGCAGGTCGGTCGCGCCGGGGCCATTCGCGTCGGCCGGGAAGATCCGCTCCGCGAGCGCTGCGACGGTCCGGTATTCTTGCGGCGAGAAGAACTGCAGCGCGCGTTTGCCGCTGGTCATCGGCATAGCCGCGTTCTCGGAGCGCGGCGGCGCGCAGCCGGCGGCGACCGCGAGCGAGAGCAGCGAGCCGCGTAAGAACGTGGTGCGCGGAACGGGTTTCATGGCGTTTCTCCTTGACCGGCGGTGGAACGATCGTAGACGTCGCCGAAGCGGCGCTCGGCGGCGCCCCAGCGGGCGACCGTGAGCAAGAGCGCGGCGAAGAGCGTGACGCCGCCGCCCATCCACATCACCGCGCCACCGTTACGCTGATCGTCGAGCGCGGCGAGGCCGCCGATGGCGGCGACGTAGTGCGGATAGAGCGGTCGCGTCGAGACATAGAACGCGAGACCGAGAAACGCACTGGCGGGCAGCGCGAAAAAGATCGCGAGCAACCGAACCGGGTACGGCGGCGGGTGCGCGAACGGTGCGGGCGCGATCACGGATTGCCAGAACAGCACGGCCGTCGCGAAGAAGAGTCCGTGTTCGAAGGCATGGACGCGTTCGTTTTCCAGCGCTGCTTCGTAGAGGCCCGAGAAGTGCGCGACGTAGAGGACGAGCGTGATCGCCACCCAGCCCGCGAGCGGCGTCGTGAGCACGCGTACGGGGTGCGAGCGCAGTAGCCGTGCGAGCCCCCGCGCGAAGCGCGCCGGCGCGATCGCGAGCACGGTTCGCAGCGGAACCGCGAGCACGAAAAGCGGAGCCGAGACCATCATCAACACGAGATGCTGCACCATGTGCCAGGCGAACGAGGTATCCGCACGCTCGTCAAACCACGGGCCGAGCACCGCCGCCGCCGAGGCAAGGCATCCCGCAAACGCCGCCGCGCGCTTCACGTCGACGACTCGCTCTCGCGAAAGCCGCCCGTCTCGGTGCGTCGCAGATCGACGATGCGCTCCGCTGCCGGTGTAATCGCGCGTGCGCGCAAGACGTACGCGATCGCGACGGCGCCGAATCCCGCGCCGAGGCTGCCGACGAGCAAGAACCAGCGATAGAAGATCGTCAGCCCGGTCAGCGACACGCGGAAGACGGCAGCTTGGACGTCATCGCTCGCCGCGAGCGTGAGGATCAGCGCCGCCATCAGCATCGCGACGCCGAAGCCGGTTCGCCACGGCACGTCGAGCGGCGTTTGCAGCACCGAATGCGCGGCGCGGTCGCGCGTGAACGCCGCGTCGATCCAGGGCCACGCGTAGAGCACGCCGAGCACGACGGTCGGCATCAGGATTCCGGGCCAGAAGATCGATGCGAACGCATACGGCCCGAGCGGCAGGGTCGCGGCCGGACCCAGCCGCAGCGCGCCGTCGAGAAAGCCGGCGTACCAATCGGGTTCGGCCGGGGCCGGCGCTTCCCACGGCCGGTAACTACCGTAGTGCCAGACCGGGTTGATCGTGATGAAGGTCGCGAGGACCGCGAGCACGGCCGCGAGCGTCGCGCCGACCGCGAGCGACCGCAGCGCGTAATCGGGCCACAAGCGGCGCCCAATGACGTTGTCGTCGCGGGCGGCGGCGCTGCGAAACTGCGTATGCTTCTGACGGATGAGGATCGCCAAGTGGATGCCGATCACGAGTCCGATCGCCACCGGCAAATAATAGACGTGCAGCACGAAGAAGTGCGGGATCAGCTGCGGCGATCCGAAGGGCCCGCCACTCACCGCGCTCGCCAGCCACGGCCCAATCAGCGGGACCGCGTTCACGACCGCGATCGCGATCCGCACGCCGGTGCCCGAGAGCGCGTCGTACGGCAGCGAGTAGCCGGTGAATCCCGTCGCCGCGGCGAGCACGAGCAGCGTGAAACCGACGATCCAATTGATCTCGCGCGGTTTGCGAAACGCGCCGGTGAAGAAGATCCGCGCCATATGGAGGATGATCGCGGCGAGAAAGACGACCGCCGACCAGTGATGGAGTTGCCGAAAGAAGAGTCCGAGCGGCGAGGTGAGTGAGATCGCAAGTACGGAGGCGAACGCTTCGGCGACCGGCGTTCCTGCGAGCGGCAGATACGGCCCGTGATAGATCACGGTCGCTTGCGACGGCACGAACGCGAGCGCAAGCCAGATCCCCGTCGCGACGAGCATGATGAACGAGTAGAGTGCAAACTCGCCGAGATAGAAGGCCCAATGATCCGGAAAGATCTTGTTGACCAGGTGCAGGACGACGCCCGATCCACCGAGGCGCTCGTCGAGCCAGCGTGCGAGCCCGCTGATCATCCGGGCGCCCAGCCTTCGGGACCGACCGGATCGACGAAGTCGTGTTGCGCGTAGAGATGACCGTGCTCGTCGATCGCGAGCGCGAGTTGCGCGAGCGGCCTCGTCGCCGGTCCCGCGACCGGCTTTGCGCCGTCGGTGACGTCGAACGTCGATTGATGGCACGGACAAAGCAACTCGAATGCTGCGCGCCGATAGAGCGCGACCGGGCAACCGGCGTGCGTGCAGATCTTCGAGAAGCCCACGTAGCCTGCGGGCGTCCAGGTTCGCCGGTCGGGTGCCGTATCGATGGTTCCTTCCGCGAGCCGTAAGAGTACCGTCGCCGCCTCAGCGGCCGTCGTTTTGCCTTCGGGGAATACCGTCTCGATCGAACCGATCTCGAGGTCGTCACGGGTCACAAGCGTGCCGTCTTCACGCACCAGCCGCGCGCCGGGTGTCCAGCCGGTGCCGCGCGGCGCAGCCGCACCGCGCAAGGCGCGGATCGGTCCGAGCGCAACGAGCACGACCGCCGCGGCGACGGCCGATGTAAACGCGAGAAAACTCCGGCGCGGGCGGACCGGCCCAAGCTCGATCGGCGGCGGCAGGCGCCGCTCTTCCACGAGGTCGTCCTTCGCGGCGAGCGTACGCGCGGCGGAACCGGCCGCGACGGCGATTCCGGCCAGCGCGAGCGCGCAGCAGCCGCCGATCGCGACCACGCTCCCGTTGATCCACGCCGCGATCGCGAGACCGAAGAGCGCGAGCAGTGCGACGATCGCCGCAATCCGCGTCATGCGGCTCATCTCAGGAGGTAGATCGTCGCCCATAATCCCAGCCAAACGACGAAGACGAAGTGCCAATAATACGCGATCGCCTCGGACCCCGCGCGCCGATCGGTCGTGAACGCGGGCGCGGTCGTGAAGATCGTCAGATACGCGATCGCGATCAGCCCCGCCGTGACGTGCAGTGCGTGGAAACCGGTTAGCGTATAGAACAGGGAACCATAGGCACTCGAGTCGATCCGGAAATCGGCGTCGTGCCAGCCGCCAAGCGTCATCGCAAGAAAAACAAGGCCGAGGACGATCGTCACGACGAGCAGTAAGCGACCGAGCGCTAAGCGGTTGCGCGCCACCGCGAATTGAAAGCCGATCATCGTGAGGCTCGAGAGGGCGAGTAACACCGTTCCGATCGTCGCGGGTCCGACATCGAGTTGCGTTCCGGCCGGTGGCCAAACGGCGGTGGTGCTGCGCAAATCGAAATATGCGGCGAAGAGTGCCGCGAAGAACATCGATTCCGATGCCAGGAACGCGATGACACCGAAAACGAGCGGATGAGCGCGGATCGCGAGCGGTTGCCGCATGGCGTGCTTCTACCCGCTTTTTGGGTACGGAATCGGACGTGAATGCGTTCGGCGCTTGGAGCCCACCGACGACGCAAGCCGCGCTGCTGCGCGGCGACTGGCTTGTGTTTTTGTGGACGGGTCTCGCCGTCGGCGCGATCGTCTACGGGCTGATCCTTTTTGCTCTTCTCAGATGGCGCAAGCGCGACGACGTGCTGCCGCGTCAGTTCCGGCGCAACAACCGGCTCGAGATCTTCTATACGATCGTGCCGCTGGTACTGGTTGCGGTGCTCTTCGGCGTGACCTATGCGGTCGAGCGTCCAGTCGAGTCCGTCTCGCAACATCCTGACCTCGTCGTCCGCGTGGTCGCGTATCGCTGGGGATGGCAATTCACGTATCCTGCTCAGCGAATCACGCTCGACTCGAACGGTTCGAGCACCGGACCCCAGATGGTGCTCCCTGTCGACCGCACGACACGAATCGAACTGACCTCGGTCGACGTCACGCACGGCTTCTGGATCCCGGCCTTCCTCTTCAAGCGGGACGCCATCCCCGGGTTGCTCAATCGATTCGATCTGAGCCCCGACCGGACCGGGACGTTCTACGGAACGTGCAGTCAGTTCTGCGGGCTCGGCCACGCGCTGATGCACTTCTCGTTGCGCGTCGTCCCGGACGCCGCGTTCGAGCGCTGGGCCGGCAGCGCAGCGAGGGCGTCGTGAGCGTTCTTCGCGCAGAGCCGGAGGGCGCCGAGCCGCGCGAGCGGTTCGATGCGCTCTCGTGGTTGACGACGACCGACCATAAACGGATCGGCATCCTCTACGTCTGTACGAGCCTGTTCTATTTGTGCGTCGCGGGCGGGATCGCAATCCTCATCCGCACGCAGCTCTCGCGGCCGGAAAACACGTTCGTCGGCGCGCACGCATACAACCAACTCTTCACGCTGCATGGAACGGCGATGATCTTCCTAATGGTCACGCCGTTCGCGTTCGGGCTCGCGAATTTTCTCATCCCACTCCAGATCGGAGCGCCGGACATGGCGTTTCCGCGGCTCAACGCGCTTTCGTTCTGGCTCTTCCTGTGCGGTGGACTTGTCGTCTTTTCGGGCGTGCTCACGAGCGGCGGCGCGGCGGCAGCCGGCTGGACCGCCTACGCGCCGCTCTCGGTCCTGCGGGTCGCCGGCGGATCGGGACAGGACCTGTGGATCGTCGGCGTCTTGATGGTGTCGATCGCCACGATCCTGACCTCGATCAACTTCATCACGACGGTGTTCATCTATCGCGCACCCGGGATGACGATGTGGCGCATACCGATTTTCACCTGGGAGATGGTCGCGACGTCGCTGCTCGTGCTGGTGGCGTTTCCATCGCTGACGGCCGATCTTGCGATGCTCTTGATCGATCGCCACCTCGGAGGCCATTTCTTCGATCCGGCGGGCGGCGGGAACCCGATCCTCTACCAACATCTCTTCTGGTTCTTCGGTCATCCCGAAGTCTACGTGATGATCTTGCCGTATTTCGGCGTCATCAGCGAGATCGTCCCAGTCTTCTCGCGCAAGCCGATCTTTGGCTACACGGGGCTCGTGCTCGCCGCGTTCGCGATCGCGGGCCTCTCGATGGGTGTCTGGGCTCATCACATGTTCACGACCGGCGCCGTCTCGAACCCGTTCTTCAGCGCGGTCTCGTTTCTGATCGCGGTGCCGACCGGGATCAAGTTCTTCAACTGGATCGGGACGATGTGGGGCGGGTCGATCTCGTTCGAGACGCCGATGCTCTTCTCGATCGGATTCTTGATCAATTTCCTCATCGGCGGGATCACGGGCGTGATGTTGGCCTCGCCGCCGATCGATTTCGACGCGCACGACAGTTACTTCGTGGTCGCGCACATGCACTACGTTCTGGGCGGTGGCAGCTTGTTTGCAATCTTCGCTGCGATGTTCTTCTGGTGGCCGAAGATGTTCGGCGTGAAGCTCGACGAAGTGCTCGGACGTTGGACGTTCTGGCTGATGCTGGTCGGCTTCAATGTCACGTTCTTCCCGATGCATCTCTTGGGTCTGGCGGGGATGCCGCGCCGCGTCTTCACCTATCCCGATGCCGGTCCGTTGCCGCTGCTCAACGCGATCTCGAGCAGCGGCTCGTATCTGATGCTCGTCGCGATCGTCATCTTCGCCATCAACGTCGTCGTCACGGCGCGGCGCCGCGTTCCCGTGCCGGCGGATCCGTGGCGCGCGAACTCGCTCGAATGGGCGACCAGCTCGCCGCCGCCCGAATACAACTTTCTGAAGATCCCGCCGATTCGATCGGAGCGCCCCGTCTTCGATGCGCGCCATCCGGAGTTGGCGGCGGAGACCGCGCGATGAAGATCGGGTTGCGATTGTTCCTTTCCTCGGCAGCGTTCTCGCTTGTGATCGCGCTCGTCTACGGGTTCACCACCCACGACCCGACCGGCACGGTGTTGCTCGGCGTCATGACGTTTGCGATGACGTTTGCCGCTTGGTACATGATCGTCGCCGAACGCGAAGCGGACATCTGGGGTGACGCGGCCGGCGCGACGATGCGCGAGGCGGCCGGCGAATCGATCGGTATCTACACGACGCGGAGCGTCTTGCCGATCTGCCTTGCGGTAAGTGTTGCGCTCATCGCAGTCGGGCTGATCGTCTCTGCGACGCTCATCGCAATCGGCATCACGGCGCTGCTCGTGCTACTCGGCTTGCTGATCTCCGGGAGCCGTTGATGAACCGGGTGCTTGCCGTGGCCGTCGTGGTGCTTGCCGGCGCGACGTTCGCCGGCTGCTCCAAAGCGAGCCACTCCGATGTCACAATCAGTTCGCCGGACGTCTCACCGTCGGCGATATTCGGCGAGGCAGGCGATACGCACCACGGCCGGACGATCTTCGGCAACAATTGCTCGATGTGCCACGGTTCGACGGGCGAAGAGGGCGGCGTCGGGCCGAGCCTGCGCGGCGAGAGCAGGCGCAAATCGCCCGGCGCGACCGTGGCGTGGATCGAGAACCCCGACCCGCCGATGCCCAAGCTCTATCCGGCACCGCTCTCGCGCCAGGACGTGAGCGACGTCGCCGCCTACGTCCAGACGCTGTAACGGGTAGAAAACAGTCGGCCGCCTGAGCGCCCGACTGTTCTCTTTTTGCTTCGTCCGCGTGCCATCGGGCAGCGACTGGCGCCTCAGCGCCGGTACGTTGCCGCTTTTAGCGGCAACTTACCAAGGCCATGGCCCAGCCTGCAGCGGTCCGGGTGCGGACGAGATATCCCGCTTCGGTACGGTCGTAGACATGATAGCCCGCTCGTAGCGCGTCGGCTAACGTCTTGAAAACCACAACTCCAGCCATCTCGATCCTCCTTTCCGGTGCTTCTCACCAGTGATGTTTCGTCAACGTTCCGGTGCGTAGTGACGTTCTCTTTTTCATCATCGGTTCATCAACCCAGAAAGACGTAGCACAAAAAGCGGTGTAACGCACTTTTTACGTGAACGAAACCGGCCATGAACGATCCCGCTGCCATGCGCCTCGTCGTTGCTTTGGACGTCCCGCGTTTCGAGCGGGCCCGAG
>Ga0116226_10003671_pt1 | contig 13529 bp, 5 predicted proteins | sample S1TSphfallax_FD_89692 | JGI IMG/M metagenome (GOLD analysis project Ga0116226, IMG submission 89692) | Host-associated microbial communities from peat moss isolated from Minnesota, USA - S1T2_Fa - Sphagnum fallax MG | ecosystem: Host-associated > Plants > Peat moss > Unclassified | place: USA...
ATTTAAAGTTAATCGGGAATCGAAATGACACTGACCAAAGCGCAGCGCGAAAGCATTCTCGCGAAAGTTCAATCCCTGGTGGCTGAGAAGTATTTTGACCCATCTTTCAACGAAGCAGCCTGGCAGGAGATCGTAAGGCGGAACCGCGCCGTGATCATAGACGCCGGTGACACGCCGTCCTTTGATGCTGCCATTACACGGATGCTGTCGGAACTCTCGCCGCGAACGCTGGGCCTCCTCTCGGACCATACGCCGATCTCACCGCGCAGCGCTATCAATGCCAGCTTTTCAGTTGAACCGGTGGGAGCCGAACTGTGCTGGGTCTTTCAAGACGTGCTGCCAGGCGGTGTCGCCGCCCGCGCCGGTATCCAGCCAGGCGATATCCTGCTGTCCGCCGCCGGCAAATCAATTCGGCCCGTATCGAAAGACGCCGCTGAGCCATCCTTTGAAATGCAGCGAAGCATTCCCATCGTGGTCTCGCGCGGAACACCTCCTCAAGATGTTTCTGCGACGCTCGAAATCGCGTCGCCCAAGTACAAGGACAACCCCTACTCCGAACTAACCGCGCTGTCCGCGGGGTTCCTCCCCAACGGCGCAGCCTACCTTAAGGTGAGTCTCTTTCCCGGCAAGATCGGCATCGACTTTGCCAATAAGCTTGACTCCATCTTTGCGGGCAAGTTTGCCACCGCCGAACGACTTATCATCGACCTTCGTGGCAATCCCGGCGGCGGCATCGGCGGCCTCACGCTGATGAGCTATTTGACGCCGGATCGCGTTCCGGTCGGCTATAGCTGGAACCGGAGGATGGCTCAAGAACGGCGCGACCCCCGCAGCCTGCCAGTCTTCAACAAAATCCCCCGCTCGAAAGTAGCCATCCCCGGTCTAGCCATAAAGTTTCTAGGCAAGACCTCCGTATTCGTTCACACCGAAGGACTGGGCCGCCGCGCGTACCATGGCCGGGTTGCAATCCTCGTGAACAGGCACACCGCAGGAGCCGCTGAGATGGTCGCCCAGTTCGCCCAGGAAAATCGGCTCGCTGCAATTGTCGGTGAAAAGACGCCGGGCCGCCTGGTATCAAGAAGCGCGTTCAAACTGGGCTTCGGCTACCGCCTAGTCATTCCCGTCGCCGCGTACGTCAGCGCCAAAGGCCACCGTATCGAAGGATTGGGCATAACCCCGGACGTTATGTCCCCTTGGTGCTTGAGTAATGCCCATCAGGATCAAGACAGTCAACTCCAAGCAGCTCTAAGCCGCGTCACCAGTGTTCAGTGGAGGGGATCATCCGTCAAGGCGATCTAAAGATAACGCTCCAACAAGCCGTTTGCTTGCCACGATCTAGCGGAAACTCCTAAAGACAAAACGTGTTGACATATAGGTCGAACTCATGTGAAATTCATCAGCACCCGGAGTTCCCTCGGAGTGCCCATGCGGAAACGAACGATCTCTTGCGTTAGCCTAATATTTGCCCTGTTCTCCACCTTAGATGGTTGCCTTGAAGCTCACGCCGCAGGTCCAACATACTTCTGGCAAGACGCACAAGGTCAGCCCAGAGCGACTCCATCAACTCCTTCACCGAAGGCTAAAACAGCGCGCTCAGCGGGTGCGAGCCAGAAATCTGGCAAGGCCGGCACCGCCACTGCGTCAGCACAGAAGCCTGTGAGCACCGCGAGCCATACATTTTCTCCGGGGGCGACGCAGGAAAAGCCAAGTGCCGCGCCGCCTCAGGGCGCTGCAAATTCGGGCAAGCTTGGCAGCGCTCCTGCGACACCGGCTATTCCACTCACTCTCACAGTGACGCCGTCAGTGGTTTACGCCGGCCAGAAATATACGCTCATCATCGAGGCAACAGGACAGAGTTGCACCTCTAAGACAGACCTGGCCAGCAGTACCGGAGCCGTGACGGCGAGTTCGACTGACGATTTGACTACAGATTCGCCACAGACGATCAGCGGTAAGCCGTGCCAGCTTGGCGTCCCGCTCTCTGTTTCACAAAATGCAGTTGAAGGCACTGAGAACCTATTGCTCCAGAGCAAGTCAACGGACAAGCCTGAGATTCTGGCCACCATATCGCTGAAGATACAGCCCCAGAGGCCAAAGGCCCCGGGGCCGATTCCGCCCGGACTTGGCGCTCAGACCGATCTTGCTTGGAAAGTACTTCCCCGCAAGGCTGTGGCCGACCGGTATGGCAACCGCGTGGCAGATCATTTCTTCGCCATTGAAGCGACGATCGGGAATAATACCGGTTATGACCTCCAGATCGCAGCGCTCCTCTTCAAGTTGCCGCCTTTAAAGACATGCGAGGTTGAAGACAAAACGCCCAAACCAGGTAGCTGCACCACCTACCCAGCTACACCGGTAGCCCCGCTCACTCTCAGTGTGACTCCGTCGGTAGTTTACGCCGGGGAGGATGATACGCTCATTTTCCAAGCGACGGGACCGAGTTGTAACTCTCTCACCGATCTCCCGGGCACCGCAGGAAGCGTGACGCCGGCCACGACTGGCAATTTAACTGCAGATCGGCCGCAGGTTATCAGCGGAAAGCCATGTCAGCTTGGCCTTCCGGTCCACATATCACAAAATGCAGTTGCGGGCACTGAGAACTTACTGCTCCTTAGTAAGTCAATAGACAATCGTCAGATTCTGGCAACCGTCTCGCTGAAGATACAGCCCCAGCGTCCCAAAAACCCAGAGCCTGCTCCACAGGACTCTTCCGCTAGCATCGATACCAAGTCACAGACGCAGCCTGCACAGCCGACGAGTTCACCAGCGACGGATGACTCTGCCTTCACTCCTTCCCCGACTGATGCTTATCCGATTGTGCGCGGTACCGTTGAAAGAGAACAGTCCGTAGGCACACGCGCAATTGTGGTTAACATCGTACGAGCAGCGGGACCTATTTTGACTGGAGTGGGCGCCTTCTACGTCGGAGGCACTTCAGAGAACTACCTTCTATCCGCGAACATCTTTACCGGTCCGTTTGAAAAAGGGCTGGAACTGGTATATCCGGATCTCACAACGACTCACCTGATCAATCTCGACAACAACTCGCTGCGCGATAACACAGTTATATCCAATAATCAGCAAGTGCGCGTCAACGCCTTCATTAGCCGGGAATTAATCGAGTGTGGCTACCCATCCCATCTCTATACTCTTGAGCATGTTCCCAAATACAAGCAATGTAGCTTCGTGCATTACAGCGATGGGAAGCTACGGACTGATGGACGGCTTCCATTCATACATGAGTATGACCCTGAACTTGTCAAGGCGCATCTCGGCCAACTTGTTCTGATGGGCAGACAGATTGACTACCTCAGCCGTGTTCGCGTTGTGTCCGGCACGGAGTCGAATCAGGAAGCCCCGGCGGGTCCTATTGTTCCGCCACAGAACATTAACATCGATATCGGAAGTTCTCCGCAGAAGACGATAACGGGACTCCATCTCACCGGATCCGTTGTTGTGGCGGATTCGCCGCTTAGTATTTCAAGCCAGAAAGTCAGCGCCGACGGTAACTCCATCACCCTTACGCTGGACGCGTCTAACGCGAAAGCGGCAGACGCAGGCCACTACACCTTGAAGGTGTTAAACGATAATGGTACGGCGCTGGTCGATGTTCAGCTCACAGCTTCATCTACTACGTCAAATAAAGACTCCAGTAATCAAACAAATACTAGGGGGAAAACTCCAGCGGCTTCTCCTAAGCCATAACTATTCGTCCGGATCACTCATGTGGATTGGGCGGCGCTGAGATTAGTAGAGTCAGGCGAGTTGAGCCGGAACAAGCCACAACGTTACTCGGCGTCCCCGATTTACCGCCCCCTTCTTAGCTAGCTGTCCCGTCTCTAGGGAATCAATGGTCCGTCGAGTGCTTGCCTGCTTGCCTGCTACGTTGGAATTGCCGGGAAGAACTCCGCTCCGTGACTTTGAACAGTGCTTACAACCAAGGCACGATCAAGCAGCTCATTCTGTTGCTCACAGCTCGTTTCCGCTACCAGCAGGCATCCGTGGCAGGCGGCGCCGAGCAGGAATCTCCGCTCATGCAGGCTGCCGGCGTCGTGTTGCGCGCAGACTGGATCGTTCGAGCAAAGTGCGCCAAGCTCAAGAGCAGACCGCAGGATGTCTGCGATACGGCGGCCCACCTCGACGAGGCCGCCCAGTGTCCCCTCTGCATCGGATCCGCCGGTGTACAGCAAGATGCCGTAACCGAGATCAGGTAGGGCATATACTCGCTCACGAATGGAACTGGCTGGATAACCACACTCAAGCGAGATCGTCGTGATCAGGAGATGCGCGATCGAATGTAGCAGTATGTAAGCTGGCTCCGGAAATTTGCGGTTTGATCCGGCATGCTCTGCTTTCCACGCTTCAAAGCCTTGTCTAAGTTGCATTGAGCGCTGGCTGACTGCTGGCCTTCGTGCCCAGGCTTCAATCCCGGCTTTTCGGAAATGGAGAAAGATGCCCTCGCCACGGTTCTCGACCGCTGGGACCCATGCGAGATGGCGGCCAAGCTCCGCACGTCGGACATTGATGTCAAGTTCGCCTTCTGTATCCGGGCCAGCCGCCTCGAATCGGGTGAAGCCAACCAGCGCCATGACTTCGCGGAGACGCTGTACCAATACCACCTTCTCGACTCCAGCCATCCAAGGCTGGTCCCAAGCCGTGCTGTTGAGCGTTCGGGCGAAGAAGACACCGTCGGGACGGTCTTCGCCAATCTCTTCCGTCGTCGCAAGCAGCGTCTCCAACTCTGCCGCCTTCACACTCTTGTCCTGGCCCGGAGTTGCCGTGCGGCGTGCCTGTATTTCGACCCACACCTCCGCGTCAGTTACGCCTTCCAGCCGCTCCTTGACCTTCTGCTTCCTGCGCTCGCGTGCTACATCCTCTTCGCTTTCGGCGGCTTCAAGAAAGTCCCACGCCGCATTCACGGCGTCTCGGACAGTGGCGTCGCGCTCTGGAAGTGAGATCACGCTCAGACGCTGCGGGAAGTATGCATTCGAAGCGGTCCTGACCAGTAGACGGTTGGTCTCGCCACAGTTCTCCGACATCGCCCGGCCAAGCCAAGGGCGCGCCCCATCGCAACGGCCAAGCACTTCGGCCTGCCTGATGCCTACCTGAGCCATACTGCGCTGCTCCCCGCATTCGCAGCGAACGGATATCTCCGCAAGATCGCCGCTGGTTCCTCGCTGATCAAGGTAGAGTTGGCGGCCCTGAATTCGGCAGGTATTGCTGTTCGCGTGCAGGAAGAAGTACCAGTCGATGTCCCCGATATGTCCCCTTGGACACGCTCTGACGAAGCGAATGGGCACGACCGCCAGCGACCTTCGCCCAGGGTCCACAAATTTGTCGCCGCGAACCAGGGCGCGTCGGTGTACGAGGTAGCGACTATGCCCAGCGTTTTCGCCGGCACCGGCTGCGGCATCCTGCGTGACGAACCATTCCGGGAAACGGAAGACGGAAACTCCACTCGCTGAGTGACCTTCGTCGTCGCCAGATGCTGGTGGCGTTTCCAGGCGAATTGGCGGCAAAGCAGCGCCGGGAGACGCAAAGAGCCTCGCGATCTTACCGCTGAGGCGGGGTTCGTGAATCTCTGTTCGATCGCCGAACCAGAAATCCAGACCGCCGATCAGAACGGAGCGGTCCGGCAAATCGGTCATGGCGCCCGGACCGAACGTGGTAATCAGCTGGCTCTGGCGCATTGTGCCCTGTGGGCGCCAGGTACGGTTCTGTGGGCTCATGAGCGGAATCCTTCGTCGTCGTCCACCAGGGGCCGATCCAGTTGTTTGACCCAGAGGTTAACGCTGGGCTCAACATCTCGCATGGAGCGGTTAGCGCGAAACTTCATCCGCCAGTCCCCGGGGGGCAGGTTTCTCAGCTCCTCGTCCAGGAAGTCGCGCAGCAGGGGAGGGCCGGCGCCCGGCTCCTCAGTCCGGTTGTACTGTAGGCGAGCGCCGACCTGACGTTGTTGCTCCACAGCGCCACCCCAGTTGTTCAGCAGGTCTTCGCAGCGTCCCCGAACACGTTGGCCCAGACGCTGCTGTTCCGCGGGGTCCAGGCGAGAGTGCCGGACCGCACGCTCACTAAAGCGCCGGGCAGCCAGATCGAGTGCTATCCGTTGAGCTTCAACAGCCATGGCTCCTGCAGGCGGGGTCATCGCGTCCAGCCCCAGCCGCGACAACGCGACCAGCGACGCAGCCAGCCCACGATCGAGGGCGCGGGGTGAGAAGGGAGTGACGCTGGTTGCCTCGACACTGCGGTAAAAGCTCTCATGGTACGCAGTAAAGCGCTCGTAGTGAGAGCGGTCCCGCGGCTTGTGCACGTTCAAGATAGTGACTACCAGTCCCGGCCTGTTCGGATCGCGGCCAACGCGGCTGCTGGCCTGGATGTACTCAGCCGAGGCTTTCGGCTGGCCGAAGATGACCATCAGCCCGAGTCGGGTGATGTCCAATCCAACAGAAATCATGTTCGTGGCGATGGCCACGTCCGCGTGGTTCTCGTCCAAAAAAGGCAGCTCAAGCCTTCGCTTAGCCTCGGAGACACGAGACGTGCTCTCCCGGCTCGTAAGCTCGACCGGCTCATAGTCGATCTTGCGGTTCACGAACAGGCCTTCCTCTTCCCCAATGCGTTTCCTCGTCTCGTATCGCGTCAGGCCGTTTCGTACCTCGTCTTCGATCAGACGACGTGCGCCGCCCAGCTCGCGCAATGCATTGAAGTAGCCGACCAGAGTCATGTAAGGGTCGGCCGGATTGTCCTGCGACTTCTTCCCGTTCGTCCCGTACCACTTCTGCCCGGCAGCGAGCAGAGCCAGGTAGACCCGCAGCATCACGACCTTGGGGCTGCGGCCCTGGGCTGCGACGCCGAGATAGACACGAGGATTGGTCTGCGACACGCCCGGGTCGGGCACGAGGGTTCTGGCAAAGAAGGAGTCCCGGCGATCGGGCCCGGGCGGCGGAAAGATGCGTACCTCGCCCCGGTCGAAGAGCGCTCGGATCTGGCTCTCGGCCCGCCGCACGGTAGCCGTCGACGCTACGATCTTCGGCCTGATGCCATTGCGCACCGCGAGTTCCTCCAGCGCCGTCTCGTATAGGCCGACCATGGTGCCGAGCGGACCGGAGATCAGGTGCAACTCGTCCTGGATGATCAGGTCGGGCGGCGGCAAAGCTCCGCTGGGCAGCATGGCTCCGACGCTTGGGTCCATCGGCCCATAGAAGCCCGCTCGGTCAAAGCGCTGCACCCGTCCGAACAGACCGCCGACCCTTCCCGTCCAGGGCATCGCGGCAAACTTGTCCACCGTCGCAATGATGAAGCAAGGCAGACGCCGGTACAACGGCTCGTCCACGGCAACGATAGGCAGATTGCGGTCGCGATTGAAATCGCAGTTGCGGTTCACACAGGCAATCAGCAGATTGTCCGGGTTGTCACGGTTTGAGGTGCCGTTGCGGGTCAGCTTGAACGACGTTGGCTTGAACTTGGTCCCGCACCAAGGACAGTTTTCGAGCGGGATCGGCGAGGGCTTACGCTCGTCATTCAGGTAGTCGATGGTCCGTCGCCGCGCTGTATGTTGGTGATCGTGCTGCCGGCTGCCCATCTGGTTCGGCGTGGCCGCGCTGCCCACCCATAGGCCGATCTCGAAAGGCCAGTCGCCGAGCGTGGCATCTTTCTCTCGCAGTAGTTCAAGCGCGCAGATCAAGGTCGCCGCCCGGCCGAGTTGGTCGAAGGTAAGCAGCCGCAGCGTGTAGCGCATCAGCACGCTGACGCCCGCACCAGTGAGCCCGGGATTGCGCAGCCGACGAAGCACAAGCGTGAATGCGGCCAGCCCAAGATACGCTTCTGTCTTACCGCCGCCGGTCGGGAAGAAGAGCAGATCGACCGTCTCCCGATCGCTCTTGCCTGCACCGGCTGGGTCGGCCATGCCTTCGAGGTTCATCAGCAGAAAGGCGAGCTGGAAGGGCCGCCAGCGCGGCGCGGCAACCTCTGTAGCCGATTTGCCTTGCATCGGGCCGGAGCGCTGTCGCGCCGCCGCCGCCATCGCCTGGTTGGCCAGCCGGAACGCCTTCAGGCAGTCCGGCTGGGTCAGCAACTCAATCCCGCGCGCCATGCGTGCCGCTGTCTTGCCGGCATTGATCAGCAGGGTCTCGACTGTCTTCCTGCGTTTTGCGTGCAGCGAGACTTCAGCCGCCATGGCCACGCGCTGCTGCTCGATCCATTCGCGGTAGTGGTTTACCAGCGGCATCAGCTTCGCCGAGGCCTCCACCCCATCGGCTAGGCCGGCCAGCGCATCCATCTCAAGCGTTACGCCGCTGATCTCAGCCGGAGCCACCCGCTCGACCTGCGCTTCAGGAATCCAGCATGTCCACACGCACTCGCCGTTGCCGGCGGCGGCGACGTTGTGTCCGACAGCGAATTCGCAGACATCCCGATACTGGAGGTCGGCAACGTTCTCGTCCCAGTCGTCAGAGAGCAGGCCGCGGGTGTTGGGGCGGGCGATAAAGGGGCGGTCGGATTCCAGTTCGAGCGAGGCCTGGAAGGCGAACGCTTCATCCTTCAACTCGTCCGGCCGAGCGTCACGCTGATTGATCAGGAAGACCGATACGGTGCGAGCGCCCTGCGGCAGGCCGGTGTGCTCATGCAGCGTGCCAATGGGCACAACATTCACCGCGACGCGCAATCCTCCGCTGTTAGGCACCTTCTTCGGAGCGGCAGTGTTGGTGGTCGCGGTCAGGTCGAACTCGATCCGCTCCTCACGCGGCGCACGAAGCCAGTTCTCTGTCTCGGCATCAGGAGCGGCGTCCGGTGCCTTACCGTGGCGCTTGTAGTCTCCCCAGCGCACGCGCACCCGCAGGGTCGAGGCGTCGGCCGGCAGCAGCACGCTGACCCCGATCGAACTGGGCAGGTACTTCTGCCGGGAGGCGACGCGGTCCGGGGCAATCTCGTCATCGGCACCAGCTTCCCCGGCCACGTCGAGGTCGTCATCGTCGGCAGTCACGTCGGTGCGCTGCTCAGGCGGCGCGTCGCGCGGGGCGAGGAAGCCGGTGAGATACCAGCGCGAGGGGGACTGCGGCAGGATCTCGTCAGGGTCACCCAGTCCGGAGCCCAGTTGCCCGGAGCTCGCGTCCGGGCCGACCAGGTCGAGCTTGAGCGCGTCGATCAGCTTGCTGCGAACCTCGGCTGAGGTCATCGTCACCGCCATCGTTTCATCCTCGCAGATCACTCTGGGGCTTCAAAGGGAAGCAAGCCTCGCATTTCCGTGGCCTTGGGTCGCTTGTTTTTCGTCTGCGCTTTCGCAGTTGATCTTAGCCCAGCGAGGGTTCCCTCGCTCGCGGAGGAGGGTTGCGGCTCTTCGCGCAGAGAGTCATCGTCGTCCTCCGGTTCGGCGGGCTGCGGCGCGATGGCCGCACGTTCAAGGTTGAGCGCCAGCAGGCGCGCGAGCACCTCGTCGTGGATATCGTCGGGCCAGCGATAGCGGTATTTCGGCTGCCTGGCGCGACCGCTGCGAGGTTCGTCGTCTTCCTCGTCAACCTCGAACTCGGGAAAGAACTCACAGACGGGATGGAGATCGGTCCAGCCGTAAGCGTCGAGGACAGCGCGGTCCATCGCGTCGTGCAGGCGGCGCAACTCGATGATCTCGGGGGAGTATTCGTCTGGGCGGTGGAAGCGGTTGTACGTCTTGGTGAGCCCTTCATCGTTGCGGACCATCAGTTCAGCGCGAAACTCGTAGTACTCGCGTCCTGCCTGCTCCAGCGCTTCGTTGGACTCGTAGTTCTCCGGGAAAGGGAAAGTCTCGAAGCAGTCGGACGGTGTGTAGCGGAGGTCGTCTTTCATCGAAGACGCCATGAAGCGTGCCCACACTTCATGCAGACGGCATTGCAAAATGCATAGTACAGAAGGCGATCCGTTTACAACGAGCACAATGGTTTCCGCGGGTACCAACTGAGTTTCTACGAACGAGAAAGCATGCCATGGAGAGATTCGTGATATTCCGATGATGCGGCGCAGTGACTGCTTCGCTTGATTCAACTCACCCCTTTCTCTGAGGAACCGCCACCAGTTTCTTTGGCCATATTCGTCGCTTTGTCTCTGCCGTTCCGGCTTCACTCTTTCCTCCACAATCGCGATCAAATCGGGCCAGTCCTCCGCCACCGGCCCAGGATAATCATGCGCAACGATCCCTTCGCGCAATTGATAACGCTGCTTCTCCTCGGTCAACGCAAACCAGCTCTTTCCATCGTCCATCCGACGCAGCGGGAAATCCTCAAAGTTGATCACGTACCGATGGTGCGCATGCGTCGGGCTGTTGTTGACCTCCTCCCCGCCGAGATACGGAAAGATGCGCTCGGCATTACGCGGGTCTTTCTCGATGAGCCGCCGCATCTCCGCGAGCGAGGACGCAACGCCCTTCTTATCCGTGTCGTCGAAGGTGAAACCAATACCAAGCACGATGCTGCCCTGGAAGCTCTTGCCCGCGTTCTCCGCCAGACGTTTCGGGTCTTCGCTGCCGCCTGCGTGGAAGAGATATGCGGTGATGCGCTCGACCTGCTTCCCATTCAGCAGATACGGACCCGCCAGCGCACCCTTGGCGACATGCACCACGCTGACCACCACCGCCGCCTCACCCGGCCACTTGAGCCGCTTGACCGCCCGATAGATCGTCCCGCCATGCATGCAGATCCAGCGCAGGCCGCTCGACCGCGTATCACCCTGACCGATGGTGTTGGTGGCGATCAAGCCGAAGCAGCCGTCAGGCGCGAGCAGCGTATACGCCCGGCGGAAGAAGTGTGCGACCAGGTCGGCATTGCCGTGCGACTCAGGATGCTGGAGCTTGAGCCAGTCGATGTAACCCTCAGGCGAGCCCTCGATCAGCGTGTTCTTGCCCGCAAACGGTGGATTGCCGACGATCGCGTCAAAGCCGCTCCGAGGACGCAGCGTCTCATCGAGGTCGAAGACCTCGGGAAACTCCAGCTCCCAGTGAAACGGCACGATGGGCTTGGCCTGCCCCCGGAGCGTCCGCGCCACATCGTCCAGGCGCACGCCCGCTGCGGCATCTTGGCCGGGGCCGAAGGCCTGCTCGACCTCAGCCAGATGCACGAGCCGGGCATTGCGCCTTGTTCTGGGCTTGTCGCCTTGAAAGAAGGACGCGACCAGCACATCGCCGAGGCCGCGCACGATGTGCAGGGACTCCTCCGCGCCGCCGAGTTCCTGCGCGAGCTGCGAGTAGGAGGTCCCTTCGCGCGCATCGAGAATGCGCTTGCGATAGGCCGTGGCCAGCTTGATCTTGGTGCGCACATGGCTCTCGATAAAGGAGAGCGACGGATTCGGCTCCCAGTCGAAGGCTGCGATCTGCCGGGCGGTGAAGCCGACCAGCGTGTCGCCGTGGCGCATGGCATGGTCGAGGAAGGTGAACTCGTGATCGCGCGCCAGCGTCGCCAGCCAGAGAGAGAGCTTGGCCAGGTCGGCGGCGATGGGGTTCTTGTCCACGCCATAGAGGCAGCGCTGCGCGACCAGGCGCCGGGCGTGGAGCAGCTCGTCTTCATCGAGCGGGAGCGACGGCAGCTGGTCATGCCGGTGCCAGGCCGCGACCAGCGCGTCGCCCAGCTGGCGGCAGGCTTCGACCAGGAAGGCCCCCGAGCCCATGGCCGGGTCGCAGACCTTGAGGGCGAGAATCTGCTCTGGCAGCGGGTGCGGACCAAGCCGGGCGAGCACCGGGGCCAGCGCCGCCTCAACGATGGGCCCGGTAAGTGAGCGCGGGGTGTAGTGGGAGCCGGACCGGCGGCGCTCGGGCGACGGCTGAAAGATCATGGCGCCGGGGGCGACCGGGTCGGGCGTGACATTCCTGGCGATGCGCGGCTCGATGGCCGCCAGCAGGTCGTTGATGGAGGCGGCCTCTTTGAGCCGCTGCTCGGCCCTGCCGGTGACCTTCTGGTCGGCGGTCTTCGAGAGCCACTCGTTGCGCTTGGCTGGCGCGACGCCCAGCAGTTCCTTAAGGCTGATGGTGATCGGCGCGCCGTGGCGCTTCTTCGGCTTGATGGCGATGGAGGGACCCTGCGCGACGTGGAGTTCAAAGCCCATCATCGCCTCGTAGACGCTGCCGATCTGCTCGACATCGAGGTTGCGGTAACTGAGGCGTTCGCCGTCGAGGACGAGCAGGCTGGTCAGGACCCGGAAGACGACACCGTCGGCTACGCGCGGTAGCTGGATTGTGTCCTGACCGCTGGAGGGCTGGCCGGTGCGGCCTTCGAGGAATGGGTAGCGGTCGGGATCGAAGAGGTAGCCCTTCCGTGCCGGGATGCGGAGATCGCCGTGCCGGGCGCCACCATAGATGAGGCGGAACAAGGCCAGCAGACGAGCCCACGCGCCATAGCGCTGGTCCATGGTGTCCGGGTGGCGGGCGTGGTCCTCGCGGAGCTGCTCGAAGAGGCCGCCGACCGAGTAGCTGTTGAGAAAGGTCTCGTTCGACGAGAGCAGACTGCGGTCCTCGGCGTAGAGGATAAAGACCAGCCGGAGCAGTACGGTGAGCAGGCCGGCGTAGACCTGGTTGGGGTCTTTGTGCAGAAGGTCAGCCAGGAAGCCGGTCTGATCCTGCGCGGCCTGGAAGCCCCGCAGCAGGTCGAAGAGCGCCTCCATGACCTGCTCGGCGAGCTTGGTGGAGACCAGGCTCTGATGCTTACGACTATTCGCCAGCAGGGCTGGCAGGCGCATCTCCCGGGCCAGTGTGAAGAGGCGCTCAGCGGAGAGCAGCATGTGCAGGGCGGCGAGGATGGGACGCCCGGCGACCTGCGCCATCTGGGCGATCTCAAAGGTGATGTGGCCGCTGGACTCGCCCTTCGGCGCGTAGACCAGCCGGATCGCGCTCGGGCTGACGAGTAACCCGGCAGCGATGCCGGTCTCCCGGAGCAGGCGCTCGAAGCGCAGCTGGGGAGAGGCGTTCCAGTGATGGCCCGAGGCCGGCGTGTCCTTGTCGAACTCGGCCACGTTGGCTGATATTTTGCTGATCAGCAGGAGCGGGGTCTCGCGGTCCTTAACTATGTAATCAGGCTGAAGCAGGTCGTCATAGCCGGGAACGGGGATGGAGAGCGAGGCATCCGGAGTGGCCAGGTCTGCGGGGTCCCACTCGAGGACCTGCGTGGCGAAGTCCTCAAAGCTTGTGAGCTGCGGGAGTGCGTTCCCCTGTGCATCCTGAGGCAGCAAGGCCAGAAATCGGCGATGGAGGGGAACGAAGTTGCGGTTGATGGCGGCGTTTGCTTCGAGCAGAGCCGAAGTCGAGACGACGACGCCGACGGGCTGGACATAGCCTAACCACTCCTGATGCGAGGCGGCGGTGGTGTCGTAAAGGGGCATGGATTAGTTGCTGCTCGAAGCCGGCCAGAGATAGACCAGGCCAACTGGCTCGATGCGTTGCGCTCGTATCTCATACACCTTACGCACGCGGTCGGGTTCTTCTTCAAGTTCAACATCGAGCTGGCCCAACCGCTTGTTCCAGTTGCGCCGATCCGCTTCGACTTGCCCCAGCTCGTCCTCATGAAACGGCAGAGCCTTCTGAG
>Ga0116226_10003673_pt1 | contig 13525 bp, 10 predicted proteins | sample S1TSphfallax_FD_89692 | JGI IMG/M metagenome (GOLD analysis project Ga0116226, IMG submission 89692) | Host-associated microbial communities from peat moss isolated from Minnesota, USA - S1T2_Fa - Sphagnum fallax MG | ecosystem: Host-associated > Plants > Peat moss > Unclassified | place: USA...
AGGCTCGTCCGGCGGCTGGACTCTCATATGGCGTGGTCACTTTGATCGACGCCCAGGGGAACGAGGTGATGCGATTCGCCGGGGACCACGACCATGCCGAGGGCCGCATTGCCCCCTACATTTACAAGCGCATGGTGGAGCTGCCCTGCCCCACGATCGCCTTTCGCCGCAAATGCGTGGACGAGGTGGGCATGTTTGACGAGACCATGCGCGCGACCGAAGACCGCGACCTGTGGCTGCGCATCGCTCTGCGCTATGAGGTCACCTATGTACACAAACTTATCGCGCTCTACCGGATCTCTCCGGGCTCTATGTCGGGCGATCCCGACCGCATGATGCAGGCGCAGCTGCAGTTTATTCGCAAACATTTCGGCTCGCCCGGCTGCGGAATCTACGAGCGGCAGGTGGCGCTTGCGAGGGTGTACAAGCAGCGCGCCGAGGTCTTGTCGCAGCGCAGCCGGCCGTGGGGCGCGCTCGCAAGCGCGCTGCGGGCGGTCGCGCTCTACCCGTTCGGCGGCGGCGTGCTGCGAACCGCGGGCTCGCTGCTGTTACGGGCGGCCGGCTCAACCATTACAGCGAAGCAGCCGGCTCGCTCCTGATTGCGGCATAGGTCGTATACGCGACGAGGGCAACGAAGAAAAGGAAATTGACGGTGAGACGTGGCATGTCGACGGTGAAGTCAGACGACGCGCCATTGACGATCGCGGCGAGAAACCAGAAGACCAGCACCCCGGCAACGATCGGGTATCGTACCCGCGCGTTCTTGTGCGAGAGCGCGTAGGCGAGCGGAATGACGAGGAAGACGTAGTCATAGATGAGGTGCTTGAAGAAGAGCAGGCCGGCGAGCGAGACGAGCGTCAGCTCGGTGCGCGCGGAAAGCCGAAAGCGGGACAGGAGCGCCGCATATAGGCCGCTGCCGCCCAGTGCGAACGCGTAGGATATTGCTCTCGCATGGTCAGCCTGCATGCGGGCCTTGAGGGCGAACTCGGAGAAGGTCATCAGGTCGGCTACTCCTGGATTGACAGCGACCCGCGAGACGAGAAGCGGTTCGACCGCGAGCCGCGGCAGGGGCGTCGCAACTAAGAGCCACACGCCGAGCAAAGCGAGACATGTAAGAGCGGCTGCGACAGATAGAATCCGGACTCGCCTGCGAAAGAGCAGAAGCAGCACGGCAGGCGGCGAGAAGCTGTACTTGATCAGGCTCACACCGAGGGCGAGCCCGGCAAGCCAGCTTGAAACAGCGGCGTAGACGAGGCAGAAGAAGAAGAGCTCAAACAGGCTGATCTGGCCGCACTCGAGCACGACGCGAAAGGGCGAGCTCATCCAGAGCAGCGAGAGCACGAGGATCGTCTGCGAGCGGCTGAGCGAGAAGATGCGCCGGAGCAGCAGTACGGCCGCCATCGAAAAGCCGATGCTCGCGATGCACCAGAGGATCTCGGCCGGCACGAAGCTGAGCAGGCTCAGCGGCAGCAGGAGCAGATAGAGCAGATGCAGGTAATTGGGCGGGCTGAAATGGGCAAAGTGGTGCGGATAGTTGGCCAGTTTCTCCTGCCAGGGATCGATATGGTGCGCGAGCAGGCGGCTGCCTTCCCATTGCAGGTCGCGGCTCTTGAACTCGATGGCGTGCCGGATGCCGGCGGCGAGCGAGACCAGCGCCGCACACATGAGAATCGCGAGCAAGGCGCGACGAAGTGGTGGGCTGGCCGGGGTTTCTGGGGAAAATGCCATGCGGATTTGCTTTTGAACTCTGGAAGCACTGTACAACACGCCCGCGCTGGAGCCCTCTTTCGCAGCCATGCATCGAGCAGGGCGAAGTTCACCCGGCTCGCAGGCGGCGAATGCCTTCCCACGCGGCGATCACGAGCACTCCGCCGCAGAAGCAGGCGAATGCGCGAAACGCGATGTGCCGGGGAGGCATGGCGCTCGATCCGGGAGTGGCTGAGCTCGACGCCTGGCCGCCCGGCCGGGCGCCGGCCGCCGGCGTCATATCGCCGTAGCCGTAGTTGTGCCAGCTTTCGTCGACCAGATGCGGATCGCCGCAGACAGCCTGGCTCTCGCCGCGCGCCGGGCATCGCCAGCTGCGATTGGCATGGTAGGTCACATTGTTCGAGTAGAGACTGCCGGGGTTCGTAAACGGGTTGGTGGCGCTGCCGATGTAGATGGGGTTGCTGTACTCGTCGCGGCCCCCGAGGGCATAGCCGTTCGCCTCGTTATTCCGGAAGCCGAGGAAGATGTTGTTGCGGAAATCGATCTTCGCCGATCTGCACTCGCCGGCTGCGCACTCGATCTCGATCGCCGTTGCGCCGGCTGAGTAGATCGTATTTCGATCAAACTTGAGGGGAACCTGATCGTTGACGTTGACCAGCACCCCGGTGTCGGCCGCCCGGCAGAAGTCGCTCAACCGCGCATTGAAGCCGTGCGGCGTACCTGGGATCGCCTGCCGCAGCGCATTGCAGTTGGCTACGATCTGATTGTCGGTAATGACACCGGAGGCGCCGCCCACCTTGATCTGCTGGCCCATGTTGCCGTAGGCGAGGGTGTGGCTTACGGTCATACTCGAGCCCTCGCCGTCGATGTGGAGCGCGTCGAGGCCATCCTGCGTGTTGTTGAAGACCGTGCCCTGGTCGAAGACCACATTCCAGGCCGGGTGGCTCTCGACCGTTGCGGTGCCGAAGCCGTCGCCGTAGCCTCCGCTGCCATCGTCGGTGCAATCACCGTAAGGCACTGCGTCAACGATCGGGTACTCCTCGGCGCAGCCATTCCAGCTGATGTTGTAGTGCTCGACGAGCAGTGAGCCGGTGCCTGTTTCCTTATTGCCGCTGTCGGCGTTCCAGCCGGAACTCGCATTGCCGACCAGGTCGAGATAGCTGAAGACCATGCCGTCCCCGGTGGGACCGATCATGCCGGCTCCGGCGAGGCCGTGAATGTGCACGTCGGTGAGCGTGTCATGGGTCGAGGCTCGCGACCAGACGATGCCATTGTTGGCGTAGTCCGAGAGCGGCGCCGAGCTACTGCAGCCGTTGGTCTGCGAAGCGCGTCCGCAGTTGGAGTCGTCGGTAATGTCGAGACAGGCCAGGTCGACGTAGGAAGCGCCGGCCATATTCAGAACGAAAAATACGGCAAAGCCCCCGTGCAGCCGGGTCTTTGCCGCTGGTGTGTGACAGGCCGCGTAATTCTCGCCCAGGATGCGGGTGTGCTGCGCCGGGGTACCGGAGGGTGGCGGCGGAGCTCCCGATCCGTACGGATCGCCCGCTACGCCCCAGTACTGCCCTGTCGCTTCATCTTTGGAGTTGCTGTTGTTATTCCATCCGACGCGATAGGCTGCGCCGGAGCTGATCGAACCGCGAATCAGGTAGGTGTCTCCACCGCGACCGATCCAGCCGTAAGCGGGAAAGCTTGTGCCGGTCGCGTAGGAGCCATCCTGCCAGAGAAACCGTACATCGTTGAAGGCGCAGTGCCTGTTCTTACCCGAGCCCGGGTAGGGCGCGTCCACCGTTCCATCGCACTGACCTGCGGCCATATTGGTGGAGTACCGGGTGCCGCCGTCGGGGCGGACATACCAGGTGGATCCAAACAACGGGGCGCAGACCAGGGCGAAGAACAGAAGGCAGAGCGCCCTACACCAGAAGGTCACTTCTCATAGGCTCCGATCGTGGGTGGGTTGCCGCGCGTCTGGCCGGCATAGTCGACAGTGACCCAGGGAATGGAGACACCGGCGCCGAGGACGATGCTGGACGGGGTAGGCTGCATATTTCCGTAGCCATAGGTATACCAGTTCTCGTCTGTCAGCTGCGGGTCGCCGCAGATCGCGTACGACTCCCCAACGTTCGGGCAGGTCCAGTCCGGCCTCTGGTTGTGTGTGACGTTGTTGGCAAAGTAGCTGCCCGAGTTGAGGAACGGGTTTGTCGCCAGGGTATAGGGATCGAGGTAGATCACGGTCGGCAACTGCCCATCGCCCCCCAGCGAGTAGCCATTGGTGCTGTTGTTGGGGAAGCCTAGGAAGATGTTGTTCCGGTAATCGAGCAGATCGAGGTTGGTGCAGTTGGCCCCGGGCTGGCAGAAGACGAACAGCCCGATCGCCGAAGCGGTGTAGACGGTGTTGTTGTCGAATACGGCGTTTGCCCCATCCTGAAGTCCTAGCAGGATGGCGCTGTCCCCGGCCCGGCAGAAGTCGCTGAGCCCGGAGTTGTAGCCTGCGGGCGTGCCCGGAATCGCCTGCCGGAGCGCATTGCAATTGTCAACCACGATGCTGTTGACGATCGTGCCGTTGCTGCCGCCATTCTTGAGCTGGGAGCCCATGTTTCCGTACGCCAGCACGCGGGAGATCGCCATGCTCGAGCCGGCGCCGACCAGGTGCAGAGCATCGAGGCCGTCCTGGGTGTTGTAGGCAACCACGCCCTGGTCGAAGTGCACGTTCCACGGTACGACGGAGGTGTAGGTGCCGGTCCCGAAGCCATCCCCGTAGCCGCCGTTGTCGTCGTCCGAGCAGCCGTAGTAGGGAACTGCGTCGACGATCGGATACTCCTCCGCGCAGCCGTTCCACATGATGGTGAAGTTCTGCATCAGCGCCGAGCCGATCCCGAGCGTGCCATCGTCCGCGTTCCAGCCGGCGCTGGCATTGCCGAGGATGTCGATGTGGGTCATTGTGACGTTGGGCCCGTTCGGTCCACGGATGCCGGAGTCAGTGAGCCCGTGCAGGCGGATGTTGTTGACGGTGACGTTGGTGGTGGTGTTGCTGAGCAGGATGCCTTCTTGGGCAAAGTCGCTCAGAGGCGTGTTCTTGCTGCAGCTTACTGCGGCTCCGCTGGTCGAGCAATTGGAGAAGTCGGTGACGTCCACGCATTCGATGTCGACGTTCCGCGCGCCGGTCAGGTTGATCACCGCGTACACGCCATATCCGCCATGCAGCTGAGCCCGTGAGCCTTGCGCGGAGCAGGAGGCGTAGTTCTCGCCGAGGATCCGGGTGGGCTGGGTGGGCGTGCCGGCCAGAGGCACGGGCATGCCGGAGCCATAGGGGTCACCCTGAATGCCCCAGTACTGGTTGCTGGCCGCATCGAAGGAGGCCATGTCGTTGTTCCAGCCGATCCGGTAGGAATAGCCGCTCCCGACCGAGCCGCGAATCAGGTACGTGTCGCCGCCCGAGCCGATCCAACCCCAGTTCGGGAACTGGGTCCCGGTCGCATACGATCCGTCCTGCCAGAAGTAGCGAACATCGTTGAAGGCGCAGTGCTGGTTGACACCGGTTCCCGGGTAGGCCGCATCCCCAAGTCCGTCGCACTGACCTTTGGTCATGATGGAGGAGTAACGCGAGCCGCCATCGGGGCGCACGTACCAGGTTGTGCCGGTGGTGGGCGGCGGCTGTGGGGCGGTAACGGTGATAGAGCCAGACGCGGTTTGTGTCTGCGCCGGCGAACCGCTATCGATCACCTGGACGAGAAAGCTGAAGGCGCCCGCAGTGGTCGGGGTACCGGAGATCGTACCTGCCGTTGGCGAGAGCGTGAGTCCCGGGGGAAGGCTGCCTGAGGCGATCGACCAGAAGTAGGGCGTGGTGCCGCCGGTGGCCTGCAAACTGGCGCCATAGGCGGTCCCTGTGGTTGCCGGGGCCAGCGCCGGAGTGGCGAGCACCAGGGGCGTTACCGCGGGCAGAGGCGGCAGGGTGAACGAGGAGGGCAGGAATCGCCCCGAGCCTTCATAGGTCGCGGTGAGTGGGAGCGTCGTGACCCAGCGCGGAAGCGTGGCGCTCATCTCGCCGGTCGTGGGCAGATCGACCACGTTGTAAATCACCCCGGAGACGCTGATTGCGACCGCGCCGCCCGAGACGTTGGTCACCACCAGGCCCTGTGGAAAGAGGCTCTCCTGCGCGGTAACGCTCAGGGTGAGGGTCCAGGTGTCCTGGTTGTTGGTTGGCTGCCAGGACATTTGCGTCCTGGTGGGCACTTGCCGCTGAATCGGGGCGGGAGTGGGATTAGGCGAGACGGGCGCACCGAATCCGTCCAGAGGAGCCGGGCTCGGAGCCGTAACCGGGGCCGAGTTCCGGGGAAAGGGTCCGGAGCCCACCATAGCTAACGCGACGTTATGCCCGGGCAACGCCCGGGTATAAGCAGAAGTTAAGGCATTCATATGCTTCGACAAAAAGAAAAACGTAACAAGAAGACAGACACTCAAGCGCAGCTTCATAGGCATCCTTTGTAGTGCGATTCATACATGGCTCAGCAGGGGTATGTAAGGCAACCCTATCTCTGTAGCAGAATGGATCGGCCATAACCGAGGTCACGAGCAGATACATAAGTAACCGGCTCATAGTTCTCAAATATTGTTATTTATCATTAACTTGCTTTAACATTGGCCAACTAACCCCGCTCTCTTCCTCTAAATCCTTCTCATAAAAGGCGCCGCACGCGAATTTACGCATTCCTAAACTGGGAAAGCGGGGCGCGGCGCTTACTGTTTTGGGAACAAAACGATCCGCAAGCCACGGTGTGCGCGCCTGTACCGAGGCGCCGATGGCGCTCAGCGCGTTCTATTCCGGGCCGGCGAGGCGGGATCAGGGCCCCAGAACCGCGTTGTAAACCCGGAGGGTCTCCCGGGCGATGCCGATCCAGGCCTGGGCGCCAAAGTCCCTGGCGGCCACGGCGGAGACGAGTCTTTCGCGCAGTTCCTCGCCGGTGAGCAGCAGGGTGATGGCGTCGCCGAGCCGGATGGGATCCTGGGGCGGCACGAGCAGCGCGTCCTCGCCGCTGGTGAGCAGTTCGCGAAAGACTGGAAGGTCGCTCGCGATGATGGCCTTTTCGAGCGCCAGCCCGGTGGCGAGCGCGCCGCTGGTGGTGATCTCGCGGTAGGGATAGACGACGACCGCGGCGGCGCGGTAGATGGCGACAAGTTCTTCGGTCGAGACGAAGCGGAAGAGCGTAGAGACGCGCTCGAGGCCGAGCCGGGCTACCTGGGAGCGGATCTGCTCGAGCAGGTGGGGCGCGCCGGTGCCGGCGACGACCAGGCGCGCGCCGGGGACCGCAGCCTCCACCCGCTTCCAGGCATCGAGCAGGATGTCGAGGCCCTTGTAGGGGAAGAGAATGCCCTGCCACAGGACGATCGTCTCGCCCGGCAGGACCCCCAGGCTTTCGCGGATCGGCCCTGCGCCGTCGCCGGGCAGATCGTAAAAGAAGGGCCCGTGCGGGATCGTCCGGATATTATCCTCCGGAACGCCGAACTGGGTCGTCAGCTGCTTGCTGACGTGATCGGAGTGACAGATGATCGCGTCGACCCCGCGATACAGCCGGCCGGTGGCGAGCAGATGCGCATGCGGCGAGCCTTTGGGGGGCAGGTCATGGACGGTGAGAACGATCCGCGAGCCGAGGGTGCGCGCATAGCGAACCAGCCAGTAGTCGAGCGGCAGGCGCCAGTGCAGCATGGGCAGGTACTGCACATGGATCACCTCCGGCGGGGAGAGAAGAAAGCGCACGGCCAGCGCGGCCATGTTCACGAGGGTCTCCGCGAACTTCAATGCGCGCCGGAGCGTGCGCGGCAGCGCGTGCCGCCCGACGATATTCGCAAGCCCGGGATCGACCCGGAGGCTCCGGGCCGAAAAACACTCCGGGTCGAGGTAGTAGGAGATCGAACCGACGGTGACCGCAGCGCCTTCCGCCAGCAGGGCTCTCGAGAGGTAGGCGGTGTAGTAGGGCACCGTCGCCAGCAGATCCATCATGAAGATCCTGGGCTTGCGGGGGCTGGGCTTGTTCTCGTGATGGCTTGTGGGCACTGTGGATCGCACCGGTTGCTCGCTTCTTGAAACGATAGCTCCTGCTGCGGTCGAGAGACTGGCTTTATGCCGCGCGGTCATGGTTTTCCCTCATAGCTTGCTCATAGAAATGCAGATAATCAGCGGTCATGCGTTCGGCCGAGAACTCGCTCGCTATGCGCTCCCGGGCCGCGTGGGCAAGGCGCGCGCGGGTAGCGGGTTCCCGCAGCATCCTGAGGATCGCCGCTGTGAGCGCCGGCACGTCTCCGGCGCCCACTAACAGGCCGGTCTGCTCTGGGAGCACCAGGTCCGGGACGGCGCCGGCCGCGGTCGCGACCAGAGGCAGACGGCTGGCCATCGCCTCCATCAGGGCGATAGGCAGCCCCTCCTGCCGCGAGGCGGAGACGAGCAGGTCGAGCGAGGCGTAGAACCCCGGCATATCGTCCTGCCGCCCTAGCAGGCGGGCATTGCTGCCGATGCCCAGCTGCTCGATCCGGGCCTGGAGCTTCTCGCGGTCGGGGCCATCGCCGGCTACGGCGAACTGGGTGCGCGGCAGCGCCTGGAGCACCCCGGCTGCCGCGTCGAGAAAGAGGTCGACGCCCTTTTCCCGCTCGAGGCGGCCAACCAGGCCTACGCGCAGGGGGCGGGCGTCTGACTGGCCGGCCTGGGACGGAAACTCCGGGCAGAGCGGCTCGCGTGGCTGCGTCTCGAAAGGGCGAAGATCGATGCCGTTGCGAATCAGGGCTACCCGGCCGGGGCGGACTCCGGCGGCGAGCAGCCTCTGGCGAACCGCTTCCGAGACCGCGGCGACTCTCGCGTACCGGCGCAGAACGAAGCGGTCGAGCGCTCCATAGAGCCGCAGCGCGAGGTCATTGTCATACCAGGTGTGGCAGGTCGAGACCATGGCCGGCGTACGCAGCCCCCGCAGCGCGAGGTAGAGATACACATCCGCCTTGTAGCCATGGGCATGCACGACGGTGACGCCGGTGTGGGTGACGAGCGTGCGCAGAGCCGCCGGCACGGCTGGGTCCATCTGGCCGCGGCACTCGATCGCATGTACCTCGAGCCCTTCTGCGAGGGCGCGGTCGTACAGTTGCACATTCGGCCGGGAGGCATTCACGAAGACAGCGAGCGCGCCCGGATGCGGCCCGTCGCGGGAGACCCGCAACAGGGTGAGGATCACGGCCTCCGCGCCATACATGCCGCCACTGCTGATCACATGCAGAATCTTCACGGGTGGGTCATCACGGCGGCGCTCGCGCCTGCTTTCTGCCGGTTGAGGCGCGCCCAGAGGCTGGCGTAGAGGGTGTCGCCGAGCAGGGACTTGGCCGCTGCTTTGAGTTGGTAGGAGCGCTTGAGCCGGGCCAGGGCGGCGCTGCCCGGCTTGAGGAGCTCTTCGAGCGTATCGAGGGGCACGCCGCTGCGCAGGTTGAGCCGGCCGATGAGGCGTAGAGGCGGCGCTGGTCCGGTTTCCGGGACTTCGGCTCGAGTTTCGGCTCGAGTTTCGGCGCGAACTTCGGCGCGGACTTCGGCTGCGGGAGATTCGGCTTGGGGCGTCGAGGTATACACCTCCGAATAGCCGGCGGCCCGGCACGCGCTCAGCACCCTGCGGTTGTAGCGGCCTCCGGGCAAGGACATCGAGGTGATCGCGCAGCCCAGCCGGTCTTCGAGGGCCTCGCGCGCGCTCACCAGCTCGGTGTGCAACTCGGATGGGGTGCAGTGGGTGAGCAGCGTGTGGGTCCAGCCGTGTGCGCCGATGCGCTGGCCTGCCTGATGAAGCGCCCGGATCTCGGTCCAGCCCATGTACCCTGGCTTCTGCCCCGTCCACCCGGCGGTGATAAAGAAGTGCGCGGCCACGTTGTGCGCAGCCAGAATCGGGAGGGCGTACTCATAATCCGACATGTGGCCGTCGTCGAAGGTGATCTCCGGACGAAGTGCATGGGCGGAGAGGCGAGCCGCGGCAAACCGGTCCAGGTGCTGCGCAAACTCCTGACATTGCAGGGCATAGGTGTATGCGGTCTGCTCCGGGCGAAGCTCATGGTAGAGAAAGGTAAGGCTGGGCCGGGCGAGGCTGGGCTGGTGCAGATCCGCCGCTGAGTTCGCAAGTGGCAAGTGCTGGGCTCCGTGTCGCCTGAAGGAAATTTACTAATTTGTAATGGACTGCTCTTACCAACTAGCGTGGAAACGCTTCTCGGACGGGGGTCCAGCAGGAGAAGCTACCACTCCGGGGGAGGGAGGCTGCGCGCTCGAATTTGGCGGAATCGAACCCGACTCTAGCATAGTGACGGGAGCATGCGAAAGCCTGTGATTCCGATGACGCTCCGAAGGCCCGATTTGAGGCAGCCTGTTCAAACGATTGAGGTTGCGCGTGCCGGAGCGTGCCCGGATACGCGCTGGGAGAGCCCTCGCCTGGAGCGGTCCCGCCGCGCGGCCTGTGCCCGGCGGCTTCTCCCGCTCCATCTTCGCGACGCCCTGTCAATCCAAGATAAACAGGAACGCCGGGACGCGGCAAGGTTGATAAAATCGCATCCCAGGGGCGAAGCGCAGGTATGAGCAGGTTTACAGAGGATCTGGCGCGCTACCGGGCGCGCGGGGTGACAGGGGTGAACCTGCTGCTCCACCCGGCCGTGTGGGCGATCGCCTCCTACCGGCTCAGCCACTGGGTGTATGTGGATCGGCCGATGGCGCTGGTCCGGATTCCGCTGAAGCTGGTCGCGCTGCTCACCCAGAAGTTCTGCGTGGTGTTCATGGAGATGGACATCGACGCGCAGGCGACGATCGGGGGCGGGTTCTATATCGGGCATATCGGGGGCGTGCATATCAACCCGGGGGCGGTGCTGGGCCGCAACTGCGACCTGGCTCACCGGGTGACGATCGGGGCGTCAGCGATGGGGCGGGCCGGTATCCCGGTGCTGGGCGACGAGGTGTATATCGGGACGGGGGCGACGCTGGTGGGCAAGATCAGGGTGGGCGACGGCGCGAAGATCGCGGCGAACACGCTGGTGATGAGCAATGTGCCGGCCGGGGCTACGGTGATGGGGGTTCCGGGCCGGATCATCATGCGGGCGCGGGCTGCTACGCCGGTCGCGGCTGCGGCGTCCGATACAGACAAGCTCGAAGTGCCGGTGGGGAGTCAGGATGGACGTTGATCTGCAGCGGCGGGAGGCCCGGCAGGCGCTCGATCGAGCCGTGCGCGACGGCCAGGCAGGCGAGGTGGTGCGTCAGGCGCTGGCCCTGCTCGGCTGCGGCAAGGCTTCGGACACGATGGTCTGCGCGTCCGCCTTCGCGAAGGCTGCAGGTTCTCTGGTCGAGCAGGGCGGCTGCCGGCGGCTGAAGACCTACGTGGTGCGCTCGGTGACGGTCGAGCCGCTCATGCCCTTCCTCGCAGTCGAAGCAGTGCTGAACGGCTATGTGCTGGAGACGGAGCTGGGCGGGTACGGCTCCTACATTGAAGAGATGCTCGACCCGGGGAGCAGCCTGGGCCGGGCTCGCGCCGACCTGGTGCTGGTGCTCGTCGATCTCGAGGATGTGTGCGGGCAGCTGCCGGGGCTGTGCGCGGATGGCCGCGGTGGCGGCGTCGAAGCCGAGATTGAGGAGACGGTAGCGCGGCTCGGGCAGATGCTGCGCGGCTATCGCTCGGCGCATACCGGCAGGATAGTGCTGCAAGGGTTTCTCACGCCGGTGGTCAGCTCACTCGGCGCGGTCGGCGACGCGAACCTGCCCTACAGCCTTGGCAACGCGGTGCGGGAGCTGAACCGGCGGCTTGCGGAGCTGTGCCGGAGCGTCCCGGACTGCGCGTTCTTCGACGTGGATCAGGTGGCGGCTGGATTCGGCCGCGCAGCCTGGCGGGATCAGCGGATGTTTCTCGCCTCGCGGCTGCCCGTGGCTGCGCCGGCGTTCGGCGTCTATGCGCGGGCGCTGATGCGGACCGCTTCTGTGCTCTTTCGCGCGCCGCGCAAGGTGCTCTGCACCGACCTCGACAATACTTTATGGGGCGGCATTCTGGGCGAGGATGGGCCGCACGGCATCGTCACCGGCAGCGCCTTCCCCGGCAACAGCTACCTCGAGTATCAGCAGTACCTTAAGCATCTGGCCGCGCGGGGCATCCTGCTGGCGGCTGTCTCGAAGAACAACGCGGCGGACGTCGAAGAGGCCTTCCGGCTGCGATCGGCCGACCTCGCGCTGGGCCTCGAGGACTTTGCCGCACGCAAGATCGGCTGGGGCGAGAAGGCCGGCGCGCTGCGGGAGCTGGCTGCGGAGCTCTCGCTGGGCCTCGACGCCTTCGTCTTCGTGGACGACAACCCGGTCGAGTGCGAGGCGGTCCGGCAGCACCTGCCGGAGGTCGCAGTAGTGGAAGCTCCGGCGGCCGAGCCCTGGAGGCTGGTTGGGATGCTCGCCGGGGAGTGGTTCTTCGACACGGCAACCGTCACGGCGGACGACGTCAACCGTTCGCGGGAATATAAAGCCCAGGCCGAGCGGGCGGCGCTCGGCAGCAGCGCGGCGAACCGCGAGGAGTTTCTCGAGTCGCTCGGGATCGTGTGCACCTTCCTGAGCGCGACCGAGGCGCCACTCGCGCGCTCGGTGCAGCTGCTGGCGAAGACCAACCAGTTCAACCTGACGACCCGCCGCCACTCCGCCTCTGAGGTCGAGCGATTTGCTGCGGAGCCCGGCGGGCTGGCGGTGGCGGTGCGGGTGCGCGACCGGTTCGGCGACGCAGGAGTAGTTGGACTGGCGCTCGCGCGGCAGGAGGGCGACGCCTGCGTGATCGACTCGCTGCTGCTCTCCTGCCGGGTGATCGGCCGGGGCATCGAGACGGCCCTGCTTGCCCTGGTCGCCGCCGAGGCGGCTAAAATGGGCAGCAGGTGGCTGGTGGGCGAGTATATCGAGACGAAGAAGAACGCCCCCTGCGCCGGCTTCTACCCGGAACACGGTTTTGAGAGAGAGACCGCGGCGGAGGGTTCGGCGCTCTACCGGCTCGACCTGACGGCACGGATGCCGGCCGCCCCGCCGTGGCTTACCCTGGAAGGACACCCATCGCATGAGTTCGCAGCTGGTTCCGTCGTCGCTTCGTGACCTTATCGCCGACACGCTCGAGATCTCGCCGGACGAGGTCACGCCGGAGCTCTCGGGCGAGCAGGTCGAGAGCTGGGACTCGTTCCGGCACCTGCAGCTGATGCTCTCGATCGAGGGCGAATACGGGGTGCAGTTTGACCCGCAGCAGATACCGGAGCTGACGACGGTGGCGCGGGTGCAGGCGGCTCTGGAGAAAAAAGGAGCCAGGCTTTGACTGCGGGCTTGAGCTCAGGGCCGGCGGCTGGGCTGGCTGAAAGCGTGGCTAACGGGCTGCCGGAAGGCCTGCGCTTCAAGCTGCTGCACGTGGGCGTGGCGGTGCCGGAGATCGAACCGGCAACGCGGACCCTCGAAGCTCTGTTTGGCTACAAGGTGGTCTCAGGGCCGTTCGATGACCCGATCCAGAAGGTGACGGTCAACTTCCTGACCCAGTCGGGCGGGGAACGAGAGCCGGAGATCGAGCTGATCGCGCCGCTCACGCCCGATTCGCCGATACGCTCGATGCTCAACAAGACCGGCGGCGGCGCCTACCATCTCTGCTTTGAGACCAACGATCTCGAACGGGCGCTCGTTCATATGCGCAGCCAGGGCTGCATTGTGGTGAGCGGACCAGCGCCTGCGGTCGCGTTCGGCGGCCGGCGCATCGCGTGGTTCTATACCTCGACCCGGCAGGTCTTTGAGCTGGTCGAGGAAGTGGCTGGGCAGGGCTGACCGCAGCTC
>Ga0116226_10003675_pt1 | contig 13521 bp, 8 predicted proteins | sample S1TSphfallax_FD_89692 | JGI IMG/M metagenome (GOLD analysis project Ga0116226, IMG submission 89692) | Host-associated microbial communities from peat moss isolated from Minnesota, USA - S1T2_Fa - Sphagnum fallax MG | ecosystem: Host-associated > Plants > Peat moss > Unclassified | place: USA...
AGCGAAACATCCGCCCGCCTCGCCGCCTTCATCGCCGGTGAAAATGATGATCTGACCACGTGGTTCGGCGCCGAGCTGGCGCCACGTCTTGCCGGTGATCCGGAAAGATTGCGTGGTATGATCGATCGCGACATCGCCGCCATCGACACGATGCTCTCCGCCCAGGTCGATGAAATTCTGCACGCAGCGCGTCTGCGCCGCCTGGAAGGCACCTGGCGCGGTCTCGCCTGGCTGGTTGCCGGTGTCGATCCCGCGGCAACGCCGCGCGTGCGCACGAAGATATTGAATTTGTCCTGGGCCGAACTCACCCGCGACCTGCAACGCGCCCCTGAATTCGACCAGAGCCAGTTGTTCCGCCGTGTTTACGAAGACGAATTCGGCATCGCCGGTGGCGAACCGTTCGGCCTGCTCGTGGTGGATCACGAAGTTCGCCATCGCCCGGTGCGCGAAGCGCCAACTGAAGACGTGGAGGCGCTCGCCGGCCTCGCCTCCGTTGCCGCCGCGGCCTTCGCGCCAACCGTTCTTTCCGCGTCGCCGGCGTTGCTGGATGCCGACAACTGGGCCGATATCGCGCTGGCTGCCGAACCCGCTTCCTGCCTGCGCGACGCGGCGCACGCTGCCTGGCGCAGTCTCGCGACGCGCGAGGACATGCGTTTCATTGCGGTCACATTACCGCGCCTGCTCGCCCGCGTGCCCTGGCGTGACGACCCGGCGCGGCGGGATGGTTTCTCCTACCGCGAATACGCGCCGGATGCAGATTGCCGCGTGTGGATGAGTGCAGGATTCGCGATTGCGGCTGCTGCTGCCCGCGCCTTTGCCAACCATGGCTGGCCCGCCGACATCCGCGGCGTCGACCAGGACCGCGAGGGCGGCGGGCTTATTACCGACCTGCCGGTGGAGGATTTCACCACTGATCCGCCCGGCACATGGGTGCGCCCGCCGCTCGAACTGGTGTTCAACGACCGGCAGGAACGCGCCCTGGTCGAGGCGGGATTGTTGCCGATATCCGCCCTGCCCTTTACCGGCGACGCTGCCTTCGTCGCCATGCGGACATTGCAGGCGCCGCAACGCTATATCGGCAGCAACGCGGACGCGGCGAACGCCAACGCGCGGCTTTCGGCACAATTCCACGCCATGCTGTGCGTCAGCCGTTTCGCCCACGCGGTAAAGCTCATGGGCCGTGACATGACAGGCTCGTTCCAGACGCATGACGAAATCGAGCGCCGCCTGCAAAGCTGGCTGAACAAATACGTCAACGCGAGCACTTCCGCGGGTAGCGAGGCGCGCGCCCGCGCTCCGCTGCTGGCCGGGCGCGTGACGGTGCGCGAACAGCCAGGGCGGCCGGGGGTGTTCGGCTGTACCGTAAATCTGCAACCGCATTATCAGTTGGAAGACGTCGCGGCGACGTTCAGATTGACGACGGAACTGGCGGCGATGGGACGGGCAGCGTAAAGGAAGGCAGCAGTTCTTTTTTCAAAAAAAGAACCAACAAACTTTTACTCATGGCACGCGTGGCCGACCTTGAAATGGGCCGCGCACCATAATTTTGGCACAAGGAAACGCCATCATGGCCGAAAGCGCGGGCAGCCTTTTCAAATCTGGCCGTCTGGCCGACGCGGTCATCGCCGCCAACGCGGCCGTGCGCGCGTCGCCCTCCGATCTGGCCGCGCGTGTGCTGCTCGCCGAATTGCTTCTGTTCACCGGCAATCTTGAGCGCGCCGATGTCATTCTGGACGCGGCAGCCGACCTTGATCCGCAGGCGGCCGTGGTTGTCGCCGAGTTCCGTCAGTTGTTGCGCGCCGAAACCGCCCGCCGGCAATTGCGCCGCGACGGCCGGGTGCCCGAATTCCTTGGCGAACCAACGCCGGCGCTTGAGCAGGCGCTCGCCGCGCAGGTGTCACTCCGCGCCGGCGATCTCGCCGCCGCCGCCAAACACGCGGCCGAACAGGAAGCGTTGCGCCCCCGCGCAGCCGGCCGCCACGACGATACCGCGTTCGAGGATTTTCGTGACGCGTGCGATTTGCATGCCGGGTTTTTCGAAGTACTGACCACCACGGGAAAATATTTCTGGATCCCCACCGAACGGGTGATCAGCGCAGAATTTTCTAAACCGGAACGGCCGCGCGACCTTGCCTGGCGCCGCGTCAGCATGTCGGTGCGCGAGGGCCCGGACGGCGTCGTCTATATTCCAACAACTTATGGTAATGACGCGCCGGATATCGCCGAACCGCTTCGCCTCGGCCGGCAAACCGATTGGCAGGAGCAGGATGGTCTCGTCCGCGGTATCGGCCAGAGGGTTTTCCTGGTCGGCGACGAGCCGGCGACGATCATGGAAATCGGCACACTGGAAATCGACGAATGAGCGGGAACCGATTTCGCCCCGAACCCAGCCGCCGCCCATCGGTGCAGGTTCAATTGCCGCTGCTGGACCGGCTGTTCGATGAAGCGCCCGAACGCCAGCATGATCCACCGCGGGGCACTGCAGAGACCATGACGTTGTTGCGCCAGGCCGTGCGGCGTGACCTCGAAATGCTGCTCAACGCGCGCCGAAGTTGGCGCTCGCCGCCGCAGTCGTTGCGTGAGCTCGCGGTATCGCCCATCGCCTTCGGCATCCCCGACGTCGCCGCCGCCCGTTTCGCCGACAAGCGCGAGCGTGAGCGCTTGCGTGGCGAAATCGAAACCACATTGCGACGGTTCGAGCCGCGCTTTGCCCATGTCCAGGTCACCCTCGTCGATCCAGCCGACACGATGGACGGCACATTGCACCTGCATATAGACGCGCTGCTGCATGCGGACCCGGCGCCCGAGCCCGTTGCGTTCGATACGGTTGTGGAACACGAGGCCGGCCTGTCGGTACGTGCAATCGATGTCTGAAACGCTGCTTCCGTACTACAATCGCGAATTGCACGCGGTTCGCCAACTCGCGGCGGAATTTGCCCGCGCTTACCCCAAAATAGCCGGCCGCCTGCGCCTGACCGAGGAGGCGGTGGACGACCCGCATGTGGCACGCCTGCTGGAAGGCGTATCGTTCCTGGCCGCGCGCGTACACCATCGGCTGGACGACGAGTTTCCCGAGCTGACCGACGCGCTGCTGGGCGTGCTGTATCCGCACTATCTGGCCCCGGTGCCGTCGGCTGCCATTGTGCAATTCGCCGCCAAGCCTGACGCCAAGGTTCCCGCCCGTGTCCGCCGCGGCTTTGCCCTGCTCACCGAGGAAGTCCGCGGGGAGCGCTGCGAGTTCACAACCGCTAACGAAGCACTGATCTGGCCAGTGGAAATCGAAACGGTCAGGCTTTCCGGCCTGCCGCTTGCAGCACCGGCCAATCCGCGCGCCGACAACGCGCGCGCCGTGCTTCGCGTCGCCCTGCGTTGCGCGTCGCCGGAAGGAAGCTTTGCCGAACTCGGCGTATCGAAATTGCGTTTTTTCCTGCGCGGCGGGGCCAATGTTGCCCTTCCTCTATACGAACTTTTGTGCGCGCACACCGTCTCCATCGCGCTGGCTGACGGACCCGCCGACCCCGCCCCGGTCATCATCGATGCCGGTTGCGTGTCCTCATGCGGTTTCGCGGCCGATGAGGCGCTGTTACCCTGGCCGGCACGCAGCTTTTCCGGTTTCCTTCTATTGACTGAGTTTTTCGCGTTTCCTGAGAAATTCCGCTTCCTCGACGTCGCGGGCCTGGAGGCCAAAACCATGCTCGGCACCGGCAACCGAATGGAGATTTTCTTCTATCTGGACCGTGCCGTACCCGAACTGGAACGTGCTGTGTCGGCCGATACCCTGGCACTCGGCTGCGTTCCCGTGGTCAATCTGTTCCCGCATGAATGCGAACCCGTCAAGCTGGACCACCAGGAGACGGAATATCGCGTCGAGCCTGCCGAGCGCCGCCCCGGCGCGCTCGAAATATGGAGCGTCGAACGTGTGCGTGAAACAACCGGTGACGGTACGTTCCGGGCCTGGGCACCCTTCTACCGAATGTCCGGCGGTGCGGGCGCGGCCGAACGGCCCGCGGGTTTTTTCCAGGTCCTCCGCCGCGCGAGTGCCACGCTGCCGGGAACCGATGTGTTCCTCGCTCCTTTCGATCCAGAATTCGACGCGACAGCGCCGGCCGACAGCGTTCTGTCGGTAAGTGCCCTTTGCCTGAACCGCGACTTGCCCGCCGCCCTGCCTTTCGGTGGTGGTCATCCGCACCTTAGCCTGAAGGAGGGCATGGCCAGCATCGCGAGCGTCATCTGCATCACGGCGCCGACACCCACCCTGCGCCCACCGTTGCGCGCACGTGGCTTTTGGCCGCTGGTAAGCCAGCTTTCGCTCAGCCACCTCTCCGTCGTGGGCGGCGCGGCCGGCGCCGAGGCGCTGCGGGAGATCCTGCGTCTGCATGACTTGCGTGATACCGAGGAAACCCACGCCGCCATCGGCGCACTTGTTTCCGTCACCGCGCGCCCCGGTACCGCCCGGCTTCCCCTGCCGCCCGGCGTGGCGCGCCTGCCGCCTGCGCAGTCCGGTGCGTTCTGCCGCGGCCTGGATGTTACGCTCACCTGGGATTTCTCCGCCTGGAATCAGGCCGGACTGTTTCTTCTGGCATCGGCATTAGAACGTTTTCTCGCACTGCATGCCACGGTGAATTCGTTCACGCGCACGACTTGCATGCTGCGTGGCCGAACGGATCGAGCGGCTGCGTTTCCGCCGCGGGCGGGCGTGAGGACGCTGTTGTGAGGAAGAAAGGACTTCTTTTTTGAAAAAAGGAAGCAAAAAACCTGTATCTATTCCCGCAAAGCGCCGGCTTAACCAGCCACTACGGATGCAGCCCGCAATCGGCAAAAGTTTTTTGGTTCTTTTTTTCAAGAAAGAACTACTTCCTTGATTTCTTCCTTCCGCCAGCTACTGCGCTTCCCTCGTCGTTTCAACTTCGACGCTGCCGTTCGCGTGCTGCAAAATGCCGCCCGCAGCACCGAGCCGGCCGCCACCGCACGTTTCCGATCCCCGCCGCATCTGGCCTATCCCGGCGCCGATGTGCTTTCAGTACAGGAGAGTACGCCTCCGGTTGTCGTCACCAGCGTAATCGGCCTGGCGGGCGCCACCGGCGTGCTGCCCCGTGGCTACACCGAGCAGGTTTCCACCGCCACGCGCGAGCGGTCCCCGAGCCTGCACGCCTTCATCGACATGGTAGCCGATCGTTTCGTTGCCCACTTCGCGGCCGCCGGCGCAAAATACCGGCCGCATCGCGCGGCGGAAACCGCGCGTCTCGATGGCGCATCGGACCCGGTGGAAAACGTTCTGTTGGCGCTCACCGGCTACGCGACGCCCGGCCTGTCTGGTCGGTTGGATTGCGGCACTGCACCGTTGCTGCACTACGCGGGTTTTTTCGCCAGCCGTCCACGCGCCGCCGACAGGCTCGCCGCACTCGCTTCCGACTGGCTGGGCCGGCGCGTGGAGGTGCAACAATTCTGCGGCGGCTGGCTCGCCATTCCGCCTGACCAGCGCACCCGCCTGGCGCATGGTTTCTCGCCAGGGGCATTCTGCCGATTGGGTGAGGACGCGGCGATCGGGGTGCGCGCCTGGGACGTTCATGCGCGGGTTGTTCTGCGTGTCGGACCGCTGGAACGCGACGCATTCACGCGGCTGCTGCCGAATGGCGAACTGCTCGGCAATTTCGTATCGCTGGTGCGCAGCTATTTGGGTTTCGAGACGGACTTCGCGGTGAATTTGGTGGTCGACCCTGGGGCCATTCCGCACCTCAGCCTCGGCGGCGACACAACACCTTACCTGGGCTGGAACACCTGGCTGTGCGGCCCGCGCACCGCGCCGGCTGCGGAACCATTGTTCGAAGCCGAAATCGTCGAGGCGGAGACGGCGCGTCGCCAAGCCGCCGCATGCTGAAGCGGTTAAAGTTCATGCTGCTGGGGGACCCGGATGCAACGGTGCTGCTCCGCCGCCGCCGCCGATCCAAATGGCCGATCGCCGCCGCCCTGCTCGCTCTCACGACCGCTTGCATTACTATCGTTATTGTTAAACAACATCCAGCGCCGGCCATGGTCGTCCCTGCCGCGCTGCCTGCGGCTGACGAATCAACGCTTCTTGCAACGACTGTCTCGCAAACCTCGCTATATCGGTTTGGTCCGGCTCCGATGATCGTGGTGGCATTATTCCCCGACCTGCATGAACAGGCGATTACCCTGAATCGAATCGCCGTTTTCGTGGAATACGCCAAAGCCCCGCACGATCGGGTGCTGGATGATGCGGCCTTGCGCGCGGCCATTGCCGCCGGCCACGTATCGTTCGACGACTTCTACGATGGGCACGATTATCGGGAAGCTGACCTAGCCCGCTTTTTTACAACGGCGGACGCCGACGGCGTCGTGCTGAATAATGCGGAAAAAAATCTACGGGCCAGCCTGAACCGGCTTGGCATAACCGCGCCCGGCTTTGGCGCGCTCATCAGCCTGCCAGGCGCCGGCGACGGGCTGGACGCGCCGACCCGCGCGGCCATCCTGCGACATGAACTCTCGCATGGCCTTTATTTCACCGATCCCGCGTATGCCGCAATGGTAACATTGTTCTGGCAAACGACAATGTCGGCACAGCAGCGTGAAGGCTTTCGGCGCTTCCTGGCTGACGGCCATTACGACGTATCGAACGATGACCTGATGCGCAACGAAATGCAGGCTTACCTGATCCACACGCGCAACGTGCGATATTTCGTCCCAGCCGCCGCCGGCCTGTCTGACATGGACGCCGCAGCGCTAAGGGCGGCATTCCTCATCACAATGCCGCCAAGCTGGTTGCGATATCGTACGGAGCCATAGACAGAAGAAAAGGCCATACCTGCTTTTTGAAAAAAGAAGCAAGAAACTCTTTCTATTTCTTTGATGTTGTGACGGCCATCGCGCCGGCGGCCAGGCGGTCACCATGTGCCGAAGCAGCGTCTATCGCGGATTGCAGCTCCGCCAGATAGACCGATGCCTTTTCTACATTCGGTCGGTTCGCCGGCAGCAGCTTTTCGGACGATGCTACCGCGACGATCAGATCGGTTCCGAATGGTGCGCCGACGCCGAATTGGTTGTGCGGTGCACGCCCAAGCACCAGCGCCTTCCCAACGTGCAATTCCTTGGAGGGGTCAGCAAAAAAACCGTTGGCCTTAACCTGTGGATACATATGGGTTACATTTCCGTTGGAATCAAAATCGTCCACACGCAGCCACGCTGGAAAATCCAGTCCTCTAACAACAGGTTTCATGAACTGATTTTCTAGCAAAACGGTTCCCGGCGGCGCCAGGCCCTCGCGGTCCTGGTTCTGCAATCCGATCTCCATCGAGCCGGAATTCCAAGCAGCCCGAACTCCGGCTAACGGCGCGCAATAAGGGCCCTGGAAGCTGGCAACAGCCCAGTCAACCTGCAGTCCCCGCGCCGCCTTCGATACAAGAGCATGCAACGAATTTAACGGCTCGCCAGCACCGGAAATGCCGCCAACGCTCAGCCCGGTGTCAGTCGGTTGCACCCGCACGAGCGCGCAATTCACGCCGCCGGCCGCAACGCCTGCCGCGCGCGCCGCCTCCGCGGGAGTGGGCGGTGTCGCGGGTGCCGCCGGCGGCGTTTGCGGATTGTTTGGCACCAGGGCCGGCACCCCTGCCCGCGGCACAGCCCTCAGCGCCGGCGCAGCCTGCGGCGGCAGTTGCGTGGCGGGCTTCGATTGCGTGAAATACCAGGCAGCGGCGCCGCCGGCAGCCAGCAGCACGCTACCGGCAGCAAGCAACCCGACGGGTCCAACACGCCGTGCTACCGGCTTGGCCGCCTCCACCGGCGCAGCCGGGCGCGGCATGGCCTGTGTCGCGTCCGCGTCGGCGCTCCTGACGTACACCGTGGAATCATTGTCCGCCGGTTCCGCAACAGCCCGCGTCACCAGCGAGTTGCGCACCGCATTCGCGAAGTCCGACGCGGTCTGGAAACGATCTGCCGCCTGCCGCGCCATCGCACGTTGCAACACTGCATCTAATGCCGGGGGCACGTCGGCCGCGCGCTCGCTGGCGGAAGGCGCCCGCGTCGCCGTCAGAACCTTCTGCCGAACAGTCGTGCGCGAACCCTCGTACGGCCGCGTCCCAGTCATTAGATGAAACAAAGTAGCGCCGGAGGCGAATATGTCCGCCCGGGCATCCGCCGTTTCACCCAAAAACTGTTCCGGTGCCATATAGGCCGGCGTGCCGAGCACGTCGCCCACCAGCGTCATGCTGCTCGATTCGATTCGTGCTATGCCGAAATCGCCAAGCTTCACCGCGCCATGTTGGTCCAGCATGATGTTGGCCGGCTTCACATCCCGATGCACCACACCGCGCGCATGGCTATACGCCAGCGCCGACAGAACCTGGCCCATCATCTCGCACGCCTGCGCCGGCACGAGCTTGCGATCGCGATCCAGCAAGTCCTTTAGCGTGCCGCCATCCATGAATTCCATGACGATGTAGGCCAGCGACTCTGTTTCGCCAAAATCGAACACGCTGACGATGTTGGGGTGTTGCAGCCGTCCGGCTGCCTGCGCCTCGCGGCGGAACCGCTCAACACCCTCCGCCGCGTCCGCATCATCTTCTTGCGCAAGTGCGACGGTCTTGATCGCTACACGGCGCATGATCAGAGGGTCCCAGCCGTCATAGACCAGGCCCATGGCACCTTGCCCGAGCGTGCCGCGGATTTCATATTTGCCCAGCCGATCAGGCGTCATGCATTGTTCTGGTCCGCGAGCACGTCGATGACGATGGCGGTCACATTGTCACGCGATCCGGCGGCCATTGCATGCTCGATCAGAGCCCGCGCCGGGTCTGCTCCCGCCTCGGGAAGCAGGCTCGCAAGCACGTCATCCGGAACCGCCTTCGTCACCCCGTCGCTGCACAGCAAAAATCGGTCGCCCACCGCAATGGCTCCGGTCACCTTGTCCATCTCACCCGAATCATCCGGCGCGCCGATGGCGCGCGTAATGACATTGGCCTGTGGGTGGGTTTCCGCCTGTGCCTCGGTAATCGCGCCGGCCTCGATGAGTTCCTGCACCAGCGAATGGTCGGTGGAAATGCGTGCCAGCACACCATTGCGTAACAGATAGGCGCGCGAATCGCCCACCCACAGGCACACGAAATGTCTGCCGCGTATAAGCAACGCCACAATGGTGGAAGCCACCACCGCGTTCGCACCCCGTTGTGCTGCCTCGCCGCGCAGCGCCAGATTAACCGCGGCCACGCGCAGCCGCAACTGCGACAGCGCCTCATCGGCCGCCAGAGCAGCCGGAATGGTACGAATGGCGTCCACCAGCATCGCCGACGCCACTTCGCCCGCCGCATGTCCGCCAGCGCCGTCCGCCACGGCCCACAAGGCCAGCTCGGGGCAGTCGGCAAATGCATCCTCATTATGCTTGCGCACCGTGCCTGTGTCGGTTGCGGCATGGCTTCGGAACACCCAGCTCATTGCCTATACCGCACCGAGAACGTCATCCCTCCGCCCCGGCCAGCATGCGGATAAACTGATCCGTCCCTGGCATCGTGGCCAGCGAAAAATGTTGCGCATCGACGCGCGGCGAACCCTCGGTCCACCACAGCGACGCCGCATCGAACGGCTCATTTGCCGCGGTGGTGAAGAACGCCGGCAGGCTGGCCAGAAGATCCTCTGGCGTTTGCAAGAGTGCCAGTGCCGCGCGGCCACTTTCCTCCGCTGCATCCAGCCACGCGGCGCCCGCCGCGGCCAGATGCGCCGCCGTGCCGTCCGGCACCTCGGCCGCGATCGTCAGCGGAAAATGCCGTCCGGCACGGTCCACGCTCGGCATCCACAAGCCCAGCACGGCATTCGGCCCGCACAATTCTGCCGACAGCGCAAATCGCCACACCGGGGCCACCATCCAGGCATCGTGCCATCCCACGCCTAATCGCTCGCGGGCATCGGCGAGCGACGCCGAAAACCACACATCCCAAGGGTCGGAAAACGCACGTGACAGCCCGGCACGGACGAAATCGCCGCGCGCCGGCAGTTTGCCCCAAAATCCCGTTACTGGATTCGCGGACACGAAAAACTCTGCAGAACACTGTGGGAAAATGGATTCTGTACTGAACCTGCCTCGATCGAGAAACTCACATGGTGATCGGGCGTCGCGAACGTTACGTCATACTGGTTGGCCGATTTCGGCGACAGCAGGCCTTGGTCAATCAACCGGAACAAAGCCCAGGGCCCGTCCGCCTGCAGCACCCCGGTGCCGCTCCCCGCCGGGGTGAATTGCAACCGCGCCAATTCCATCCCCGTAGGTCCTGGCCACACAAATTGCGTCGGCAGGGTAAAGCTGTGGGTCGCCGTAATCGTCGTGCTGCTACCGAGCGTCAGCGTCGCCTGTTGCGCCTTGTCATCCAGCCCGTCGGGCTTCAGCGAGAATGAGACCGAGGGACCGCCCGGGCCGCCGGCAAAAAACAACTGGCGGATTGTCGATGCGCGCTGGAACTGTGCCAGGTCAGCCGGTGATATCGGCGCTGTCACACCATCCACTTCCTGGGTTCGCCACGTCCCCCCGCCGGTCGTCACGAACGGCGCCAACTGCTGCTTGAAGAATCCGTCGAACAGGCCGCCGGGTCCGAACAGCCGAGCAAAATCGCCTAGCGGAATGGAATCAACCGCCCCGCGCGAAAACGGATAGCGGCCGGTGACCGCGGGGCCGCACAATGTCCCGGGCCCGTCCGACCCGTTATAGGCAGAAATCAGCGCCTGCCGCGATGCCTCGCCACGCAGCGCCGCCGTTCCGCCAGCGAGCGTCGTAGCCATGCGAGCAATGATTTTTGGCGCCCCGGTTGCCTGAGCCTTCAGCGCCTGGGCCGCGGCACCACCACCGCCGGCGGGCGCCGCCGCGGCAGCCGTGCCTGGCGGCGGCAGGCTCTTTGCGAGATCGCTCAGCGTGGACATCATGAGGTCGATCGGCGCCCCTGGTCCGGTGCCCACGAAATTCCGTATCGGCGCGTAATATTCATCCACCTCGTGGCCCGGCGGCAATGTCGGCGCGTGCGAAACGAGTCCCCCCAGCTGGGTCGCCGCACCCCCCAATGCCGCCGCGGCCTTGGCGCCTACGTCAGCAGCCATGTCGGGTGGCGGCTTGCTCAGCGTCAATTCGGTGCGCAGTCCAGTCAGCAGGTCGCGCAACGGAGATTGTGGCGAGGATAGTATGTACAACGCCTGCGCCGCGTGGTCGCTGCCGCCCAAGGGCGCCACCGTAATGTCGGCGATCATCGCGTCCCACAGGCGTTCATAATCCTGTTCGTATAGCTTGATTACGTCGTCGCGCAGCGTCAGCAGCGCCGGCCCCTCGGCGCTGGTTTCCGACTTGCGGCCAAGCACCCAGCTCTCGCTCGCCACCTCCCGCGCCGTGGGCAACACCTGCGGCAGCAGCACGTGGTGGAAACCCTCCACGGTGAAGAAGCCAGCGACACCGTCGGTCAGCGGCTTGCCGGACATGCGAACGAAATCGGCGACCCCGGTAGGGCCGATCGCGCCTGCCGGCGACCAGGCCGGCACCGCCTGGGCCGCAGCGGAAAATTTTATGCGCGAATACACCCGCTGAGCGAGTGTCACATTCGAAAAAGCGCTGCGCGCATCATTGATCAGCCCGCCATCCAAGGCGGGTGGTGGCAACACTGGCAGCGGCGCCGCCAGCAACGCGTCCAAATGGCGCGCGAGCGACGCCTGCAACGACGGATCGGTCTCGTAAGCGTTCGCCCAATCAATCTGCTGCTCCCAGGCCCGCACAAGGTCCGCGTCGAGCGGACCTTCGCCGCCCAGCATCAGATAAACCCGCGTCGCCTGATACAGGAAATCCGCGTTGGTCAGCAAATTGGCGCGCATCTGGCCCTCCAGGCGCACCAGCAGGCGCGGCAGCAGAACACGTTGCAGCGCGCGGGAATAAACATCATGCGCCGCCTGCGACAATTTCCCTGTCTGGGACAGGCCGAAAGGCAAATGCCAGCCCGCCGGCGGCGCGTCATAGCCGTACGGCAGTGCCCGCGCCTGGTCCAGCAATGGGGCCACCGCAGCCAGATCGCCGTCCGACACCGGATCGAGTTTCTGCGCGTCCGCCGTCTGTTCATAGGGCGCCAGCGCTGCCGCCAGCCGATCGATATCGCCGCGCTGGCGCAATGTATCCGCGAGCATCGCGCCGCCCAGCAGCAGGGTCACCGCCGCCACGCCGGCGAAAATGGCGCCGCGGCGGAGCAGGCGCCGACGGTGCGCGCCAACGCCGGTGCTGGCCAGCATCGCCTCGCCGAAGATCGTCGCGAGCGTTCCGGACAAGAAATAGCTGCGCCCCTTTTGTGGCCGCAGGCTCGGCGCTCGGCGCTGGTCCAGCCCGAAAGCACGCGCCAGCACGCCGGACAGCCGGTCGATCGGCGTGCCTTCCTGCGTGCCGCTGGTGAACGAAACGGAACGCAGCCACGGCGCCGGGTCCAGGCGCGAACCGCCGAACGCCTCGGTCAGAAACTCGCCAAGCGGCGTCTCCAGGCTCGCGAACTGGGCGGGAAAGCCGGCAATCAGCGCCCGCTTCTCCGGGCTGCGTTCGGCCTGCAACCGCGTGATCAGCCGGTCGTTCAAACGTGCCAGCAATCCTTGCAGCGCGGCACCCCAGCCCGCCACCGGCCCCGCGGCGCTATCGACCTTGCCTGCGAAGAACTCGCCCCAAACCTGGCCACGTCGTTCGGCATCCAAATCGTCGAAGAATTCGGTAAATCCGGCCAGCAAATCGCCCTTTGTGAACAGCACATAGATCGGCAGCCGCATGCCAAGCTTGTCGGTCAGCTCCTTGATACGGCGCCGTATCGCACGCGCATGGTCAAGCCGTTCCGCCTGTGTTGATTGCGCCAGGTCCGGTGCCGGGATGGCGACCAGCACGCCGTTCAAAGGCTGGCGCGGCCTGGTTCGCCGCAGCAGATCGAGAAATCCCTCCCACCCAGCGCGATCGACCGTGGCGTCGCTGTCTTGCGTCGTGTAGCGGCCGGCGGTGTCGATCATCACCGCCTGTTCGGTAAACCACCAGTCGCACAGCCGGGTTCCGCCCACGCCGGCGACCGCCGCCTGGCCCATTTCGGCAGCTAGCGGAAATTTCAATCCGGCATTGAGCAGCGCTGTCGTCTTGCCGGCACCCGGTGGTCCGATGATGACATACCAGGGCTGCTCATAAAGATATCCACGCGTCCCGCTCGCCTTGCGCAACAGCGACAGCGCGCGGGTGAGTTTTTCGCGCAGTGCCGCGACTTCCTCGGCGCCCTGCGCCTCTGCCGGCGAAGTCGCCGCCACGCCTTCGGCCAAGGCACGATCGGCGCGCTTGCGGCGCCGGTCGAGAATGAAATTCACCACCGCCCAGATCAGCAGCAACCCGGCAATGATCGCACCGCGGACAATCCAGCTGTCCAGCGCATCGATCAATGGGCCAAGGAACCATACCAGCAGCGCCAGCAGCGCTACGCCGAGGAATGATAAGGTCCAGCGGGACAGGAAAAATCGTTTCATGACACTAAGGAAGCA